>JAEIGA010005005.1_pt1 | contig 20352 bp, 12 predicted proteins | sample 9270691 | NCBI WGS metagenome assembly JAEIGA01 (sample SAMN17057246, study PRJNA624740) | gut metagenome | biome: biome; isolation source: fecal sample | host: Bos grunniens | place: China: Xizang | collected 2019 | reverse complement strand
TGGCTCCCTGCTGCAGTCTGTGTGCTCCCAGAGCCTTGGACAGAACAGAACCACTTCCTTAACAGCTCTATGAAGGTTGTACGCGGAAGAGTGGAGGAGGCATATAAGGACCACATGGCGTATGCTTACACTACTGAAGGTAAGAACATAGTGAATGAAAAGAATCTTGCATCTCTTTAGCGGATGCAGTCAGATATTTTGAAAAGGAGTGGGACCCCGGCGGGTCTCACTCCTTTTCAAAATGTTCCTTGCCTACTCCGCATGCCGTGCATGTCCAGCTTTCTGGAATTTCTTCGAATGGTGTTCCCGGTGCAATTCCGTTGTCCGGGTCGCCTTCTGTCGGATCATAAACGTATCCGCAGATGATACATACATATCTGTCCATAGTCAATATTTTATCCGGTATTACACCATGGCAATAATCGTACCTCTATGTGAAATGTTCAAAAGGTCGAAATTTTGAGTGTTAAAATAGATATATTAATGGATTTTGTTGTATATTTGTCGCTTGAATGCATTTTATAAGACATTTTAATTATGGAAAACAATCTGCTTCATAATCTAACTCTCTCTCAGTTCAAGTCATTTTTCCCGGATGCACCGTGCGTGGGCATAGGGGATGACATATATATAATGGATGCGCGCCTGACTAAGAAGCATGCCCCTTTGATGCACCCTTGCCGATTTGACGGATATATGCTTCTGTATTGTCTCAAAGGACATCTGAAGCTGAATGTGAATCTTACGGAGTTCGAGATCAAGGAGGATATGGTGTTCATGAATGTTCCCGGCAACATCATCAGGGTGAATGAGATTATTGATACTCCTCAGGAAGAGGTAAGATATATATGCCTTGCGATGTCGAAGGAGTTTGTCCAGGGAATGCATGTTGATGTGAACAAGCTTTTCAACGAAGGAATGTCGATGCTTGAAAATCCAAGCATTTCTCTACCTGAGAATGAACTGAAGCTTATGAAACAGACCTTGGATGTGATTAACGAGACGATTCAGTCAGATGTTCCATACCGTCGTGAAATGATCCATTCCCAGATATCATCCATGTTCTATCTGCTTATGGGAGCATGGGTGTCCAGGGAAAATGTAGTGGATGAAGCTGTGCAGACAAACAGGAGCAAGGCTATATTCGATCAGTTCATAAAGCTGGTTTCAGAGTATCATACCCGGTATCGCAATGTGGGATTCTATGCTGACAAGCTGTGCCTTACGCCAAAATACCTTTCGAAACTGATAAAGGTAGCTACAGGGCGTTCTGCTCCAGAGTGGATTGATTCGTATGTCATACTTGAGGCCAAGAACATGCTAAAGTATTCAAATGTGGCTGTAAAGGAGATTGTGTACAGGCTTAATTTCCCTAATCAGTCCGTGTTCTATAAGTTCTTCAAGGCTCGTACGGGTATGACACCTACGGAGTACAGGAATTCCTAGAGCCTCTTTTTAAAGACTCCTCGACTCAATTCGTGCGGTCGGAATGACAACGAGTGTAAACATGTATATTGCCCCCTTGTTATATTAGAATTTATAATTGAAAATATTCGTTTGATGAAAAAATTAATAATAATTTGCGTTTTATATTAAAATTATTAACTTTGCATTGGACATCAGAATTTTTTTCGTGTCTATTTGTTAAGTTCGTTTTATATACGGCAGGGTCTCTTGGGGAGGAGACCCTGCTAATTTTTTTTTGTCCGATCATTCAACTTTTTATCAAATCATGGTTATGTGTGCGTCTTGTATGGATTTTTTTCGTAACTTAGGCCCGATTTTGACGAAATTGTACAGAATACTAACATAAAAACACTAAACAATGAACAAGAACAAGATCAATTGGGTAGCAGTGCTTACCATGATGTTCCTTTTCGGAATGATTTCTTTCGTGACAAACCTTGCTGCCCCTATCGGCACAATCTGGAAGCAGGCTCCTGGTATCGAGGGCTCTAACTTCTGGGGAATGATGGGTAATATGATGAACTTCCTTGCATACCTTTTCATGGGTCTGCCTGCAGGTCGCCTGATTACAAAGTATGGTTATAAGAAGAGTACTCTCCTCGGAGTCGGAATCGGTTTCTTCGGTGTACTCATTCAGTTCCTTTCAGGTAAAGTGGGTGTGGGGGCAACTCTCGCCGGCCTTCCTGCAAACTTCTTCGTATATCTTCTTGGAGCATTCATCTGCGGATTTGCAGTATGTATCCTCAATACAGTGGTAAACCCTATGCTCAACCTCCTCGGCGGTGGTGGAAACAGAGGTAACCAGCTCGTACAGATCGGTGGAACATTCAACTCTCTCATGGGAACAATCACCCCTATGCTTGTGGGTGCCCTCATCGGAGCCGTAACAGCACAGACTCAGATCGCTGACGTGAATACTGTTCTCTTCATCGCTCTCGGTGTGTTTGCCGCTACTTTCGTCGTTCTCACATTCGTTCCTTTCGTTGAACCTGAGCAGCAGGCTGGTACAGAACATAAGGTGAAGGACCTTCTCAAGTATCGTCACCTTGTATTCGGTGTCGTTGCCATCTTTATCTATGTAGGTGTCGAGGTTGGTATCCCAGGTACTCTCAACTTCTATCTTACTGATACTCTCGGTTCCGCAAATGCTGCAGTTGTTGCAGGTTTCGTGGCAGGTACATATTGGTTCCTCATGCTCATCGGACGTTTCGTTTCAAGCTTCATCAGCGGTAAGGTTTCAAGCCGCACCCAGCTTGCAGTTACTTCAGGTGTTGCGATAGCTCTCGTTGTTGCTGCTATGTTCACAACAGGTGTTCAGGCATCAATGCCAGTGTTTACCGGTTCAGGCTTCGGTATGGTACAGGTGCCTCTCACTGCACTCCTTCTCGTTCTCTGCGGTCTCTGCACATCAGTCATGTGGGGTGCGATCTTCAACCTTGCGGTTGAGGGTCTCGGAGCTCTTACAGCTCTCGCTTCAGGCCTCTTCATGATGATGGTAGTAGGTGGTGGCGTTCTTCCGCTCGTTCAGAATGCAATCGCTGACGCTGCAGGTTACATGGTAAGTTACTGGGTTCCTGTTGCAGGTCTCGCATACATCTGCTGGTTCGCCCTCATGGGTTCAAAGGTCAGGAAGTAATTAACAATCAAAATATATAGAAATGGATTCAACATACGTAGTCGGTATCGACGTGGGAGGTCAGACCTCCAAGATAGGAGTTGTGGATGCAAGAGGAACAGTGCTTGCTCAGACTGTCATCCGTACAGATACTTATGATACCATAGATCCTTATATTGCAGAGCTTGCTGCGGCTGTAAAGAAACTTATTAAGGATTCTGGTGCAGAAGGAAAGATAAGGGGAATCGGAGTAGGCGCTCCTAATGGAAACTACTATACAGGTACCATTGAAAATGCTCCTAATCTTCGTTGGGGACATAACAGGGTGGAGTTTGCCAAACTTCTCACTGAAGCATTGGATGGAATGCCGGTGGCTCTCACAAATGATGCAAATGCCGCTGCTGTGGGTGAAATGACTTACGGTGCAGCCAGAGGAATGAAGAACTTCATCATGATCACTCTGGGAACTGGAGTAGGCTCAGGTATCGTCATAAACGGAGAAGTCGTTTACGGACATGACGGATTCGCTGGCGAGCTCGGACATACTGCGGTTGTATATAACAACGGTCGTCTCTGCGGTTGCGGCAAGACAGGATGTCTTGAGACCTATACTTCGGCTACAGGTGTCGCACGCACTGCACGCGAATGGCTCGAACTCTCTGATGAACCTTCTGTCCTCAGAAACCTTGACAATATAGCATCCAAGGATGTTTATGATGCAGCAAAGGACGGAGATGCAATGGCGCTCAAGATCTTTGAATTCACCGGTAAGATGCTTGGACGTGCATTTGCAAACTTTATCGCTTTCAGCTCACCAGAGGCGATCGTCCTCTTCGGCGGTCTTGCAAGAGCGAAGGAGTTCCTTACAGAGCACATCGAGACTTCTATGAATGACAATGTGCTTCCGTTGTGGAGAAACAAGATAAAGATCGTTTATTCTCAGCTTCCTGAGTCAGATGCAGCTATCCTTGGCGCATCAGCTCTTGCGTGGGAACTCTAATACTGGTCTTTTACTGATGGAAAAAGGGATGATCGGCTTTGCCGGTCATCCCTTTTGCTTTAGAAACGCAGGATGCGCATTTCCGGTGCTACCCTGTATTTAGTTGAACGGATGAAGAACAGCCACTGGGCTGCAAAGTATGGAATCAGGACCAGGTAGTTCCTGTACGGGACAGGTTCTACGAACTTGTTCCATGCGAGTATGAAGTCCGAGAATACGAATATGACTGCTCCGAGCGCATATAAGCTGCTTCTTTGGAGGAGTGCGCTGACCATCATGATGCTGATGAGTGTTGCATATATATATACTCCAGTACGGGTTATGCCTGCTTCCGCTCCCGGTGCGATCTTGAAATAGGCTGTTGCGAGGAGTGCAAGTGTGCAGAATCCTACCATCGCAAAGTATCCTTTTGCCTTGTTGCTGAGTTTTCTGTCTCTTTCAACTTTTTCAAGGTAACGCTTTATGAAGTAAATTATGTAGAATATGTGAGCAGCTGCAAAGAATCCCATCTGGCCTATGAATTCTCCTTTCCAACCCATGCAGTCTCCTATGGCACTGAATAATAGGGCTGATGTGATCTGCCATGGGCATAGCCATAATGATGAAATTGTAAGTATGGCTACCGGTATGGCGGTCTTGTATGGAATCTGGATTTGTGTGAAAAATATAACTGCAGCGGCAAGAAATAGTGCTGTACTTGCGTATATCGCTGATTTAGTGTATTTTGCGTCCATTTTAAGTGTTGACATATTGCTATTATCTAAAGGGTTAAATCTCTGCTAAGATAATAATTATCTTATAATTTGTAACCTCTGTTCTGATATATGCCGTTCAGATTTGCTTTTTATAAAAAAAAATGCAATCTTTGTAATTCGGGTTTTTGTCAAAAATCCGTTAGTTAGTGTGGTCAGTGTGTGATTTGACATACTAGAAACAAAAATTATATTAATATTAACAACTAAAATTAACTACTATGAGAAAAATTAAGCTATTTCTCACAGCGTTAGCAGTGATGGTGACTTCAGTGGCCTTTGCCCAAAGTCTCACAGTCACTGGAAATGTGACTGACGCCTCAACGGGCGATCCGGTACCATTCGCTTCTATACATGAGAAGGGTACCATGAACGGTCTCAGTACTGACGTTGACGGATTTTATTCGATTACAGTATCGAAAAATGCGGTTCTTGTATTCTCTTCTGTAGGATATGAGTCAGTGGAGATTCCGGTATCAGGAAAGGCTCAGATAAATTGCGAGCTTCCTGTCGACTCAGAAACTCTCGACAATGCTGTTGTCATCGGTTATGGTTCTGCGAAGAAAGTCGGAACAGTCATCGGTTCTGTGACGACAGTCAAGTCTGATGCTATCAAGAATGCACCATCTTCGTCTGCACTCGATCAGCTGCAGGGTCAGGTGGCAGGTCTTGCGGTAATGACAACAGGTGGTATCGCTGGAGAAAACAATGTGTCTATGTCCCTTCATGGTCAGGGTTCGCTTGGCTCAAGCACTACTCCTCTTTACATCGTTGATGGTATTCAGGTGAGCTCTGCTGCGATCCAGTCTATGAACCCGAATGACATCTTGAGCATATCTGTCCTTAAGGATGCATCAGCAACTTCTATTTACGGTTCACGTGCCGCAAACGGTGTTGTGGTAATTACTACGCGTGCCGGCTCCTATGATGCAGATGCAACTGTGATCGTGCGTAGCCAGGGAGGTATATCAACTCTTGCTGACAGGACCTTCTATGACAATATGATGTCAGGTGATGAACTCAAGGAATTCTGGGTAAAGGCCGGTATCATGACCCCTGCGCAGATCAGAGAGATGTATACTGACAAAGGATATACAGCCAACACCAGATGGTATGAGTATATGATGCAGTTCAACAATCCTCAGTTCCAGAATGACGTTGTAGTTGAGGGTGGTGGAAACAAGGTTGCATACATGATCGGTGCTTCTCAGTTCTCTCAGAGAGGTGCGGCTCCTGGTAATACATATAATCGTTATACAGTCAGGTCCAATGTTCAGGGACGTCCAAAGGATTGGCTTAAGCTCGGTGCCAATATGTCCGTGTCATATGACATCTATACAGAGAACCCTAACTGGGGTGGTGCAAGCGGTCCTGGAGATTATGGCTCTGGTGGACGTTCTTATTCTCTGAATCCGCTTCATCCTGCAATAGATCCGGAAACTGGAAAAGAGTATGAAAAGACATATCCTAACGGTGTTACCAATCCGGACTATTACAATAGTAAGAGACTTAACCAGAAGGATCGATATGGACTCCTGTCTTCATTCTTTGTGGAGATCGAGCCAATAAGAAATCTTAAGTTTACGTCTCGTGCTGGTATTGACGGATATATCTCACTCTACAACGGAACCGGTCTTCCTTCATGGGAGGCTCTTGACGGCAACGGATATAAGAAGAAGTATACAGACTTCGACTATTCCGCTACCATTACCAATACTTTGGAGTATTCATTCAATATCGGACATGACCATCAGTTTGTAGTTCTTGCAGGACAGGAGGGCGTGAACAATTACTACGACTATTATGAGGCTAGTTCAGAAGGTATTACAGATGATCGTCTTACCAACCTTCAGAATGGTGTTCAGAAGTCATATAGCGTAGGTGAGTCTATGTCACAGAGCAAGTTCCTCTCTTTCTTCGGTCGAGTGGACTACTCTTTGATGGATAAATATTATTTTGATGCTTCCATCCGTAATGATGCTTGTTCACGTTTCGGTGCAAATAATAGAAATGCAACATTCTGGGCTGCTGGAGCAATGTGGAGAATGAAGAGGGAAAACTTCCTTCAGAATGCATACTGGCTTACTGACATCAATGCTAAGTTGAGCTATGGTACTCAGGGTAATGCGTCTATCGGAGATTATCAGCACCTTGCTCTCATCTCGTCTTCAAGTGATTATGCTGAAAATAGTTCAATGGTAGTAGGACAGCCTGCAAACCCTGCTCTTACTTGGGAGAAGCAGGCACTGTTTACCGTAGGTATCAATGGTCGCCTCATTGATATGATTGACTTCAATATCGAGTACTACAACAGAAAGACTTCAGCTATGTTGATGTCTGTACCATATAACTATACTACAGGTTTCAGCAGCCTTTATGCGAATGTCGGTGGTCTCTTGAATCAGGGTGTTGACTTGACTGTCGCTGTTGATATTCTTAGAGGTAAGGATCATTATTTGAGAGCAAGTACAACATTCAACTACAATGCAGAGAAGGTTACAGAGCTCTTCAATGATCTTAACAGATGGGAAATGGTTGGTTATGGATTCGCATATGTAGTAGATCAGCCGGTTTCATTCTATTCTCCTATTTTTGCCGGTATTGATCCGGAAGATGGAGCTCCTATGTGGTATCTGCCTTATGAGAATGAGGATGGCACAATCAATCCTGATATTACATGCATGGATCCAGAGCGTACTACCAAACAGTATAACGAAGCAGCTCTTACTCAGAATACAGGAAAGAGAATGAACTCTCCGGTATATGGTGGTTTCAGCTTCAGCGGTGGATGGAGAGGACTCTCATTGCAGGCTGACTTCTCATATGTATTGGGCAAGACCCTCATCAACAATGATGCATTCTTCTATGCCAACCCTGGATTGTTCCCTGATGACAACCAGCATAAGTCTGCTGCAGACTTCTGGACACCTGATAATACAGATGCTGCTTTCCCGGATTGGTCGAAGTATAATATGGAACTCGATACCCACGTATATGAAAATGCCAACTTCCTTCGTCTTAAGAATCTTCAGGTAGCTTACGATCTTCCAAGACATCTTCTCGGAAACCAGAAGGTTATCAATGGTCTGAAGGTGTCATTTACAGGACGAAATATTTGGACAGTGACCAAGTATAGTGGTATTGATCCTGAGGTTAATTCTAACCTTTCAAGAGGTATAATGGGTAACTCAAAGCAGTTCCTCTTTGGTCTTGAACTCACTTTCTAAACAATACAGTAATATTTAGAAGAGTATGAAAATGAAAAATATTGTTAAATATATCATCGCTGTCGGAACGCTTCTTAACGTGCTTTCGTCTTGTGAGATGGACCTGTTCCCGTCAAGTGCGATCCCGTATGATTCTGAAAAGCCGCTGTTTCTTACAGAAAATGATGTGCTGGCTTTCCAGAGAGGTGTCATGTCTTCATACAGAGCGCTGCAGTATGGTTCGTTTACGACAAGTACCGAACTGATGTTTGATGCGTTCAACGCTACCATTGGTTATGGTAATAATTATGGTGGTCTTCATCGTCTTGATGAAAGCTTTACTTCATCAGATACTTATGTTGACGGAATATGGGCAAGCCACTACGCTGCTATCAAGAACTATAACATCGTGATTGATAATACCGATTCTGTTTCTGAAGAAATAAAGCAATCAGCAACAATTCTTAAAGGTATCGCTGCTTTCTGCCGTGCTTCATCTTATCTCTATCTTGCCAGACATTGGGGTAAGGCATACGATCCTGCAACTGCGGCGACTGACCTTTGTGTGCCCCTTGTCATTCATTATAACCAGCTTGAGAAGCCTGCACGTGCTACAGTTCAGCAGGTATATGATCAGATCAAGAACGACCTTTTGACTGCAACCTCGATTCTCGTTGATGTTCCTGGTGAGGTTAAATCACAGATTCCTACTATTGATGCGGTCAAGGCTCTTTGGGCGAGATATTACCTTGATGTAAGAAACTATGAAGAGGCAGCGTTCAATGCAACTGAAGTAATCAAATCTTCAGCAGGATATGCGTTGGCTAACTCTGCAAAGCTTTTTGATACAGAGTTCACATATGATGACGGATCTGAGCCAATCATTCAGCTTTTCGCAAGCCCTACAGAAGGAGCTGTAGGAAATACTATCTATGCTGGTGTAGGCAAGAATGATGATGGACGCTACTTCTCATCGCTTTATATCCCTTCTTCAGTACTGTTGAATGCATATGAGGCTAACGATCTTAGAAGAGTGAAGTGGTTCAAGACTACTGAGTCGCAAGCTGCTGACGGATCACAGCAGTATCCTCTGTTCCTCAATGGTAATCGTATTGCAGGCGTTACATTGTTTACAAAGTATATTGATAATCCTGGTCTCCACACAGGTACAATGGAGACAGGTGCACATGCAGCCAAGCCTCTTCTCATCAGTGAGATGTACCTTATAGCTGCCGAGGCATATGCATCCGGTGACAGCCCTAATCCGGCGAAGGCTAAGGAATACCTGAATCAGCTTCAGATAGCCCGTAGAGCTACGCCTACCGAGGGAACAATGGCTGATGTCAAGAAAGAGTGGTTCAGGGAGACTGTAGGTGAGGGACTCAGAATGTCATGTCTCAAGAGATGGGGCGATGGCTTCAATCAGAGACCGGCTCAGAGCGGCGTAGACAACATTATTCAGAAAGATAATAATGGAAGTTATACTGATAAGGTACTCGCTGCTGATGCGCATGTATTCTGTTGGCCAATCCCTGCGTATGAGAGAAAGATCAACAAGAACCTTGTGCCTAATCCTGGATATGGTGAATAACCCTTTAATATAGAATGATATGAAATACAATAAGATATTAATCGCATTCCTGACTGTGATTGCTCTGTTTTCCTGTAATAGGAAGGCTGACTTCCCGCAATCAGCTTTTGTGACCTTGGATGAAGTGAATATCTCGGTTAAGGAGGATTGTGGAACATTGGTAATCCCAGTGTATCTTTTCAATCCTACCGGAGAGGATATTCTGGTATCAGTGTCTGCGATAGATGGTACTGCAAAGGTGTCAGATGATTATAAAATCCTGAAACCGTCTAATGGTATCCTTACGTTCTCAGGCGATGTTGATTCGCTTGCAATTGAGATCGCTATCTCGGATAAGTATGTAGGAACTATTACAAAGAACAAGAAGTTCAGTGTCAAGATTTCAAGTGCTGATGTTCCTATGGGTGCTTTTGCAGATGCAGCCGTTACAATCAGAGATTTGGATCATCCTCTTGATAAGATCGGTCTGTTCGGTACATTTGAGGGTAATCTGATATTTGCTGATAATGCTGGTACAAAAGTTCCGACTCAACTCGTATTGTCAGCCCCAGAGGATGATGATACATTCGAGAAAGTATTGATAAAAGGACTGGAGCCGGACTATGCAAGCTACGCTGTGGAGCAGCCTCTTGAAGGAAGATTTGATATGGATTCGCAGAAACTCATCATAAAGAAAGGACAGGTTCCGATTGAAGTTTCTGGCTATTCATTCATATTGGCAGGAACGACAGATGGGGAGGATGAAACTGATATAGAGTTTGGATATGATGAGACAAAGAAAACACTTTCATTATTGACTCCGTATGGCTCTAAGTGTGTGGAATCCACTGCAGATCCAACAGCGCCAGGAAATTTCTTCTCTATATATTTAAGCGGTACATTAACAAAGAAATAATTTATAATATCTGTAAAGGTGAGCAGACGTATTTTCTGCCCACCTTTACAGGTTCTATATCGATAAAGTATGAAGTATTATCTTGCTGCCATATTGTCGGTAGCTGTTTTGGTTTCTTGTGCTCGTGAAGAACTATCCGAGGGTCATATGTCTCAATCTGTTGGAGATACACCTCAAAGGGAAGAGCACAAGGAAATTTATGTTTATCTTGATGACGCTGTTGTCGAGACTGTTGAGTCAGCAGGATTGTCAGGAGTCCCAGTTACAAAGGCCTTAGAACATTCAGCCTTGGCTGAACTTGATATTGTGGAGATGCATAGATTGTTTCCTCATGCCGGAGAATTTGAAGAAAGGACCCGACGTGAAGGCCTCCATAAGTGGTATGTGGTGAAGTACAACAAGGAGATTTCTATGACAAAGGCAGCTTCAGAAGCAATGAGGTTTGAGGGTATCGAGCATGCTGAGCCTGCTTATGAAATCAAATGTAACGACACCTATTATAATGATTTCTTGTTCTCGGATCTTTGGGGAATTGACAATACTTCTAAGCCACTAGTTGATATAAATGTATTGCCTGTATGGAAGGAATATACCACTGGCAACAGCAAAGTTGTTGTGAGTATCGTTGATACAGGTTTCGATCTTAATCATGAGGACCTTAAATCGAATGTGGCAGAGTCCGGCCATTTCAACTATTGTAACGACAACACAAAAGTCGAACCCGGTGACCATGGTACTCATGTTGCTGGTGTTGTCGCTGCCGTGGGCAATAATGGCAAGGGTGTTGCAGGTGTTGCCGGAGGTAATGAGGCTAAAGGTCAGAAAGGTGTGAAGATTATCTCATCGCAGGGAATGAGGCCTGATGGTACAGGCGGACAGAGTATTCGAGCCCTTAAGGATGCTGCAGATAAGGGTGCAATCATCAGTCAGAACAGTTGGGGAGCAAACCTTGACAAGAATGGTGATGGAAAGATTTCCGAGGAGGAAAAGGCAGTTGTCAAGGACGAGAGTCAGTGGCAGTCATATCGTCAGGCAATCGACTATTTTATTAAATATGCGGGATGCGACAATTACGGAAATCAGCTTCCTAACTCAATGATGAAGGGGGGTATCGTAATTTTTGCTGCAGGTAATGAAAATATTGATGTTGATATCCCGTCGATGTATGAAAAGGTTATTGCTGTTGGTTCTGTGACTAAGTATGGCGAAAAGTCAAGTTTCTCAAATTACGGTGATTGGGTAGACATCTGTGCGCCGGGATCAGATATTTTGAGTACTGTCCCTGGTAATGAATATGCTTCTATGGATGGTACTTCAATGGCTTGTCCATATGTGTCTGGCGTTGCAGCCTTGATTGTTTCTCATTTCGGTGGACAGGGTTTCACTAACGAGATGTTATGGGATAAACTTATTGGAAGTACTAATAAGGAGGCAATCTCTCCTGCCTATAAGGTAGGTGGTCTTGTAGATGCATACGGTGCGTTTATGTATGGAAATGACTTTGCCCCTAATGAGGTGACTGACCTTAAGCTACAAGGTAGGGGAAATAATATTGATTGTACATTTACTGTGCCTTCAACTCCTGATGAAAAGTCTGCTTATGGTGTACTTTTCCTCTATAGCAATGATAGGGCTAAGCTTGAGAGAGCATCAGCTACAGATAATGAAGGGGTGCAATCGAAGGCCTTTATACTCGAGAAATCCGCAGGTGACCAAGTGACATGTACTATTAATGGTTTGGATTTCGTGAGTTCATACTATGTGAAGGCATATGCTTATTCATATGGAAGAAATTACTCGGAAGCTACTGAAATTCTGGAGACTACAACAACGGAAAATCAGGCCCCCGTTGTTTCTCTTGACTATGAGGGTGACATTGTGATTCCATCTTTTGAGACATTGACAATTCCTGTCAATGTGACTGATCCTGATGGACATGAATTCGAGGTATCATATAACAATGGCTCTGCTGCTGATAAACTGGAATTTTTCCCTGACGGTTGGAGACTTACTATTAAAGGAAGTGCGGCCGCTGAAGGAACTTACAAGTCGACAGTCGTAGCTACGGATCAGTGGGGAATGACTACTGAATTTGATATCAACTATACAATCAGGTCGAATTCAGCACCAGTGAAACTGACGGAGATGCCAGATATTCTGATGACTAAGAAAGGACAGGAGCAGGTTATTGATATGTCTGAATTTGTCTCAGATGAAGATGGGGAACAACTTGCATTCGAGTTGTCATACACTAATGACAAGATTGTTTATATCAATGTAAAGGGCAATATCCTTACCGTTACATCAACTGCATACGGTTCTGCGGATATTACTCTTGTGGCGAAGGATGCCCGTGGGGAGTCTGTGACTTTCGAGTTCACTGCTGTTGTGAAGGATCCGTCGAAGCCAGTTACTGTGTATCCTAATCCAGTCAAGGATTATGTGAATGTGGGCACTCTGGATATGGCGGAGACTACAATCAGGATATATGGCTCGACAGGAAATCTGGTACATGAGGAGACATCTCAGGTGAGCGGTTTGGAGCCTGCTCGTATTGATATGAGAAATTGTGCACCTGGAGTGTATACCATGAGCGTGATGTTCTCCGGTAAGGAATATAAGGAAACCGTTGTAAAACTCTGATGACCATGAAGAAGATATTTTCATATGTAGCCGGAGCAATGCTGCTCCTTATTCCTGTGGCATCAGGTGCCCAGGCACTTCCTTTTGTTGCAGCAGATTATGATGCTGCAAGCCTTGGTACAGCTGGTGCAAACCTTACAGGAGTTTCTTCAATTGCACATTCCGCTTTTGTAAATGCTGCAGCGATTCCTTTCTCTTCTTCGAAGATGGATGTAGCTGCGGGGTATACTATGTGGAAGCCAACTTCAGGCAATGTCATCAATGTTGCCGGTGCATACAATGCAAATGGAAAGTTGGGTGTCGCAGCCGGTCTGGTCTATGGAATGAACCCGGCTTATGATGTGACAAATGACAGCGGTACTTCGAAGAAGACCTTCAGCCCCTCTGATATGCAGATCAATGCCGGTATTTCATATAGATTTATGCCTTACCTCTCTGTAGGTGCCAATATCGGTTATGCAACCCAGAGCCTTGCTCCTGAAGTTTCATACGGCAGTGTGACTGCAGATGTCTTCGCTATGGCGAAATTTTCTGACTATAGGGTGACTGCAGGTGTAGCTAACCTTGGAAGCGGCGTAAAGTCATCCAACGGTACCAAATGGGGACTTCCAGCTTCTGCAGCTCTCGGATTGGGATATGGAAAGCAGTTTGCTGAGGTGCATGGTGTTGATGCCATGCTCGACCTTGATTATTTCTTCAAAGGTGGAGTAGCTGCATCGTTCGGTGCTTCATATACATACAATGACCTTGCAGTCGTACGCGTAGGTTACCGTTATGGCGGCAATACGGTCATCCCTTCATATGCTTCGGTGGGAGCTGGTGTGAAGTTCATGGGCATCAAGTTCGACCTTGCCTATCTGGTAGGTTCGAAGACACTCGGAAATACACTTGCCCTCTCTCTTGGATATACTTTCTAGAATTATCTTACGATAACATAATTGAGACGACGATTCGAAAATTTCGGATCGTCGTCTTTTTATTTGGCAGATTTTTTGGTTTGCGGGATTTTACGTCTGAAATAAACATTTTAAATCGTTAGTTATGATTAGAAAGATCGTAATCTCGCTGGCCGCCATGATGGGGCTTATTGCCGCTGCGGCAGCGCAGGACCTTGTAGTCACAGGTACGGTCACTGATGCTGAGGGATACCCTCTGGATGGTGCGACTGTCCTGGTCAAAGGTACTTCAAATGGAGTCTCAGTTGACTCCGACGGCCGTTTTAAGCTGTCAGTCCCCGGGAATGCTGTGCTCGTGGCTTCCTATCTTGGTTATCTGTCCGAGGAAAAACCGGTCGGGGGAGAGCATACAGTCAATTTCATTCTTACGGAAGATACGGCATATCTTGATGATGTTATCGTGGTTGCATATGGCTCCATGTCCAAGTCTGATTTCACCGGATCTGCGGTTCAGGTAAAAGGTGATGACCTTGCTCAGGCATCGCGTGAGTCGATAGACAAGGCGATGGTAGGTAAGGTGTCAGGTGTGCGTGTGTCTTCTGATACTGGAGACCCGGGCTCGGCTGGAAACGTGCAGATACGTGGCGTGGGTTCCATATCTGCAAGCACGGCTCCTTTGTATGTCATAGATGGAGTCGTGATGTCTTCGTCCACTGCTGATGACCTTCAGGTAGGTTATAAGAGTATGGGTATCCTGAATACCATAAATCCGGAGGATATAGAGTCGATGACTGTACTGAAGGATGCTGCCGCAGCCTCCCTGTACGGCTCAAGGGCGGCTAACGGCGTCATCATCATCACTACCAAGAGGGGAAAGCAGGGTAAGACTACGATTACCTACAATGGCGAGATGGGAATGAGCAACAAGGCGAATCCTCGTGCCCTGAGGATGCTGGACGGTCCTCAGTTCATCCAGTATCTCAAAGATGCGGGTGATAATGCATATGCTATCAATCCGGCATATTCTTACGGGTTTACCGGCGCAGAAATCGCTTCTATGGTGGCCGATCCTTCAGGAAAGACCAGTACAGACTGGACAACCCAGGTATTTCGTCCTGCAATCCAGACAAATCATCAGATAAGCATGACTGCTGGAAACGAAAAGACCCAGATATATGCCGGACTCGGTTATGACAAGACAGACGGCATAGTACTGGGCTCATATTTCGAGAGGTATTCGGGCCGTGTCAATGTGGATCATAAGGTTGACACCTGGTTGAAGTTGGGTATCAGGCAGATGGTCTCTTTCACAGGAACAAGAGGACATAGCGACCAGAGCACTCAGGAGCAGGGAATGGGCTATGCCACACCTGTGGGTGTGCTGACCCAGAGCGATCCGACTGCGGCTCCGAAGAATCCGGACGGTACATGGAACGAATACGTCAGCTGGAGCGGTCAGACAGGTAATCCGCACCTTGTATTCGACAGTGATACGGAGTTCAACAAGACCCATATGATGCGAAGCCTGTCCAATCTGGATATTGAAGTGAAGTTTACGGACTTCCTGAGTCTTACAAATACTTTCGGTTATGATTATATAGACAACAAGCAGTATCTGTGGTGGGCACCTTCCTCAATAGACGGTGCGGCCTTGAACGGCCTGAGCGCCTCATATATTTTCCAGACCGGGGATCTTACGAATTCGACGGTACTGCGTTTCAATGGTAACTATGGCGGACACAATATTTCTGCGTTAGCTGGTTACGAAGTCGCTGACCATAGGGTAAAGTTTACATATGCCGGAGCAAACAATTATCCGGATGACAAGCTGAATGCATTGTCTGTCGGACAGATGTATGGTGTTGGCGGGTCTTCCTACAGGTCATTCCTGATGTCCGTTCTCGGCAGTGTGAACTACGATTATGAAAACAGGTACTATGCCTCTGCATCGTTCCGACGCGACGGCTCTTCACGCCTCGGAGCGGACAGCAGATGGGCGAATTTCTGGTCGCTGTCTGCTGCCTGGCGATTGAGCAAGGAGCCTTTCATGCAGGCTGTGTCGAGGCTGTTCTCGGATTTCAAGCTTAAGGCATCGTTCGGAACGAACGGAAATCTTCCGGCCGAATATTATGCATATAAAGGTCTCTACTCTGCTAGCGGAGGATATGGAACGGCCTCTGCGATATACTGGAGCAATCCGGAGAATGACAACCTCGGATGGGAGAAATCACGTAATTTCAATGTCGGATTTGACTGGAGTCTTTATCACCGCATAGATATAGGTGTGGAATACTATAATAAATATACCAGTTCCCTCATATTCAATATGCCTGCGTCCGCTGTCACCGGTTTCAGCAGCTATACGACCAATGTGGGACACCTGCTCAATGATGGAATTGAGGTGGAACTCAGCTCGAAGAACATCAATCTCCTCAATTTCACGTGGACTACGGATTTTAACTTCACATGGCAGAGGTCTATAGTCAAGGATCTGCCTAATGACGGGGCAGACATCATCTATGGAGACGGCGGAATGTATATCCATAGGGAAGGAGAATCCATGTATTCGTTTTATCTTCCGGAATGGAAAGGAGTCAACGATGAAAACGGCCTTGGAGAGTTCTGGATAGATCCTACTGACCATTCGCAGGGCGTTACAAATTTTTATGCTGAAGCTGGAAGCGCAATCGTAGGTAAGGCCCTGCCTGATTTCATAGGAGGACTTACAAACACAATGACTTTCCTTGACGGACTTATTGATGTGTCTTTTCTGATCTCTTATCAGTTCGGAGGCAGTCTGTTCGATTATCCGGGATACTTTACTCATAGCGACGGTTTCCGCGCCGCATCAATGAATGCGGCCGCCGATGCAGCTGATTACTGGACTCCTCAGAACAGGGATGCTGCGTTCCCTAAGCCTATAATGAACAATCCTTATCGCTGGGACCGTTTCTCGAGCAGACTTATAAAGTCAACTGACAACATCAGGATGAGGGAAGTTACTTTCGGATTCAATATTCCTGTAAAGAAATATCTGGATACTGTGAGAGTCTATTTCAGGACGACAAATCCGTTCATGATATGGTCTGCGGAGCCGGATATAGATCCGGATGTGGCCATCAACGGCTACAGGACAGCCGATGTCCCTATGACAAGATCCTTTGTCTTCGGTGTGAATTTAACGATGTAATATATAAGGAAATGAAAAAGTTAATATATATGCTTTCTGTCATGATCATGGCAGCTGCATGTGACGCTTTGGATCAGAGCCCTTCGACTTCTGTGACTACAGATACTGCCATTACAGAAGTCAAGGACCTTGCTAATGCTGTCAACGGAGTCTATTATGTCGCAACATACGGCACTCTGCTGACTGTGGCTTCCGAAATGGCTATATATGCCGACCTCGTGGGACCGGATTCATATCAGCCTGCCTCTTCCGGCCAGAATGCTTCGCGTCTTGCCCAGTTCTCAATGACGTCCAGTGATACCTATAATATATATTATTATCTGTATGCCGCCATTGCGAATGTCAACAATGCCCTTGAGAAGGCTGCCACACTTGAGGATGCCGATGCAGCAGCCCCGTATGTCGCCGAATTGTATGGCCTTAGAGGATTGCTTCATTTCTATCTGGCAACATTCTTCGCACCGCTTCCTACGGCGGAAAGCGAAAACGGGCTGGGTATAGTCATAGCTGATAAGGTCTTCGATATAGACTATGTGGGCGAGAGGGCTTCGTTGTCAGATACTTATGACTTTATTATAGGAGATTTTACCAAGGCCATAGAGACCGGACTGAACAAGGAAAGGAATACAGGGCATATGAACTACTGGGCCGCTTTAGCCCTGAGGGCACGCGCCTATCTCTATAATGGCGAATATGGACTTGCCCTTGCAGATGCACAGGAAGTTCTGACAGATTCCCCATATGCTTTCTATACAGTGGACAATTACACAAAGGTATGGTCTCAGGAAGGTGCGGATGAGATGATAATGGAGTTCCTGCAGACAGATACCTACAATGCCCAAAGATATGCTCCCGGGTATTATACGTCTCCTCGAGGGTATTCAGAATATGGAGTCTCTCCTGATTTCTATGCATGGATGCAGAGCAATCCCGCAGATGTGCGTTCAAAGATGGTTGCTGATTATAGTGTGGCACCAGATGGTGATCCGGACTATAATACCGGATACTATCCTCTGAAATATCCAGGCAATGCAGGAGCCTCAGTTCCTGCATATACCAATAATATCAAGGTGATACGTCTGTCGGAAGTTGCTCTTATTGCTGCTGAGTCGGCATTGAAGACGGGAGGTGATGCGGCCGGCTATATGAATATGCTTCGCGCCAACCGTATCTCAGGATATGAGGATGTGACTTCCGTGACCCTTGAGGATATCCTGAATGAAAGAAGGAAGGAACTTTTTGCAGAAGGTCAGATAGCATTCGATTATTGGAGGAACGGAAAGACAGTGGTCAACGGATCATTGTCGACCGGTCCCGACAATTACAGGACTGTCCTGCCTCTTCCAAAGGAGGAGATTGATATTGCCAAGGGAGTATTGCGACAGAACCCAGGGTATTGAATATAAAGAAAGAGGCGCTTAAAGCGTCTCTTTCTTCAGTTTTTCCACATACGCATCGATCTTCCTCAATTCTTTAGGAATGTCGATGCTTTGCGGGCAATATGTCTTGCATGTGTCACATCCGATGCACCGTGCGGCCTGTCTCAGCTTCGGAACAGCTCTGTCATAACTTACCAGATATGCTCTTCTGGCCTTTCTGTAGTTCTCATCCGCGCTGCTGGTTGCAACTTCTCCTGCATTTATGCACTTGTTGTAGTGCAGCAGGATTGCAGGGATGTCGATACCATAAGGGCAAGGCATGCAGTATTTGCAGTCGTTGCAAGGGATGGTAGGATACTGCTTCATAAGTCTTGCGGTCTCCTCAAGGAACTTGAAATCGTCATCCGTGAGCGGCTTGAGAGGGGAGTAGGTCTTGAGGTTGTCCTGAAGGTGTTCCATGTATGTCATGCCGCTGAGGACACAAAGCACTCCAGGGTGTGTTCCTGCAAAGCGGAATGCCCACGATGCCACGCTCTCCTGAGGGTTGCGCTCCTTGAGTCTGTCAGCAATATGCTGAGGTACTTTTGCCAGACGTCCTCCCAGAAGTGGCTCCATGATGACAGATTGTATTCCACGTTTGTCAAGCTCCTGCTGCAGATATTCGGCATTGCAGTTCCATCCGTCAGCATGCTTCCAGTCAAGATAGTTCAACTGTATCTGTACAAAATCGAAATGATATTTGTCGTGGTAGGCCATTATCTCGTCGAAGCCTTCCTGCTGTCCATGGAATGAGAAACCAAGGTTTCTGATGCGTCCGGCTTCCCTTTCCTTGACAAGGAAGTCCATTATGCCGTTATCAAGGAATCTTTCCTTGAATTTCTCGCCTGTACCGACATTATGAAGGAGGTAGTAGTCGATGTAGTCTGTCTGCAGACGCTCGAATGACCTGTTGTACATCTCGATAGACTTCTCCCATGTAGGATTGCCATGGTTGGAGAGCTTGGTTGCGATGAAATAACTCTCGCGCGGATGTCTCTTGAGGGCGATTCCCGTAGCTATCTCGCTCAAGGCCTGTATGTACATCGGAGCGGTGTCGAAGTAATTCACTCCGTGCTCGATCGCATAGTCTACGAGTCTGTTGGTCATCTCCTGATCTATGATGTCCTTTCCGTTCTCATCCTTTGTCATAGGCCATCTCATGCATCCGTATCCGAGGATACTGACCTTATCGCCGTTACCGTTATTGGTGCGGTATGTCATCCCGCCTGCATCAGATGTCTGGCCATCCTGTGCGTTTCCGCATCCTGCAAGCATTCCCAAACTGCTTGCTGCAAGTCCCGCTGCTCCGGCGGTCTTGAAGAAATCCCTTCTGTCCATATTCTTTTTCATAGTCGTAATTTCTAGATGAATTTATGAACTTCATGTCCTTCCACATGGATTGCAGTGAATGGCCTTGCAGGGCATAGGTTTTCACACGCTCCGCAACCGATGCATGACTCTTCATTCACAACAGGTATCCTCAATGAGTTCTCGTCCTCAGGATTCTTCTTCACCATGCTGATCGCTCCGGAAGGGCAATGGCGGGCACAGTTTCCGCAGCTTACCTCATCAGTATTTACGACACACGAATCGAGGTTGACTACGGCATGGCCTATCTGGATTGATGATTTCTCTTCGGTGGTTATCGGTCTTATGGCTCCAGCAGGGCATATGTCCGA
>JAEIGA010005004.1_pt1 | contig 20353 bp, 18 predicted proteins | sample 9270691 | NCBI WGS metagenome assembly JAEIGA01 (sample SAMN17057246, study PRJNA624740) | gut metagenome | biome: biome; isolation source: fecal sample | host: Bos grunniens | place: China: Xizang | collected 2019 | reverse complement strand
TCTTGATTTTTACCAACGCTAACAGGTATTCTGCCGTCTTTATCTCTTACTGCAATAATGTTTCCATTTTCAAAAAGAAGAAGGATAGATGCCGAGCCTTCAATTTGACTTTGAGCAAACTTAATTCCTTCTACTAAAGTATCTTTTTCCTCTATCAAAGCGGCTAAAACTTCTACACTATTAACCTTATTGGTGCTTCTCATTTGAAAAACACCATACTCTGATTTTAGATATGTATCAACAATTTTTTCTGAATTTGCAATATGGCCAACAATAGCGATTGCATATACGCCAAACTTTGAACGAATTAAAAGTGGTTGTGGGTCTACGTCGCTTATGCAACCTATACAAGCGCGACCGTTCAATCTTTCCGTTACACTTTCAAACTTTGTTCTAAAAGGTGAGTTTTCTATGTTATGTATTTCTCTTTGAAAGCCTGATTCCTTGCTCCAAGATGCCATACCCGCCCTAGCCTTTCCTAAGTGCGTATGATAGTCTACACCGAAAAACACGTCTAATACGCATTCTTTTTTGCTTGTTATTCCAAAAAAACCGCCCATAAAACTCTCCTTAATTTTGCATAAACCTTGTTGTTAGCCTTTTTGCCAGTTACTAGTTGCTAGTTGTTAGTCACCAGTTACTAGTTATTAGTTATTAATTACTAGTTCTTGAAAAATAATTCTGAAAGTGTCATTGGGTCAATATATTCCCCGTCTTTATATACCCTCATATTTCCAGATGCTATTTCGTCTATTAGTATAACTTCGCCGTCTTTGTTGTAACCGAATTCAAACTTAATGTCGTATAAAACAAGCCCTTTTTCTTTTAGGTCGTCTGCAACAATTTTCGTTATCTTTTTTGTCATTTCTTTTGTTGCATCATATTGCTCGTCTGTCATAACTCCAAGCGCTACTAAACCATCTTTTGTTACTAGTGGGTCGCCCTTAGCGTCGTTTTTGAAAGTCATTTCTACGTAAGAATCTAAATCTTGTCCTTCTACGCAATATTCGCTATATCTCCTATAGAAACTACCAACCGCTTTATTTCTACAAATAACTTCTAGTCCTTTTCCAAATGGTGTTGCTGGAACAACTTCCATTGTCGTATCTTTAAGGTCTGCGTTTATATAGTGTGTTTTAATACCTGCTTGATTTACCTTTTCGAAGAAATAAATGGACATACGAAGATTTACGTCGCCTACGCCTTCTATTGTTAAACCTACTGAGTTTTCACCTGGGTCAAACTTGCCGTCTTTTCCCGTGCAATCGTCTTTGAACTTTAATAGATAGTTGCCGTTATCTAATGCAAATACGTCTTTTGTTTTTCCTACATATACTAATTTTTTATCCATTTTATTATCTCCTTTTAGATATTGAATTCTTTTTCTATATTAGCGTTTTTAGTTAATACCGCTTGTGTATCTTTTTGTCTTTTTTCTTCTAGTTTTTGTGCAAGCACGTCGTCTGATAGTGATAAAATTTCTATTGCTAGAAGCGCTGCGTTAACCGCCCCGCCAACAGCAACCGTTGCTACTGGTATACCCGATGGCATTTGCACGGTAGATAAAAGCGCATCTAAACCGCTAAACTTACCAGAGTCCATTGGTATTCCTATAACTGGAATCGTTGTTTTTGATGCTATAACACCTGCAAGATGCGCTGCCATTCCTGCCGCACCTATTATTACGCCAAAGCCGTTTTTTCTTGCGCCAACCACAAAAGACGTAACCTCATCTGGTGTGCGGTGGGCTGAATACACGTGCACTTCGCATGGAACGCCAAATTCTTTTAACGTGTCTATTGCTTTTTTAACTATTGGAAGGTCGCTATCGCTTCCCATTATAATTGCAACTTTTTTCATAATATTGTCTCCTAGTAATAAAAATAACAAAAAAGGGCGCACTTTCACTATAAAAAGTTAAGTGTGCCCAGACGGTCGGCTAAAAACTCCTTTGTTCCTCCGTGGTTCACCACTTAATCCGTCAGTCGCAAAGGACTATCTAATTAAGTCAATTATAACATTTTTTTTATTTATTTGTCAACGAGTTTACAAAGATGTAATAAAGAGTTTTTAAATTATTTATTTTTTTATTATATTTATATAATACTTTTCGTTTTAGATGTTTATTTTTAACTTATAAGGTCGCGGACATAACTGCCTTTATTGTATGCATACGATTTTCCGCCTCTTCAAAAACTACCGACTGATTACTTTCAAACACTTCGTCGGTTACTTCTAGAGAATCTATTCCGTATTTTTGACCTATTGTTTTACCTATTTCTGTGTTTAGGTCGTGAAATGATGGAAGACAATGCATGAAAATTGCACCGGATTTTGCCTTAGACATAACTTCTTTGTCTACCTTATAATTCCAAAGGTCTTTTAGCCTTTCTTCCCATACTTCTTCCGGTTCACCCATAGAAACCCAAACGTCAGTATATATTACGTCTGCACCAATAGATGCCGTTTTGTAGTCTTCTGTAAGAATTATTTTACTTCCGTTTTCCTTGGCAATATTTTGGCATTCTTCTACAAGAGATTTTTCTGGAAAATATTTTTTAGGTGCACATGCGGTAAAATTAATTCCCATTTTAGCGCAACCTACCATAAGCGAGTTGCCCATATTATATCTCGCATCTCCAAAGTATACAAAGTTTAGCCCTTTTAGTCTTCCAAACTTTTCTTTCATTGTTAAAAAGTCTGCAAGTATTTGCGTAGGGTGAAATTCGTTTGTTAGACCATTCCAAACCGGAACAGAGGAATATTTTGCAAGTTCTTCCACTCTCGCTTGCTCAAATCCCCTATATTCTATGCCATCGTAAATTGAAGATAGCACCCTTGCGGTATCTGCTATACTTTCTTTCTTGCCTATCTGCGAAGCACTTGGGTCTAAATAGGTTGCGTGCATTCCTAAATCAAATGCGGCAACTTCAAAAGAACACCTCGTTCTCGTGCTTGTTTTTTCAAAAATTAAGGCTATATTTTTACCCTTATGTATTTCGTGGCTTAAACCATCTTTCTTTTTCTTCTTGAAATCTTCTGCAAGATTTATTAGATATTCTATTTCTTCTGTTGAAAAATCTAATAATTTTAAAAAATCCCTTCCTTTAAGATTTATCATAACTCATCCCTTATTACGCTTTTTAATATTTCTACGCCTTTTTTAAGCGTTTTATAATCAATATTTAGAGGTGGCAATAACCTAACCTTATTTTTAGCGGTTAATACTATTAGTCCCTTTTCTAAACACTTCAACGCAACCTCTTTTGCGGATTTTTTTGTTTCTATTCCAAGCATTAGTCCTTTTCCAGAAACTTTTATTACGCCTTCTTCAGCGCTAAGATTGCTTATAATATAATTCGACTTTTCTTTGACGCTATTTAAAAATTTTTCATCTAGTCTGTCAATAATGGAAATCGCACCTGCCGAAGCAACTGGATTGCCACCAAAAGTAGAGCCGTGCATACCTGCTTTTAAAACGTCTTCCACCTTTTCGCTTAGCATCGTTGCGCCAATTGGAAGACCACCACCAAGTCCCTTTGCCGTAGTTATTAAATCTGGCTTAATATTGTAGCCTTGATAAGCATATAAACTGCCCGTTCTTCCATTACCCGTTTGAACCTCGTCTATAGCCAAAACGACGTCATTATCTTTGCAAAGTTTTTCTACCTTTTGGACAAAGTTTTCATCTAACGGCATAACACCGCCTTCGCCTTGAACTAATTCCATTAAAACGCCAGCAATTTTCTCGGTTTTTACGATATTTTCTAGGGCTTCAAAATCCCCTGCTTTTACGTGTATAAATCCATCTGTTAAAGGCAAGAAATCATTGTGAAAAACGTCTTGTCCCGTTGCCGACAGAGTGGTTATAGTTCTGCCGTGAAAACTATTTACAAGCGTTATAATTTTATAACAATCTTTGCCCTTTTTGACCTCTGCATACTTTCTAATAACCTTGATTGCGCACTCGTTTGCTTCTGCACCAGAGTTAGAGAAAAACACCTTTTTAAAGCCTGTTTTTTCACATAATTTTTCAGCTAAAATAGTGCATTTTTCGTGATAATAAAGGTTTGAAGTGTGCTGAAATTTTTTAACCTGCTTAGTTACTGCTTTTGCCCATTTTTTATCTGAATATCCAAAGGTGTTTACGGCAATTCCAGAACCAAAATCTATGTATTTTTTGCCGTTTATATCTATTGCAATACTGCCCTTTCCCTTTACGATTTGTAAAGGAAATCTTGCATAAGTATTTGCTATATATTTTTTGTCTAGACTAAAAATATCCATTTTATTCCTCAAACATAGTGCCTATACCTTCGTCGGTAAGCATTTCAATAATTATAGAGTGTGGGATTTTGCCATCTATAATAAATACTCTTTTTACACCCCACTTAACGGCATTTGCGCAACATTCCGTCTTTGGAATCATTCCGCCTGCAATAATTCCATCTTCAATAAGCTTTGGCGCATCTTTAACACTTATTTTGGAAATAAGTGAAGTTTCATCGTTTTTATCCATTAAAATACCGCTAATATCTGTCATGGAAATTAAACTTTCCGCCTTTAGACTACCCGCAATTTTTGCAGCAGCGGTGTCTGCGTTTATATTGTAAACGTTTCCCATCTCGTCACAAGCGACTGTGGAAATTACCGGAATATAGCCCTTTTCTAAAACGTCTTCAATAGGCTTTGGATTGATTGAAGTAATTTCACCAACGTATCCAAGTTCTATATCCTTTGGTTTTGCCATTAACATTTGTCCGTCTAAACCAGACAAACCAATTGCCTTTCCACCCTTAACGCCTAAAAGATTTACTAGACTTTTGTTAACTTTTCCCGCAAGAACCATCATTGCAACGTCTGCAGTTTCTTTGTCCGTTACCCTAAGCCCGTTTTTAAATACCGTTTGTTTGCCTAGTTTAGAAAGTGTTTCTGTAATTTCTGGTCCACCGCCGTGCACAAGAACAACTTTTACACCAATTAAAGATAAAAGCACAATATCTTTCATAACCGAACTTTTAAGTTTTTCGTCGGTCATAGCGCTTCCGCCATATTTAATTACTACTATTTTTCCGTTATATTTTTTTATGTAAGGAAGTGCGTTTACTAATACACTTGCCCTTTCTGGATTTGAAATAGCCATATTTATCTCCTTAAGTGCGATAATCGCCGTTTATTTTTACGTAATCGTACGTTAAATCACAACCCCAAGCCGTTGAAGAATATTCTCCACTATTTAGGTTTACGTCTATTACAATTTCTTTTTCTAGAAGTATTTGCTTTGCAATTTCTTCAGAGAATTTTACACCTCTTCCATCTTTGCAAACTAATATCTCTCCTTTATTTGAAACAAACTTAACGTCAATTTTATCTACGTCCACGTTTGCACCGCTATATCCAATTGCACAAAGAATTCTTCCCCAGTTTGCATCAGAACCAAACATAGCAGACTTAACTAGGCTAGAACATATTACAGACTTAGCAACGATTTTTGCAGTTTTTTGACTATCCGCGCCAATAACGCTGCATTCTAAAAGTTTAGTCGCACCCTCGCCGTCACCAGCAATCATTTTGCAAAGACCTACGGTTATTGTGTTAAGCGCTTTCATAAACTCTTTGTAATCTTCGCCATCTTCTACAATTTCTTGATTTCCTGCCATTTTATTCGCTAAAATTACTACCATATCGTTTGTAGAAGTATCCCCATCAACACTAACCATATTAAAGGTAGATTGAATATCTGTAGACAATGCTTTTTGTAACATACTTGAGGATATATTGCAATCGGTTGTTATAAATACGAGCATTGTTGCCATATTTGGATGAATCATTCCAGAGCCTTTTGCAATTCCGCCAATTTTACATTCTTTTCCACCGATATTAAACGAAACCGCAATTGACTTAGAAATAGTATCCGTTGTCATAATGCCTTCTTCTGCGAAATCACTTTTGTTTCCAAGTCCTGCAACTAGTGATGGAATACCCTTTTCAAATGGCTCTATGGTCATTTGTTCACCTATAACGCCCGTCGAAGCAACCACCACGTCGCTAGAATCAATATTTAACTCTTTAGATAAAATACATGCAGTTTTAATTGCAATTTCCTCTCCGTTAAGGTTGCAAGTATTTGCATTTCCACTATTGCATATTATTGCCCTTGCTTTGCCGTTTTGCAAATGCTTTTTCGTAACGATTAGCGGTGCGCCTTTTACAAGATTTGTTGTGTAAACTGCGGCCGCATTCGCCTCGCACTCACTATATATTAAAGAAAGGTCTTTTTTAGTTTTGTTCTTTCTTATTCCTGCGTGTATTCCGTTTGCTAGAAAACCTTTTGGAGCACATACTCCACCACTTATAATTTTCATTTTTTCTCCGTTTATAATTTAAGTCCCTTTTTTTCGTCAACGCCAAGCACGTAATTTAAGCATTCTATCGCAGACCCACAAGCCCCTTTTCCTAAATTATCGTATCTTGCCGTTAATAGTATTCTCTCTTCGTTGCCATAAACGCCAACTTTCATACTGTCTTTTCCAGAAAGTATTCCGCTAGATAAAAATCCGTCTTCACTAGAAGAGTCGTATTCTACAATGCCGTTATTATAAAGCGATTTATATACGTTTATAATATCTTGAACACCTTTTCCTTCCTTTAAGTCTTTATTAAATAGCCAAACGCTAACTTCCATTCCGCTATAAAACGGTGCTACCACCGGCGAAAATGCCGGCAAATTTTTTAGTCCGCATACGTATGCCATTTCTTTAAGGTGCTTATGCGACTGATTAAGACCATATTGCCTTGGAAAACTTAAATTTTCATCTTTATTTTCCTCGTAAGAGGCTATCATCTTTTTCCCACCACCGCTATAACCTGTTATTGAAAAAGTGCATAAACTTGCATTACTATCAATAATACCATTATCAATAAGCGGTTTAACTAGCGCTATAAATCCACTTGCGTGGCAACCTGGATTTGCTATTCTTTTTGCTGTTTTTACTTTTTTTGCAAAATCTTTGTCTATCTCTGCAAAGCCATATAGCCAGCCTTCTTTTGTTCTATGCGCCGTTGATGCGTCTATTATTACCGTGTTTTGGTTTTCACATAAAGACACCGATTCTATCGCCGCTGAATCTGGCAAGCACAATATAGTAATATCACTTTCGTTTATCGCTTTTTTTCTTGCCGTTATATCTTTTCTTTCTTCTTCTTTTAAGGTAATTAAGGTTATATCGTCTCTATCTTTTATTCTTTCATAGATATTAAGACCGGTTGTACCTTCTTTGCCATCAATAAATACTTTTTTCATTTTCTATAAGCTTATTTAATTCTTTAATTTGATTTTGCACGGATTCATAAGAAGTTCCGCCATAAGATACACGCTTTTTAACGCATGTTTTTAAGGAAATTGCCTCATAAACGTCTTCTTCTATTAAATCGCTAACAGTTTTTAATTCTTCAATCGTTAACTCGTCTAAGGAAATATCTTTTAGCACGCACTTTCCAACTAATTCGCCTACAATTTTGTAAGCCGTTCTAAACGGCATACCCTTTTTTGCTAGATAATCGGCTAAATCAGTTGCGTTTATAAAGCCCTTGTTTGCGGCTTTATACATATTGCCTTCTAAAACTTTTATAGTCTTTATCATTGGGGCAAAAACTTGTAAACATTTTTTAACGGTATTAACACCGTCAAAAATTGATTCTTTATCTTCTTGCATATCTTTGTTGTAGGCTAGTGGAAGACCTTTTAGCATTGTAAGTGTTCCAATTAAATCGCCGTACACCCTACCGGTTTTTCCCCTAATAAGTTCTGCCATATCAGAATTTTTCTTTTGTGGCATTATTGACGAACCAGTTGTAAAATCGCTAGATATTTCTATAAACTTAAACTCTAAACTAGACCACAAAATTAATTCTTCGCTAAACCTAGAAAGATGCATCATTATTATAGAAAAATCTGCTAAAAGTTCTACGCAATAATCCCTATCAGAAACCCCGTCTATACTATTTAGATTAGCGCCGTCAAACCCTAAAAGACTTGCCGTGTAATTTCTATCTGTATTAAAGGTTGTTCCCGCAAGCGCACAACTTCCTAGTGGGCTAACGTTTAATCTTTTAACGGTATCTTTAAGCCTTGAAATATCCCTTTTAAGCATTTCCGCATAGGCTAAAATATGGTGGGAAAATAAAATTGGTTGCGCCCTTTGTAGGTGAGTGTAACCTGGCATAATAACTTCTTTATATTCTTCCGCCTTATATGATATACCCTCTAAAACTTCTAAAAGAAGCGCAATAATTTTTTTGCACTCCTTTTTAAGAAATAATCTAAGGTCTACGGCAACTTGGTCGTTCCTACTTCTTGCGGTGTGCAATTTTTTTCCTGCATCACCTATTCTTGAAGTAAGTTCCCCCTCCACAAAAGTGTGAATATCTTCTGCCGTTTCATCAATTTGTAATTTGCCAGACTTTAAGTCGGTTAATATTTCGCTAAGTCCAGCCACAATTTTTTGGCAATCTTCTAGAGTTATAATCTCTTGTTTTGCAAGCATTTTTGCGTGTGCGATAGAACCAGTTATGTCTTCTTCAAACATTTTCTTGTCAAAACTTATTGAAGAATTAAAATCGTCTGCCACCGCATTTATAACTCCATCCGTGCGCCCTGCCCAAATTTTTGACATAATTTACCTTTTATTTGTTTAATTTTTTAATTTTTTCATCTACTTGGGCTTGAACCTTTATTGGAAGACCAAATAGATTTATAAAGCCCGTTGCGTCCGTTTGGTCGTACACGTGGTCTTCGCCAAACGTTGCAATCTCTTCACTATATAGTGAATAATCACTCCAAGCGCCCGCCTTAATCATATTGCCTTTGTAAAGTTTAATTTTTACCTTACCTGTAACCCTTTCTTGAGTTTTATCTACAAACGCTGATAAAGCTTCACGAAGTGGTGTAAACCATTGTCCATTATAAACTAGGTCTGCAAAAGTTACGGCTAGTTCTTGCTTTTTATGTGAAGTCATTTTGTCTAAACATAATGATTCTAGATAGTTGTGTGCAAAGTATAAAATTGCTCCGCCTGGTGTTTCATATACGCCACGACATTTCATACCTACTAAACGATTTTCTACTATGTCAAGTAGTCCTATACCGTTTTCGCCACCAAGTTTGTTAAGTGCTAAAACTATATCTTTTTGGCTCATTTTCTTTCCGTCTAGCGCTACTGGAACACCTTTAACAAACTCTAATTCTAAATAGGTTGGCTTGTCTGGTGCTTTAAGTGGCGAAACACCCATTTCTAAAAAGCCTTCTTTATCATAAAGAGGTTCGTTGCCTGTATCTTCTAGGTCTAAACCTTCGTGTGATAAGTGCCATAAGTTTTTATCTTTACTATAATTTGTTTCTCTATTTATTTTTAGTGGAACATTATGTGCTTCTGCATATTCAATTTCTTCATCTCTGCTTTTAATTGACCATTCCCTCCATGGCGCAATTATTGGCATATCTGGTGCAAACGCCTTAATCGCAAGCTCGAAACGAACTTGGTCGTTTCCCTTACCAGTACAACCGTGACAAATTGCATCTGCGCCTTCCTTTAGCGCAATTTCTACTATTCTTTTTGCTATAATTGGTCTTGCAAATGAAGTTCCTAGCATATACTCTTCGTATTTAGCACCCGCTTTAACTGTTGGAATTATATAATCTTCCACAAACTCGTCAGTTAAATCTTCTACGTAAAGTTTAGATGCGCCTGTTTTAATTGCCTTTTCTTCTAATCCTTCAAGTTCGTCGGCTTGTCCTACGTTTCCAGAAACGGCTATAACTTCACAATTGTTATAGTTCTCTTTAAGCCAAGGAATAATAATAGACGTGTCTAATCCACCAGAATACGCTAAAACTACCTTTTTAATATCTTTTTTATCCATAATGTGCCTCCAATAAGCAATTTTTATTTTCGATTAAAATTATAACTCTACAAAATTTATATGTCAAATAAATTATGCATATAAATTAAAAATTTTTAATAAATTATGCATAAATTATTTGTTTTATGAATAAAATATTGAATACTTGCTAATTTATTCTTAATAAGACAAATAAATAAATTTTTTATACAAAAAAAGATTCTTAAAATCTTTAAGAACCTTTTTATTTTGCAAAAAACTCAATTGCTTCTTTATAACCTTCCATGCCCTTGCCCTTTATTATTTTTTGGGCAACCATGGAAATATAACTATGTTTTCTAAACTCTTCCCTTGTTGCTATATCTGTAATATGTACTTCTACTACTGGTATGCTCACGGATTTTAGCGCGTCTAAAATTGCTATGCTCGTATGCGTATATGCACCTGCATTGATTATTATGCCACTATATTTATTTAATGATTTTTGAATAATCGTTACAATCTTTCCCTCGCAATTATTTTGCTTGATTTTTATGCTTACTTTGTTTTCTTTTGCCGTTTTTTTGCATAATTTTTTTAGAGCTTTGTAATCTTGTTTTCCATACAAATTAACTTCTCTAATGCCAAGCATATTTATATTTGGCCCGTTTATTATTAGCAATTTTTTAGCCATAATTCTATCTCCCTTATCGCACTTTCTATATCTTTATTGTTTTCTACCTCAAAGTCCGCAATGCTTTCGTAGACGTGCTTTCTTTGTTTATAAATATTTTGCACGCCAACTCTGCTACTAATTGGTCTTTTTTCTGCCGAAAGTTTTTCTAAATCTCTTTTTACGTATATTACCGTGGAATTTTGAAAAATATATTTTCTATTTTCCTCTTTCAAAACTGCTCCGCCACCAAGACTTATAACTTTTCCACCCGTTTTGCAAACTTCTTTTAATACCTTGCTTTCTATTTCTCTAAATTCCTCTTCGCCTTTTGTAAGTATAATTTCCTCAGGCGAAAGATTTGTCTGTTTTTTTATTTCTTCGTCTAAATCTATAAAAGGTTTGCATAAATTTTTTGCAAGTTTTTCCCCTATGGTCGTCTTCCCCGACGAAGGCATTCCTACAAGCGCTACGTTTTTATATTTTAAGTTTATCTCTTTTATTAATTTTTGACAGGTCTTTTCATCTACTTTTTTTCCCGTCCATATCTCGTAGGATTTTACACCTTGATAAACTAGCATTTCCATTCCGTTTACCGCTTTAACGTTGTTTTCTTTAGCCCTAAACATAATTTCTGTAACAAACGGATTATATATCATATCTACAACCGCACTCAAATTTGAAAATTTATCTAGTTCAACTAAACATTGTCCGCAATTAGGATACATTCCCACAGGACTTGCGTTTATTATCACGTTTGCATCTATTTGATAGATGTTTTGATAATTGTATTCACCAGTTCTGCTTATTACGTAAATCATTTTTGCGCCTAAATCCTTGGCTAATACCTTAGACATTTTACACGCACCGCCACTTCCTAGTATAACAACGTTTTTCCCCTTTAAGCAAATATCGTTTTTTTCTAAAAGCGCTTTAAGACCATAGTAATCCGTATTATAACCAATAAGTTTACCATTAACTTTTTTTACCGTGTTTATTGCACCTATACTTTTTGCCTTGCTATCAATTTCATCTAGATATTCTATTATGCGTTCTTTATATGGAATCGTAACGTTAAATCCATCAAAATCATTTTCTCGCATAAACAAATCAAAATCATCTTTTGAAACCTCGGTTAAAACGTAATCTAATCCTATTAAATTGTGAAGATAATTAGAAAAACTATGCCCAAGTTTTTCACCTAACAAACAATACTTCATAAAATTTCCTTATATGCTCCTAAAAAGGCGAATTTATCAGAATTATTATCTAGTTCTGCTATTAAATTTATAACCCCGTCTTTTGCTATATCCCCTTCGAAATCGAAATAAAACATAAATTCGAATTGACAGTTTGGTATAGGTCTAGATTCTAGTTTAGATAAGTTTAGCCCCTCGCTAGCAAACAAACTTAAAGTTTTGTTTAGACTGCCCGGTTTATTTTCTAAACTTGTCATTATGCTAATTTTATCTGCACCTTTTATTATTCTTAAATCCTTGGAAATACAAATAAATCTAGTGAAGTTGTTAGCATTATCTTGAATGCCTTTTTCTAACACTTTCAGTCCATATAGTCTTGCACATTTTTCCGAACAAATGCAGGCAATTGTATCGTCTTCACTAGATGAAACCATTTTTGCTGCAACAGCAGTATTTTCCATACAAACGGAATCAACGCTTAACTTTTTAATGTATTCGTTGCATTGTGAAATCGCTTGTTCGTGCGAATAAATTGTTTTAATTTTATCTAACGTTCCACCGCTTTTTACAGCCAATACGTGCGAAATTTGCATTCTTACGCTTTTTACAATATAAAAACTATGTTTTTTCATTAAATCGTAAACTGCTAAAACCGAACCTGCAGTACTATTTTCAATAGGCAAAACACCATATTCGCAAAGCCCTTTGTCAACGGCATTAAACACACCCTCAAAGTTCTTGAAATAAGTTATGTCTGACAATTCAAATAATTTTTCTGCTGCAATCCCGCTATACGCCCCGTCCACTCCTTGACATGCAACACTTGCCGAGATTGGAAATTCGCTATATCCGTCTTTTGCGCTTTGTTTTATTTTATCCGCAATCTTTGACGCGCAACTAACGTATTTTCTTTGATATGATTTACTTTGAAACATTATGTTTTCAAATAAATTTTTTATATATAGTTTTTGCTCTTCGCTTTTGCCTTTTGTAACCCTATTTAGTATCTCCTTTTCTCTTTGAGGCGAGTATATCATAGTGTTTGTCTTTTGTTTTTGTAAACCTATTTGTTTTACCTTTTCTAATCTCTTTTCAAAAAGATTAGCAATCTCATCATCAATGCAATCTATTTCTTTTCTTATATCTTCTATCATTTTAATAGCCTTCCTTTAATATTAAATCCATTAGCGCCAAACAAACGGCACTCTCTACCGCAACTCTTCCTCTTACTGCAACGCAACTATCGTGCCTGCCTTCTATTTTAATTGTTGTGTTTGTTTTATTTACTAAATCTATCGTTCTTTGCTTTTTACTTATTGAGGGCGTTGGCTTGAACGCTACTCTAATTAATAAAGGCATTCCGTTGGAAATCCCACCAGTTATTCCACCATTATTATTTGTATAGGTCTCAACTTCCTTATTCTCCGTGTAAAAGAGCTCGTCATTGGCAATGCTTCCTTGCATTTTAGAAAGACTAAATCCTCCGCCAAACTCCACGCCCTTTACCGCGGGGATTGAATATAATAAAGATGCAACTTTGCTTTCTATTCCATCAAATATTGCGTCCCCAACACCTGCTTTAAGTCCAAAAACTACGCACTCTACTACTCCGCCGACACTATCGCCTGTCTTTCTTGCTTTTTCTATCTCTTCTAGCATTTCTCTCTCGCCAAACAAAAAAGGCTTTCCATTAATTTTGTTTAGCATACTTTTAGTAATCTCTTGGTTTTTATACGAAACTGCTTCTACTTCGCCTATACTAGACATATAAGAATAAACGTGAACGTTTAGACTATTTAGATACTGCTTGCTTATGCCACCGGCTATACAAAGGGGTGCTGTCATTCTTCCAGAAAACTTTCCACCACCACTAAAATCTAGATTACCAGTTTTAACAAACGACGTGTAGTCTGCGTGTGATGGTCTTGGTTTTGCATAAATGGAATTATAATCCTTGCTTTTTTGGTTGGTGTTTTGTATTATAGCGCTAAAACAACCACCCGTTATGCCATTTTCTTCTACCCCGTCTGTAAAAACTACTAAATCATCTTCCACCCTTTTTGTAGAAAAATTATCCTTAGAAGGTTTTCTTCTATCCATAAATTCTTTTAGCAAAACCTTGTCTATTTTCATTTTAGGAAATCCAAAACAATTTACGCCTATTTGGCTTGAATGCGACTGTCCAAAAATTTCTATTTTAATTTTGTCGCCGTTAAACGTTGACATCTATTTTTCCCCCTAGTTTAATATAATCGTTAAAAAAGTTTGGATAAGATTTTTTAACAGCCTCTTTATCCGTTACACTACTTGTCCCTTTTAATATTGAAGATAAAACAACGCTAGACATAACCATTCTGTGGTCGTTATATCCATTAAAATCTGCTTGTTGCAACTGTCTTGCGTTTATATACAAACATTTATCCTTGTATTCTACTTGTCCGCCCGCAAGGGTTAGATTATCTATAATAGCACTTAGCCTATCGCTTTCTTTTATTCTTAATCTTTCCACGCCTTTCATTTTACATTCTTCTTTTGAAGTTAGCATTAAAACGGAAAGTATAGGCGCTAGGTCTGGACAATTTTCCACGTCATATTCTATTGATTTTAACTTACTATTATATGCAGTAACACTTTTATTGCCAGTTTTAAGTTTTCCGCCCATCTTTTTTATAATATCTAAAATTGCTTTGTCGCCCTGTTTAGATTTCATGTTTAGACCGCATACTTTAACTTTTTTTCCTAGTACGCCAAGTGCAAGCATAAAACTAGCCGAAGACCAATCGCCTTCTACTTCAATCTTTCTTTTTGATTTAATTTTTGACTTATAAATAACTATGCTATTGCCATTTACACTATATTTTACGCCAAAATTTGATAACACTTGAAGCGTTATATCAATATAATTTTTACTAACAACGTTTCCAACAAGATTAATTGTATAATCCCTATCAAGAATAGTTGCCGCCATTATAAGTCCACTAACAAACTGAGAGGACGTGCCTGCGTTTATTGTAATTTCACCGCCGGTAATTTTTCCACTTATTACACAATCCTCTATCGTCACCCCATTACTTTTTAGCGAAGCATACAAATCGTCGTTAGGTCTACGTAGTAAACTTTGTTTTCCTGTAAAAGTTGCACCCGTGCCTAATGCGGACACTACTGGAATTAAAAACCGCATTGTAGAACCGCTTTCATTAAAATCTAAAATTGCATTTTTATTTGGTTTTTCTATTCCATAAATTATTAAATTATCTTTTTTCCTTTGTATGTTCGCCCCTAATTTTTGCATACAAGCAATTGTAGATAAAACGTCGTCAGAATAACCAACGTTTTTAACTATGGTCTTCCCCTTTTTAAAAGATGCCATAATTATTATTCTATGTGCAAAAGATTTAGAAGGCACGGCTTTTATTTTGCCTTTTATTGTTGAGGGATATAAATTACACTTCAAGATAATAATTCCTTTAATTTTTCTATTTCTATTTGTTCAATTTTAACCTTTCCTATGCCTTTTGTTAGCACGATGTTGGTTTTGCTTCCTTCGGCCTTTTTGTCCGAATATATTTTGTTTATTATTTCTTCCCTTTTGTATGGAATACTTAAATCAAACGAATAAACGTTTAGTAAATTCTTTAACTCACGTCTAGTTTTTTCATCTAAATTATAGTATTTTGAAGATATATCTATTATTGCATTTATACCTTTTGCGACACATAGACCGTGCGATAAACTATAATTAGATAAACTTTCTATTGCGTGGCCAATAGTATGGCCAAAATTAAGAATCATTCTGTTATTATTTTCAAACTCGTCTTCCTCGACTACCTTAGCCTTTATTTTTAGACAAGTTGATATTAATTTTTCTATATTATTTTCTTGTATTTGCTCTAAAACTTTTTCCTTGGAAATAAATGCGTACTTAATTATTTCACCCATTCCATTTGTTACTTCGCTATCATCTAAGGTTTTTAAGCACTCTGTATTTACGTAAACAAGGCTTGGTTGATAAAACGAACCCAATAGATTTTTACCTTGCTTTAAGTCTATTGCCGTTTTTCCACCAACAGAAGAATCTACCATAGATAAAAGCGTTGTTGGAAGAGATATAAAATTTATACCCCTTTCAAAAGTAGAAGCGCAAAACCCTGCTAAATCACCTACAACGCCACCGCCAAGCGCTACCACAAGGTCTTTTCTGCAAAATTTGTTCTCTGCTAAAAAATCTATAATATTTATATAATTTTGAACGTTTTTAGAAGCCTCTCCATTTTTAATAACGTACTTATAAACGTCATACTCGCCTAAAACGTCTATAACGTTTTTACCATATAACGGAAATACTTTGTCGTCGCTAACAACTAGTATTTTTTGACCAAAGAATACCTTTTTTATCTCTTCTAATACAAGCGAATAGTCTTTTGCCAAAACTATTTCATATGATTTTTTAGTATTTACTTTTATTCTTTGCATTTTCCTTTTCCTACGTCTAATTCTAATTTTATTTTATTGCCTTCACTAAAAAGTTCGTATAACTCTTGTTCATCACCCTTTTGAAGTGCTTTTTTATATTTGTTTATATTATCAATTAGGGTATCTATTTCTAAAATTAAATTCTCTTTATTTGCCAGTGTTAATTCCGCCCACATTTTTGGGCTCATTCTAGCAACCCTTGTAAGGTCTTTATAACTTCCCGCAGAATAACCAAAATGGGCTCTTGCTGTTGGACTTTTTATAAATGCGCTTGAAATAATATGACACATTTGTGAAGTGTATGCAATTACTTTATCGTGTGTTTTGGCATCAGTTACTACAACCTTTTCAAAACCAATTTCTAAAAATAAGTTTTTAATTTGACTCTCTACAAAAATATCGTTAAAAATTGGACATATTAGCATTGATGCCTTGTTAAATAGATTGTTTGTAGAATGGTCTATTCCACTAAACTCTCTTCCTGCCATTGGGTGTCCGCCCATAAAAAACACGTCCTTTCTCTTTTCTGAATACTCTTTCATTAGAAAAACGATATCTTTTTTTATACCACAAAAGTCTATTACCTTTGCACCATTTTTTAAGCCACCAACAAACTTTTCTAATACACTTTTTACTTGGCTTGGATATACGCTAATTACAAGCAAATCTATTTCGCAAAGATTTTTTTCATCTAATTTATAGTTTATTGCAGATAAAAGTTCTGCTTTAAGCATTGTAGCCTCGTTAACGTCGTATCCATAAACATTATGATTGGTATTTTTTATAACGGCCCTACCAAAAGAACCGCCGATTAACCCTAATCCAACAATTCCTATATTCATAATATATCTCTCTTTTTACCTACTAGTGGAAGCATAACGTCTAAACTATCGACAACATTCTTAAATTGTTCTGGTTTAAGTGATTGTGCGCCATCACAAAGCGCACGTGCTGGGTCGTTATGAACTTCTATCATTAATCCGTCTGCCCCACACGCTGTAGATGCTAATGAAAGGGGTTTAACAAGTCTAGATAATCCACTTGCGTGGCTTGGGTCTACTATAACCGGAAGATGCGTTAATTCTTTAAGTAGTGGAATAGCAGACAAATCTAGAGTGTTTCTAGTTAAAGGTTCGAAAGTTCTAATACCCCTTTCACATAAAATAACCTTTTTATTACCCTCAGCCATAATATATTCGGCACTCATAAGCCACTCTTCAATAGTGTTTGCAAGCCCTCTTTTAAGAAGAATTGGTTTATCCATTTTGCCCACTTCTTTTAATAATTCAAAGTTTTGCATATCTCTTGCACCAATTTGCACAAGGTCTACGTCTTTGAATAGGTCTATATGTTTTACACTCATAATTTCAGTTACAATAGGCATACCTGTTTCTTCTTTTGCCTTCAAAAGCAAAGATAATCCGCTTTCTCTTAAACCCTGAAATGAGTATGGGGAAGTTCTTGGCTTAAAAGCACCGCCACGAAGTAACGTTGCCCCCGCTTTTTTTACTTCTTTTGCTATTTCTACAACCTGTTTTTCGGACTCAACAGAACAAGGCCCTGCTATAATTTGAAAGTTTTCACCTCCAAACTTGTGCCCACCTATGTCAATTATCGTATCCTCTGGGTGAAATTTTCTATTTGCACTTTTGAAAGGCTCTTGTATTCTTTTTACAGATTCTACAATGTCCATTGACGCAACTAGGTCTTTATCTATTTTAGTTGTATCGCCGATAAGTCCAAGCACCGTGGAATTTTTACCTATACTAAGGTCAACCTCTACACCTTGCATTTTTACCCATTTGACAAGATTATCAAATTGTTTTTTTTCACAATCTTTTTTTACAACTATTATCATAACTCCTCCAAAAATAAAAAATGACCGATACTTTTATATCGGTCAAAATAATCTAAATGCAAGACAAAATTAACCGATATCCTATTTAATACGGCCAAAGAAGTAATATGCAAAATAGTTTACTGAAAATGTTTTCATATTTCTTCTCTCTTTATCTTTCCTATATAATACAACTTTAGATTTAACTTGTCAACAGGTTTTAATCAATTTTTAACTTAAAATTAAAGGTTTTTGGCATTATAGCCAAAAACCTTTTTGCTTAGTTTTATTTTTTATATTCTACGTGAAGTAGTTCGTGTACTTTGCCCTTTAGCAAGCCGTTATAGAATTCTTCCATAAGTGGATTTTCATCAGAACTTCTAATAGAACTTAATTTATCTGCAACGTATAGACCTTCGCTTCTAGATTCCCTTTGATTTTTGTGAACGTATGGTTGACCACCACCGCTTACACAACCGCCTGGACAAGCCATAACTTCTACAAAATCAAAATGTTCGCCATTTTTAATTCTTTCTATTAAGGTTTCTGCATTTCCAAGTCCGCTAACAATTCCAATATGAAGAACTTTATCGCCATAAGGAATATCTATTTCCTTAATGCCTTGACTTCCCCTAACGCCTGTTTGTGAAATATTTATTAGGTTTGCCTTTGATTTGTTTGTTGATATTCTACGAATAACGGCTTCCGTTACACCACCAGACGTTCCAAAAATAATGCCTGCACCCGCAATTGTATTAAATGGCATATCAATTGCTTCTGGTTCAATTTTGTTAAATTGAATACCTGCTTCCTTTGTCATTTTTATGAATTCCTGAGTGGTTAAAACAAAATCAACTGCATTTTTACCATCTACTTTGAATTCGCTTCTATCCGCTTCATACTTTTTAGCGGTACATGGCATAAGCGCTACGTGTACGTGCTTTTTCTCGCTATCTTTATGAGTTAAATGCATAATTGATGCAAACATTTGCATTGGGGACTTGCAAGTAGAAACGTTTTCCAAAAGTTCTGGATGTTTCTTTTCGCAATATTTTACCCATGCTGGACAACATGATGAGAATAGTGGATACTTGCTTGTACCAATTTTAGAAAGCAATTCGTTTGATTCTTCTAAAACAGTTAGGTCCGCACCTACGGTTGTATCGTATATTTCGTCAAAGCCCATTCTACGAAGTGCGGCAACAATAAGTCCCATTACGTTTTCGCCTTCTTTCATTCCAAGTTCTTTGCCAATAGCAACCCTTACCGCTGGAGCAATTTGTATGCTTACCACTGTGTCTTTATCATCTAAACATTTCCATACGTTTGAAATGTTTGACTTAACAACTATTGCACCTGTAGGACACATAACTGAACATTGTCCACAACCTACGCAATCCGTTTGACTAATAGGAATGTCAAAGGCTGTTCCAACTTTCATTTTAGAACCCCTATGCATAAAATCAATTGCGCCTACTTTTTGAATTTCATTACAAGTTCTTACGCAATCACCACATAAAATACATTTGCTATGGTCAATTGTTATGCAAGGTGATGAATTATCTAAATCCGGCTTTGTTTTATAGTTAGGAAATCTTACCCCTTCAATATCAAAACGCATTGCTAAATCTTGTAGTTTACAATTAGAGTTGTTTGCACAAGTCGTGCAATCTCTACAATGGTTTGCAAGAAGAAGTTCTAATATAACCTTACGATATTTACGAAGCCTTTCTGTATTTGTTTTAATTTCCATTCCAGCCCTTGGAGGCGTAGAACACGCTGCGTGTAAATTTCCTTTGGCATCTTCTACCATACACATACGGCAAGCACCATAGGTAGAAAGTTCTGAATGATAGCAGAACGTTGGCATTTTTACACCAATCTTTCTAATAAGTGCTAAAAGATTTTTTTCTCCCTCTATTTTAACTGGAATACCATCTATAATAATTGTATTATTTGTTTGTTCCATATTATTTCTCCTCTATCGCACCAAATACACAGTTAGACAAACAAGCACCGCATTTTATACACTTGCTTTGGTCTATTGTGTAAGGTGATTTAATAACACCAGTTATTGCGTTTACTGGACAAATTCTAGCACACTTAGAACATCCTTTACATTTTTCAGGATTTATTACAATTTTCTTTAGTTTAGCACAGTTACCTGTTGGGCATCTCTTTTCGTAAATATGAGCCTCGTATTCTTCTCTAAAGTTTTTGATTGTACTAACTACCGGTGATGGTGCAGATTTTCCAAGACCACATAGCGCCGTTGCTGAAATTGTATCTGCT
>JAEIGA010005003.1_pt1 | contig 20354 bp, 19 predicted proteins | sample 9270691 | NCBI WGS metagenome assembly JAEIGA01 (sample SAMN17057246, study PRJNA624740) | gut metagenome | biome: biome; isolation source: fecal sample | host: Bos grunniens | place: China: Xizang | collected 2019 | reverse complement strand
GGAAACAATGTTTCCCATTCTAAGAGACGCACAAAGCGTATCTTCGCCCTCAATCTCAAGACCAAGAAGTTCTGGTCAGAGGAGGAGCAGAGATTCATCACCCTTAAGGTGTCTTGCAAAGGTATGAGAACTATCGAGAAGAACGGTCTCGACGCAACTATCAAAGACGCTCAGAAGAAAGGATTTATTAACCTTGTTTAATTTTTTGGATTATGGCAAAGAAAGCTAAAGGTAACAGGGTGCAGGTCATCCTTGAGTGCACTGAGCAGAGAGAGAGCGGTGTACCAGGTATCTCAAGATACATCACTACAAAGAATAAGAAGAACACAACTCAGCGTCTGGAGCGTAAGAAGTACAATCCGTTCCTGAAGAAGGTAACCCTTCATCGCGAGATCAAATAATTAAGGAGGAATAGAAAATGGCAAAGAAAGCAGTCGCAACCTTCAAGGCCGGTACACTCAAGAAGATGGTTAAGTGTATCCGTATGGACAAGTCTCCAAAGACTGGCGCTTATGTTTTCACAGAGCAGCTCGTTGAAGAGGCTGAGGCAAAGGAATTCTTCGCAAAGAAATAATTTTTCCTTAGTGTGAAAATGATTAAAGACAGGGGCTCAATCGAGTCCCTGTCTTTTTGTTTTTTTCTCTGATTATGGTTACATTTGCAAGTTAAACCACAAGGCTATGGGTATTTTTGACAAAGGCGTAAAGAAGACTAACAGAGGGTTCTTTGACAGGCTCTCCAGGGCTATTATCGGCAAGGCTCAGGTGGATGAGGATCTGCTGGATGCAATAGAAGAGGCGCTTCTTGCAACAGATATGGGTGTTGACACCACGATGAAGATTATTGAGAATCTCGAGGAGAGAGTCAGCAGAGACAAATATGTGTCTTTGGACGAACTCGTGGATATACTTCGTGATGAGATAGCGCAGCTCCTTAATGTGAGAGATGATGAGGAATCTGATGATGTGGTTGTGCCTTTCGATTTCTCAAAGAAGCCATACGTGATTATGGTTGTCGGTGTGAACGGAGTCGGAAAGACAACGACTATCGGAAAGCTTGCAAGCAGCCTCAAGGCTCAGGGAAAGAAGGTTGTTCTCGGAGCAGCCGATACATTCCGTGCGGCGGCTGTCGATCAGCTGACTATATGGTCTGAACGTGCTGGTGTCGATATCGTGAAGCAGGATATGGGTTCAGATCCGGCATCGGTCGCATTTGACACTGTCAAGTCGGCTGTGGCTAAGGATGCGGATGTGGTGATCGTCGACACTGCCGGACGTCTCCACAACAGGGTGGACCTGATGAATGAGCTCACAAAGATCCGCAATGTGATGAGGAAGGTGGTTCCTGACGCTCCACATGAAGTTCTCCTTGTTCTTGATGCATCCACAGGACAGAATGCATTCCAGCAGGCCAAGGAGTTTGCCAGAGCGACAGACATCTCCGCTCTTGCCATCACAAAACTAGACGGCACAGCAAAGGGTGGTGTTGTGATAGGTGTTGTGGATCAGTTCCATGTGCCTGTTAAATTTATCGGTATCGGAGAGGGAATTGATGACCTGAAGGTTTTCAATAAGAGAGAGTTTGTCGGCTCCCTCTTCTCTAAGGATGATTTAGTATAAAAGTTAAGATATATGAAGATTTCGTACAATTGGCTCAAGGATTATCTTGAGTGTGACCTTGCTCCGGAAGCAGTGGCAGAGGCCCTGACTTCCATCGGACTTGAAGTTGATTCACTGGAACAGGTAGAAGAGATTCCCGGCGGTCTTGCCGGAGTTATAGTTGCAGAGGTTGTGGAGTGCGTGGAGCATCCTGATTCAGACCATCTGCACATTACAAAACTCAACACCGGAGAGGCAGAACTCCTTCAGGTAGTCTGCGGTGCACCTAACGTTGCTGCAGGACAGAAGGTTCTTCTCGCTACCGTTGGAACTGTGCTTGGAGAAGATTTCAAGATCAAGAAGTCAAAGATTCGCGGTGTTGAATCATTCGGAATGATCTGCGCAGAGGATGAACTTGGAATCGGAGAGTCACATGATGGTATCATGGTTCTTGATCCGGAGGCTGTGGTCGGAACTCCAGCTAAGGATTATCTCGGACTTGCAACAGATGCGGTAATCGAGATCGGACTTACTGCAAACCGCGTGGATGCCGCTTCACATATCGGTGTGGCTCGTGATCTATATGCATATCTCAAGCATAACGGTGTGCCATGCAAACTTAACATTCCTGATGTTTCTGCATTTGCAGAGGGGCAGGGCGAGGCTATTCCTGTTGAGGTTACTGCTGCAGACGGAGCTCCAAGATATACCGGAACCACAATAATGGGTGTAAAGGTGGCTGCTTCGCCTGAGTGGCTTCAGAAGAAGCTTCTTTCAATCGGTCTCAGACCGATCAACAATATTGTGGATATCACCAACTATGTCCTTCATGAAGTTGGCCAGCCGCTTCATGCTTTCGATGCGGCAAAGATTACAGGTGGCAAGGTGATTGTCCGCAGAGCTGAAGAAGGAGAGAAATTCGTTACGCTTGACGGTGTAGAACGCACACTCAGTTCAGCGGACCTTATGATTGCGAACACTGAGAAGTCAATGTGTCTTGCAGGTGTGTTCGGCGGTGAGGAGTCTGGTGTCACTGAGAATACGGTTGACGTGTTCCTTGAGAGCGCATATTTCAATCCTGTATCGATCAGAAAGAGCTCAAAGAGACATACTCTCAAGACTGATGCGTCATTCAGATATGAGCGTGGTGCAGATCCTCTCGTTGTAGAATATGCGGCAAAGCGTGCAGCCCTTCTCATCCAGGAACTTGCCGGCGGTCAGATTGTTGGAAAGGTTCAGGAGTTCTATCCTGAGAAGATTGAGAAGAAGCAGGTAGAACTTGATTATGACAGAATCGAGGCATTCGTAGGCAAGAAGATCGGTCACGATGTGATAGAGGGAATCCTGGAGGCTCTTGCGTATGAATTCGTTGATAAGAAGGATAATGGTGCTGTGGTTGCAGTGCCTTCATATATGGTGGATGTATACAGAGAGTGTGACATCGTAGAGGAGATCCTGAGAATCTATGGCTATAACAATATCGAGCTTCCGCAGGCAATGCGTATGTCTGTGAATGCTCCTCAGAAGCCTGAGCCTGAGCAGGTAAGGACAACTGTTTCCAACTTCCTTGCGGCCAACGGCTTCGTTGAGACCATGAACAACTCTCTTACAAAGTCAGAGTATTACTCTAAGCTTAAGACCTTCCCTGAGGAAAGATGCGTAAGGATCATGAATCCTCTCAGCTCTGATCTTAATGTGATGAGACAGACCCTTCTCCTCAATGGTCTTGAAGTGGTTGCATACAACATCAACAGACAGATCACCAACATCAGGACATTCGAGTATGGCTCAGTTTATTCATTCAATCCTGAGATGGACGGCAAGACCCTTGATTCATATGAGGAGCATACATGCTTCGCAATGTTCATCAGCGGTCAGCCTGAGAAGTCATGGAGAGTGGATCCTGGCAAGGGTAACTATTTCCAGCTCAAGGGTTATCTCGAACTTCTTCTGAAGCGTTTCGGATGCGATATATATTCACTTGAAACTGAGGCGGCTCCGGCAGACCTTTTCTCTGAGGGACTTGCATACAGCCTCCCAGGCTCACGTCAGCCTCTTGCAGTGATGGGAACAATCTCACCGGCAAGACTCAAGCAGTTCGGAATCAAACAGCCTGTCTTTGCGGCAGAGATCAGCTGGCCAGCTCTCTTCGAGCTTGTGAAGAGGAATAAGATACGCTACAAGGAACTTCCTAAGTTCCCTGAGGTAAGACGTGACCTCGCACTGCTTCTTGATGAGTCAGTGACATATGCTGACCTTAGGAAGAGTGCATTGAGGGTCGGAAAGAAACTTCTCAAGCAGGTAGGACTCTTCGATGTGTACAGAGGAGACAAGATTGCGGAAGGAAAGAAGCAGTATGCTCTCAGCTTTGTTCTTCAGGATCTTGAGAAGACCCTTACAGACAATGATGTGGAGCGCGTAATGACCAAGCTCCTGTCTACATTCCAGAATGAGTTCGGCGCTGTATTGAGATAATCATGAGAAAACTGTTCCTTCATATTTCTGCTGTATCTGCAGCTTTGCTTTTCTGTCTTGCATGCTCGCAAGACAAAAGTACCGTCATACCTAGAGGCAAGATGTCCAAGATATATGCGGAAATGCTTGTGATGGATCAGTGGGCTGTTTCTGAATCAGATCTGCGGACCATTGCAGATACCTCTCTTGTGTATGAACCCATATTTCAGAAATATGGATACGACACAGAAGACTACCGAAAGAGTGTAGAGCATTATATGAAAGATCCGGAGAGATTCTCCAGGATACTTCGTGCGACTTCAGAGATCCTAGAGGTCAGGATTGTGGAAATAAAGGAATTGAAGAGATTGTATCTGCGTCAGGTGGAGATATCCGGATTCGTGACAGATTTCAATATCGGAGAATACTTCCCTTACCTCTCTGAAGAGCCATATGTCCATTATTATGACAGTCTTTCTGTACAGGCAGACAGTGGATATGTGTATCGATTGGTGTCGATAGAGCGTGCAGACACGTTGTATGACCTTCTGAGAATGATTGTTCCGGCTGATTCCATTGTTGTGGACACTCTGGCGATTGAAGTCGAGAAGCAGGATGACGCTCCCGTCGTTAAGGATGTCAAGGACATCAAGGAGGTTGAGGAGATTGCCACTATGGATCTTGAAGGTCATGCCAAGGGCTTTGTCAAGAAGACTGCAAGGAAATCCGATGGGGAGTCCGGAATAATTTTGCATAGTAAATTAGATTCACAGAAAAAGAAGTAGAATGGATAAGAGAAGAGTGGCTGCATCGTTTGTCTATACTCTTGATTCAGATGCACCTATAAGGAACGGATTTGTAGAATATGATGCTGAGGACGGCAGGATCCTGGCTGTGGGAGAGTGTGGTCCGGATGAAGAGGTGCGTCAGGGTGCGGTCGTTCCTGGATTTGTGAATTCGCATTGCCATATAGAACTTTCGCATCTTCACGGAAAGTTCCGTAAAGGAACCGGTATGGCCGGCTTCATCGATCAGATCAATGCCCTGAGAGATTGGGCTGGTGCTGATGTAAAGGCTCGCCTTACTCAAGAATGGATGGATAAGATGTGGAAGGATGGAGTCTCTGCTATGTCGGATATCAGCAATGATGACTCTTCGTTCAAGGTAAAGAGTTCGCATAAGATTTATACAAGGACTTTTCTTGAGGTTTTCGGCAGTGAACCAGAGATGTGTGAAGGGGTGATGTCAGATGTGACAAAGCTCAAGGAGACAGCTGATGCCGAAGGCATAGATGCTGCGCCGACTCCGCATTCGTGCTATACGATGAGTCCTCAGCTTCTTTCTGCATCTGCCGCCGCAGGTCTTGAGTCCGGATATCTTTCTTATCATTCTCAGGAAAGTCAGGAGGAAGAAGACCTTCTGATAAGCGGAAGCGGTGCAATGTACGAAAACAGAAAGCGTTCAGGCATGAGCACTCCTCCTGTGACAGGTGAGTCTTCGCTGAAATACTTCCTAGACAGACTTGCGGCAGCCAAGCCGGCGCCATATGACGAGCATATTCTTCTTGTGCATAATGTGTGTCTGAAGCAGGACGACATAGATGCCGCGAAGAGAGTCATGAACAATGTGTACTGGGCGGTGTGTCCTCTCTCCAATATATTCATTCACAATACCTTGCCACCGATCCCTCTTATGAGGAAAAACGGTCTGGCAATCACTGTCGGCACCGATTCCCTTTCAAGTAACGATGACCTCGACATGGTGAAGGAACTTGTGTGCATCAAGCAGAATTTTGCGGAAGTTCCTATGAATGAGATTCTTGTCTGGGCATGTCTCAACGGTGCACGTTTCCTTTCTAAAGAGGATACCTTGGGAAGCATTGCTCCTGGCAAGACTCCGGGCATCGTGTTTGTCAGCAATGTGGATGAGGAAGGTTCATTTACAGCAGACAGCAGGTCTGAAAGGTTGGTGTAATTCATGCTGCATTTTGATGACATAGTCTTCGGGCCGATAAAGAGTCGCCGACTGGGCTCTTCGCTGGGCGTGAATATTCTGCCCTCGAAAGGTAAGTTGTGCAATTTTGACTGTGTCTACTGTGAATGCGGATGGAATGCTGACGGAATATCTGAAGGTGGGTTCCCTGATGCGGCTCAGGTGGAAGCGGTGCTTGAAGCGAGAATGTCTGCATTGGCCGAGGATGGAACATCAGTGGATTCCATCACTTTTTCAGGTAACGGAGAGCCTACTGTAAATCCGGATTTTTCGAGGATAATTGATGTTACACTCCGTCTTAGGGACCGCTTTTTCCCATCAGCGAAGGTGTCGGTACTCTCAAATGCTACGATGCTTGATAGGGAAGATGTCTTCGAGGCATTGAGAAAAGTGGATAATCCGATACTGAAGTTAGATGCGGGATCAGATGTCCTCATCCGTAAGATCAACAGGCCTCAGGGAACGTACAGTCTTGAGAAGGTTGTAGACCGTCTGATGGAATTCAATGGCGGATTCGTTCTTCAGACAATGTTCCTGCGTTCTCCTGATCTTGACCAGAGAGACACCTTGGATCAGTGGAGATGTCTTGTAAGGAAACTGAAGCCGAGAGAGACGATGGTATATACTATTGACCGTGAGACACCTGACAAGAGTCTGGAGAAGTATACGGTGGAGGAAATGACGGAATTTGTGAGGCCTTTGCTCGATGAAGGCTATGTGATACAGATAAGAGGATAGGATATGAGGTTGGTGATACAAAGAGTAAAGAATGCTGAAGTGGCTGTTCCTGAGCAGGACTATAAGGCAACGATAGGGAACGGACTTCTTGTTCTTGCGGCATTTATAGATGAAGATACTCCTGAAGATCTTGAATGGACGGCCCGTAAGTTGGTTTCAATGCGCATATTCGATGATTCTGAGGGGGTTATGAATCTTTCCGTGAAGGATGTAGATGGGGAGATCATGGTTGTGAGTCAGTTTACGCTCTACGCGTCTACAGTAAAAGGCAACCGTCCTTCATATATTAAGGCGGCAAAACCTGATATTGCTGTGCCACTTTACGAAAATTTTGTATCTTTGGTGGAAGAATACTTTGGACAAGAAGTCAAGCGTGGCATCTTCGGTGCAGATATGAAAGTGTCATTGCTTAATGACGGTCCTGTGACAATAATAGTTGATTCAAAATTAAAATTCTGATATATGGTTGATTATTTAGGTAAATACGGATATGCTCCGGATTCGGAAGCTATGGGACGATCATTGGAGATGGTTGCGGCAAATCTTGAAAGCATTGCCAGTGAACAGGTTTACAAGGAGTGCTTTTCCATGATGGATCTCACTACTCTAAAGACCAATGACACTCCGGCATCTGTCACCAAGCTTGTGAATAAGGTCAATGATTTCCAGCAGAGCAGACAGGGATGGCCTTTGCCGGCTTCTATATGCGTATATCCTAATTTTGCTTCCGTTGTAAAGGAGGCAAGAAAGTCTGATTTCAATATTACAGTGGTTGCGGCATGCTTCCCTTCTTCGCAGAGTTTCCTTGAAGTGAAGCTGAGAGAATGTGAGCTCGCGGTCGAGCAGGGTGCTGATGAGGTAGATATAGTTCTTGCACTCAATGCTTTTCTTGCAGGAGACTACGAGTCGGCTGCAGAAGAAATCCGTCAGGTACGCAGCTGCATCGATGCGGTAGCTGCACGTCAGGGCCGTGAAGTTCACCTTAAGGTTATTCTTGAGACAGGTTTGCTCCGTACACCGGAAGCTATTGCGAATGCATCTTTCCTCGCTATGGAAGCAGGTGCGGATTTCATCAAGACTTCTACAGGAAAGGTTGATGTAAATGCAACTCCTGCTGCTGCATATGTGATGTGCGAGTGTATCGCAAAGTATTATGCCGCTACAGGAAAGAAGATCGGTTTCAAGCCGGCTGGCGGTATATCTACTGCGGCAGATGCTCTCTGCTACTATTCAATCGTATCAACGGTTCTTGGAAAAGAGTGGCTTAATAAAGATCTTTTCCGTTTTGGCGTAAGTCGCGTTGCAAATAGCTTACTTGCTGCTGTAGAGCAGGTTACAGTCTCATATTTCTAGAATTTTGTTTGAATTTGTTGCAAAATCAAACAAAATTCAGATGAAAAAAGTGCCTTTCAGATGTCTGAGAGGCACTTTTTTGTAAATAAGCTCATACAATTTCGGTAAACGGATAATCAGAAATACTTTTGCCTCCGATAAAAATTTATTGCTATGGGAGGTAGAATTACATTTGTTTTGCTGGCATTGGCAATGGTGTCGTGCGGCAAGGATGGGTTGAAACCCGATTCCGGATTTGATTACGAGTATGGAAGAAATCTTTCACACGAAAGGATTGTGCTCGGATCACGTCTTGAGAATCCCTACAAGACGGAAAACATTACAAAGGCTCTTGCTTCGCTTTATCCGACCAAGGCCGGCAGGGTAGAAGTGGATCCGACTGATCTTTATGTCCGCTTTCTTCCTGAAAATGACAGCCAGTGTGCGGAATTGGAGGATATGGGGCTTGTGCTGATAGATCATCCTCTTGATTATGATATACTTGTGGATGGTGACTGGTATCATGATCCGGAGGTTCCTGAAGGAGATGTGACCTGGCAGTATGCTGTTGTGCCGGCTGATTTTGAGTTTCCGGATATTCCGCATCAGATAATCCATAAATGCTTTATTGCAGAACATAGTCCCAAGACCAAGTCTGACGGCATAGATTGGGAAGCTGTTGAAAGAGAGGCATATGTATTGACAGGTAATGAGGACAGATTGTCTGATGCTTCGCTTACCAGGGCAGTAAAGGCAACACCATCCGGACGAATAACCATCGTTGATGAGAATGCAAACGGTGGAAAGCCCTTCGGAGTTGCCGGAGTGATGGTTTCCTGCAATACTTTCGTGAAGTTTGCCCACACCTACACTGATCGCGACGGTTATTATCAGATGCCAAAGGAATTCTCTTCCAACTTGCGCTATAAGCTTATATTCGAGAATGAAAAAGGATTCTCAATAGGCTTCAATCTGATTCTTGTGCCGGCTTCTGTGTCAACTCTAGGCCAGGCAGGGCCGGAGGGTGTGTCCATGACAGTCACCTCATCTTCAGAGGAGAAGCTTTTCCGCAGATGTGCAGTAAACAATGCTGCATATGACTACATTTCGCGTTGTGCGGAAGAAGACATGAATATTTCACTTCCACCTCAGGATCTTCGCATATGGCTTTTTCATTCACTTAGAGCCAGCAGTGCAGTAATGATTCACAGTGGTGCTGTAGTGGATGTGGATAAGCTCGAGGCCTATCTGGGCAATTATTCTGCTCTGTTGAAGTATTTCATGCCTGATGTCACTTTGGGCATGAAGGAAGTGGCTGCATACAGTACGATATATTCGGAAACCTGTCACGAACTTGCTCATGCAAGTCATTTTACAAAGGTCGGGACGGGATATTGGAACAAGTATATACGCTACATCCTGGAGTCATATATAAAGACCGGAGGACAGATGTACGGCGACGGCAATTCTGAATCTGCTGGCTATTGCGAAGTCGGGGAGTGTTGGGCATACTATCTCGAAAGCATGATGTACAAGGAAAGATATGGAGGAAGTATTCCGACTTTCGGAACGGGCTACTGGTTTTATCCTCAGGTCTTCCGCTACCTTGATGAGAGAGGTCTTTCGCGTTCAGACATCTTTTCAGTTCTTGGAGAGAATGTCATGTCCATGGATGCCGTGAGAACGGTTCTTACGGAGACTTTCCCAGAAAAGAGAACAATCATAGATCAGGTTTTCGAGAGGTATGTCAACTGAGTTCAAACGCATTTTCATCTGCCTCTGTGTGGCTCTCCTGTCATCAGTTTCAGTCATGGCACAGAAATTAAGCGTTTCCACTAATCTGTTGGATTATGCTTGTCTGGGAACTCTGAATGCTGACATGTCTTATGCCTTTTCAAGGCATTGGAGCCTGATTGCAGGAGCCCGTTTCAATCCGTTCACGTTCAGAAAGGAAGATCCCCAGCGGCAGTTTCAGCTTCGTCAGCAGTCCTATGCGGCGGGAGTGCGTCTCTGGCCGTGGCATATATGGTCCGGATGGTGGTTTGCTTCAAAACTGCGCTGGCAGGAGTATAATTGGGGCGGTATCATATCCGGAAAAACTTCAGAAGGTGACCGTCTGGGCGCAGGACTATATGCCGGATATACGCATATGCTGGCACCTCATCTTAATATTGAATTCGGCCTTGGAGTGTGGTCCGGAGCAGATTTCTATCGTACATATTCCTGTCAGACGTGTGGCCTGACGCTTTCTCAGGGAACGAGGTTCTTTGTACTCCCTGATGATATAATGATATCTTTAGCTTATGTGTTCTAAAGCAAGATTGGGTATTCTTGTCATGTTGACGATGGTGTTGTCCTGTACTTCTTACCGTAAGGTGCAGAAGATCCGCAGCGGGGAGATAGAGGTGGGGCTGGCAGTGGCTGATGAGAAACCTCAGGAGAAGGAGGCAGAACCAGTCATTGACAGTATAAGAGGTACGTTGTCTGACGGACCGATCATAATGAATGCCATCCGTGATGATGTGACGGGAGAGATGGTGGCGACCGATGTCATAAATGCCTCAAGAGTCGTGGCCAGGTTCCGGAACGTGGCTGAACGCCATGGATATGTGTCTGTGGAATTTGATGTCATTGTCCCCGAAGAGATGTGTGACTCCAGATGGCAGTTGAGAATTCATCCGTCAATGATTGCGGAGAATGATACATCTCGGCTTGAATCCATATATGTGACCGGACAGAAATATCGGGAGGAACAGTTGAGAGGATATGAAAGGTATCGCAGGTTTTTATCTACAATTATCTCTGACACAACAGAATTCATCAGAATACGTCAGCTGGAAATTTTCATCAGAAGGAATTTCCCGGAAACCTATGCGATGAAGACGGATTCGTCGATAGTTTCCGATCCTGTGGCGGAAAATCTTTTCGGAGTCACTCAGCTGGAAGCTTTGAGGCATTATACTGATATGAGGAGAATCAGACATAATGAAAACCGGAAGGCAAGGACCGGTATGATGTACAGACGATTTGTGAAATCTCCCATTCAGAGTGAAGGGATTTGTCTGGATACCGTGATCATCTCAAAAGAAGGCACCTTTGTGTATCGGTATACGCATACTTTCCGGTCCAGGCCTGGCTTGAGAAAGGTGAACATATCTTTGAATGGCGCCTTATTCGAGGATGGGGCCGCTATTGCCCAGGTGCCTTTTGAAGAGGATCTCACCTATTATATAAGTTCGCTGACTACCTTGGTTGATGACAGTCCTAAATACCGGCTCATGATTCTGGAAAGGACGGTTTTTGACAACACGAAGGCATTGATAGATTTTGCTGCAGGCAGTTCCGTGGTGGATACGACGCTTGGAGACAATTCCTCGGAACTTGCCAGAGTGAGGCGATGCATGGAAGATGTGTATTCCAGAAGTGAATATGCCTTGGATTCCCTCGTGATCGTAGCTTCATGTTCGCCGGAGGGCAGCTATGAAAGCAATCGAAGACTTTCAATCGGCAGGTCGGAATCCATTCGTGATTACATATGCCGATATGTGTCGGACTCGTGGCGTGACAGTATCAAGGTGTCTGCAATGCCGGAAAACTGGGAGCAGCTGATGAAGTTGGTGCGTAATGATACTGTCTTGGGGCAGGATGTGAAAAACCGGGTGCTGAGTCTGGCAGAACTGTCATCGTCTGATCCGGACAAGGCGGAGAAGTCTCTGTCTTGCCTGCCTCAGTACAGGTATCTGCGTGAGAGGTTGTATCCGAAACTGCGCAGTGTCCGCTTTGATTTTCATCTTCACAGAGTAGGGATGCAGAAGGATACGGTGCACACCTCGGAACTGGATACTGCATATATGTCAGGAATCAAGGCTTTGAAGGAGCTTGACTATAAGAAAGCGGTTTCCGTACTCAGACCATATGATGATTATAATGCGGCGCTTGCCTTCATTTCAGCTGACTATAATCATTCGGCTCTTGATGTACTTTCGCGTCTGGATGATGAAGATGCAAGGGTGTGTTATCTGAAGGCAATGGTGCTCTCCCGTCTGGAAAGGATGGATGAGGCCCTGAAGTACTTTACGCTCAGTCTTGCGTATGAACCGGGACTGAAATATCGTGCGAATCTTGATCCGGAAATGTACCGGGTCCTTACTGAATACAAATCAATAAATAAAAACAATGATGAATTCTAAAGTAATTATGGCATCGGTAGCAGTGGCGGTGTGCAGCTGCACCGGTATGAGTGAGGAGACCTCAGTCGTTAACGAGGAAATGGTAGTGCTTGATTTTGATGTGCCTTGCCAGAAATTGAGCAGACTGTCGGGAACGGTAGAGGAAGATGTGGTGGAAGATCTGCAGATATTCGTTTTCGGCATGGATGGACAGCTGAATGCATATGGGCACTCAGAATCGGATGAACTGACATTGACATGCAGTACAGGAGAGAAAAGGGTGGCTGCTCTTGTGAATGCCCCAATTGTCGGGTCGGTGACAACGGAGACTGCGTTAAAGGATCTGGTGTCTGCTTTTTCGGACAATTCTGCCGGCAGGTTTGTGATGGCCGGTGTGGAAAGTGTCACAGTGGCAAAGTCCGGCAAAGTTACAATCCCTGTCAGCAGGCTGGTTTCAAAAGTCATACTCTCCAGCGTAAAGAATGATTTTGAATTGGAACAGCATAGAGAGATGGATTTTCAGATTAAATCTGTTTTCCTGACAAATGCAGCAAAGGATAGGAAATATTTTTCTGCATCTTCTCCCTCTGGCTGGTACAATAAGGATGTTGCAGATATGACGGAAATAATTTCACAGGCTGGTGCAATGATGTATGATTCCCTTGGCTCTGCAAAAGTCACATATGGATCCACATTCAAATCAGACAGATTTCTATACTGCTATCCTAATGCTTTGTCAGCGGGCGCGGCTCCTACTTATATGGTGGTTGAGGCTCTTTTAGGAAAGACTCTTTATTACTATCCCGTCGCCCTTCCGGCTATGGAGGCTAATAAATGCTACAGTGTGTCGTTGACTGTATGCAGGCCTGGCTCATCAGCTCCGAACATTCCGGTGGAAAAAGTGGATGCATTGTTCGAAGTTGAAGTGCTGCCTTGGTCTGGAAATGTTTCTGTCAATGAAACCATTTGATGAATGTTCTCAGTTGGCTCTCTCCCTGTTCCTGTGCATCCTGCTTTCTGCAGGGTGCATCAAGGAGAACAGGGAGGATTGCCCTTGCCGTCTGATAGTGGATCTGTCGGACGTAGACACTTCCCGTATATCTTCGGTGGATGTCATTCTGTCGGGGAGTGATGGCTTTGTATATCAAGGACATCGTTCTGCAGAGTCATATCCGGAAGATAAGGTGATCTTCATCCCGGGCACTGATGTGTTCATGAATGTATGCTACGGTGACAGAGGTATGATGACATCTGATGGACTGTGTATCCCGGAGGGGGAAGACTGTCCTCCTGTATATCTGTGTTCGGCATTGATTGAAGCTTCCGGTCGTGAGTTCGTGAGGAAATCCGTGAATATGTGCAAGAATCATTGTGTGATGACGATATTCGTTGAGGAAGAAGACCGTTCTTTATTCGAGATGGTTGTCAAAGGTAATGTCTGCGGCTATGATTGTTTCGGAAATCCTTTGGCAGGAAGTTTCCGGTGCACTCCTGAAGTGTTGGATGGATCTTCATATATGCTGGTTCTTCCACGTCAGAAAGATGCGTCGTTGACTCTTGAGGTCTGTGACGGTACGGATGTTCTGAAGACATTTGCTCTTGGGGAATATATCAAGGCATGCGGTTATGATTGGGAGGAACGTGATCTGAAGGATATGACTGTATGTATTGACTATGCCAGAACTGTCATCAGCATATCCGTAAGGGGCTGGGATGAAGTTTATGAGTTTGATATTGTAATTTGAAAAAATATTCATATCTTTGTCAGACTTTTCAGGCGCGTGTGGTGAAATGGTAGACACGCTCGTTTCAGGTGCGAGTGCTTCACGGCGTGTAGGTTCGACTCCTATCACGCGCACATCAAAAGCTCAGCTTCGGCTGGGCTTTTTTCGTTTTGAGGTTTCGTCTAAAAACCTTAAGTTTGCAGTATGAAAATGGTTTTCCTTGATGCGGCGACGATGGGTGATGTGTCCTTTGCGCCCCTTGAGCGGCTTGGCTCTCTGCTTTGTTATGACAGTTCCACTCCAGAGGAGGCTCTGGAGAGAGTTTCTGACTGTGATGTCCTTATTGTCAATAAGGTAAGGGTTACTCCTGAACTGATTGATGCTGCTCATGATCTTAAACTGATATGTGAGACGGCTACTGGAGTCAACAACATAGACATTGAATATGCTGCAAAGAAGGGTATTCCTGTCAGAAACGTTGCCGGATATTCGACACCGACTGTTGCTCAGGCGACATTCATGCATATTCTTTCATTGGTGGGTAGTGCACCTTATTTTGATGATTCCGTCAAGAGCGGCAGATATTCTGCTTCGGGTATGTTTACAGATGTAAGCGTGAACTGGTGGGAACTTGCCGGAAAGACGATAGGAATCATAGGTATGGGAAATATCGGCAGGAAAGTTGCTCAGATCGCTGAAGCTTTCGGCATGAAGGTATGCTATTTCTCTACATCCGGCACATCGCATTGCAAGGATTATCCGAGCCTGCCTCTTGAGCAGTTGCTTGCGCAAGCCGACATAGTATCTGTCCATGCTCCTTTGAACGAAAGGACAGACGCGCTTATCGGAGAGAAGGAACTGGCTATGATGAAACCGTCTGCTTACATCGTGAATATGGGAAGAGGTGGAATCGTGGTTGAGGAAGCGCTTGTCAAGGCTGTGGATGAAGGTGTCATTGCTGGAGCCGCACTCGATGTCTATTCTGTGGAGCCATTGCCGGAAGACAGCTGTTACCTCAAGGCAAGGCATCCTGAGCGTTTCCGTTTTGCTCCGCATGTGGCCTGGGCAAGCGAGGAAGCAAGGGCCCGTCTGCTTGGAATGGTTGCGGAAAACATTGCGAAAGGTTGGTAAATGTAATATTATGAAGACTTTATCAGAAAGACATAAGTACATCCTTGAACAGTTGGAGAAGAAAGGTTTTGTACGTGTAAATGATATATCCGAGCAGCTTGGAGTTTCTGGAGCGACAATCAGAAAGGATCTGAGAATCCTTGAGAGCCAGCATCTTCTCTACAGAAATCACGGAAGTGCGTCTCTGATGACTCCTAAGGTTGTGGATCTTCCGGTGCAGGAAAAGAGCAAGATCAATTCGGAGGCAAAGCTTAAGATTGCCAGGATGGCTGACAGTCTCATTGAAGATGATGATTCCCTGATCCTCACTTCAGGTTCGACAATAGAGGCTTTGGCGTTGAACATTTCCGCACATGGCAGACTTAATGTCGTGACTCCGTCGATACGTGTGGGTGTGTATCTCAGTGACAAGGAGAATGTGGATGTGATGATGCTCGGAGGACGCCTTGTGGTCAAGTCTCTTTCTGTCCGTGATTCATATACTCTGGACGGACTCAAATATGTCAACTGTTCGAAGATGTTCTGCAGTTGTGACGGACTTGATGTTGAGGCAGGTGTGACAACCGCTTTCGTCGAAGAGGCAAGAATTACGGATGCCATGATGGCCACCGCAGCTCAGGTGATTCTCCTGGTGGATTCTTCAAAGATAGGCAAATCCGGTTATGGCAAGATATGTGATCTTTCCCGCATAGATGTGCTTATAACTGATGCCGGAATTCCTCAGTCAGTGAAGGAACGCATTGAAGAGGAAGGCGTACAGGTAATAATAGCCGATTAGGGCTTTCTATAAAAGATTGGCGGTCATCCTTTTCGAGGGTGACCGCCAATTTCTCATATTCGAATATTACTTTGTCTGGTCGAAGGTAAATGACTCCCAAGGAAGTTCTGCGTCCTTTCCGCCGTCCAGAACTGCGCTTGCGTGGCAAAGCATAGGGAACATGCTCAGGTCAGCCTGTCCAAGTTCGGCCTTGCGTGCCATTGCTGCATATACCCTGCGTGCAACCACAAGGCTTTCAAGGGTTACTCCGGCGAGGATGTCCACTGCCTCCTGATATGTCTTTCCCTCTCCGAGGAGGATGCCGATCTTTCTGGTTCGGCCTCCGTATACAGTTACATAGAGGTCGCCGATTCCTATGTTCTCACAATCGCGTGTTGCGCCCTGCATTTCAAGAAGATAACGCATTTCCTTGACAGCCTGATAAAACGCTCCTGCCTGAGAGTTGTAATGAAGGCCGGCCTCTGCACCGAGGTTACGGTTTACCAGACCGATTGTCATGGCGATTGCCAGCGCATATCCATTTTTGAGTGCTACTGCGCTTTCAAGTCCGATGACGTCATTGGTGAGTGAGATGTGGTAGTAGTCCGTTGCCATTGCTTTCTTCATCATCTTGAGGTCGGCAGTGTTCTTGCCACAGAATGCCACCTCTGTCTGATCGTGGAATACAAGCTCGTACGATGTGCACGGGCCTCCGATTGCGCATACTTCTCTTACGATGCCTTTCTTGGCAAGTTCCCTTTCCCAGTAGTCCGGGTAAGATATAAGGGTTCCGTCCTCGAGGTTGATAAGACCTTTTGTCACGGAAAGGACCGGAATCGCTGGGTCAAGATATGTCAGAACTTCGTCAAGGAACCAGTCTACTCCGAATGATGAAACTCCACCGATAACAAAGTCAGCTCCTGCTACGGCTTCCTTCCACTCTTCGAACTGATAGTATTTGATTCCCTCTGGGAATGGAATGTCAAACTTGAGATGCTTGTTGCTCTTTCTGCATTCGTCAATGATCTCTCTGTCAAGAGGTGTGCCGACGAGTCTTACCTCGTTTCCGTTTTCGAATGCGGGGTAGGCGAGTGCGGAACCCATCATTCCTGATCCGATGATTGTGATGATCTTGCTCATATCTGTAAAATATTGTTGTTTTCTTATCTGCTTGCAAATATAGTACAATATTTTCATATGTGAAAAACCGAAAGCAAATAATAAACTAGAGGTGAAAAATTTTGTATAATGGACTCGAAATCATATCTTTGTTGTATATAAAATTTATGATAATGAAACCTAGAACTGCATTTTTAATGTCGATGCTTGCTGTGTCGGCACTTTTCTTCACCGTGGAGACGGCTTGCGCCCAGAAACCTGCAAAGGAAGGAAAGAAGATAACCCCGTGGGAAGAAGGATATCTTGATATTCATTTCATCAATACATGTACAGGTGAGTCCCACTTCATAATAATGCCGGACGGTACACAGATGCTTGTGGATGTCGGAGGCGCAGTGCTGGATGATGAACTTGCCCTTGTTCCGATTCCGGATGGATCGAGAAGACCTGGAGAGTGGATCAATCGTTATATTTCACGTTGCATGAAGTGGACTAAGAATGAAAAGATCGATTATCTGTCAATCACTCATCTTCATGGCGACCATATAGGAACACTTCCGGAAGGTGCTCCGAGATCTTTCAAAGGAAACTGGAGGGCATCTTCTTTTGCGGATGTTTTAGATAACCATAAGGTTGGTAAACTTGTTGACAGAGGATATCCTGATTATGGCTATCCGACCTATACTCTTGATAACAAGCATCTTGACAACTATATCAAATGTGCGAGATGGCATGCTGCGACAAACGGAATGAAGATCGAGCGTTTCGTTCCTGGAGTAGATGATCAGTTTGTGCTTAAGTACGATGCCAAGGCATATCCGACTTTCAAGATTCAGAATATTGCTGCCAATGGTGTGGTATGGACCGGCAAGGGCATGGAGACAGTGACGGCTTTTCCTGACAGCTCTTCATTTGTCGGAAAAGGCAAGGCGGATCAGCCAAGCCCATCAGAAAATTCACTTAGTACCGTGTTCAAGCTTTCATATGGCGATTTCGATTATTATGCAGGTGGCGACGTGAGCCATAACGGCGACGAACATTTTGCCTGGAAAGATGTCGAGACCCCTGTTGCCGATGCAGTGGGATGCGTGGAAGTCATGAAGGCGAACCATCATGGCTGCTGGGACGCTAATAATGATTATATTCTTGAGAAGCTCTCACCTCTTTCAATCATTCTTACAGTGTGGAGAACTACTCAGCCGACAGGAGGCATAGCAAAGTATTTCAGTCCTAAGGTCAATGGTGGAAATACCGACCTTTTCATTACTCATCTCGAACCGGAGACCGAAGAGAAGCTTGGTGCCGATATGGCAAAGGTGGCGAGCAAGGATGATGCTCATATTGTAGTCAGAGTAAATCCAGATGGAAAGACATACTACATTTATGTAATTAATGTAAATGGTGATTCAATGAAAGTAACCAAGGCCTTCGGACCTTATCACAGCCGTTAATCAATATGAAACGTTTCTTATTATCGCTTGTTGTTGTCGTGGCCGCCATATGCGGCCATGCGCAGCCTAAAAAGACTATTATTGCTGTTGCTGTCGCACCTGAACATGCTGACTGGCAGTACAGTTGTGGCGAGGATGTCAAATTCGGCCTTTCTGTCCTTAAGGCTGGACTTCCTCTGGAAAATGCAGAGGTATATTATGAGATATCTGAAGATATGCAGACTCCTCTCAAGAAGGGTAATATGACTCTCAAGGATGGAACTGCGCAGATCAAGGCCGGAACAATGAAGAAGCCTGGCTTCCTCCGTCTGCGTGTCTGGGCTACATATGAGGGCGTGCGTTATTATGGCGCAGCTACTGCCGGTTTTGATATTGACCGAATCGAGCCTACAACCACTGTTCCTGAGGATTTTGATGCCTTCTGGACTAAGGTACTTGCTGACAATGAGAAGCTTGAGATGCTTCCGCAGCTTGAACTTGTACCGGAAAAGTGTACTCCAAAGGTAAATGTCTACTCGGCTAGTTTCCAGAACCATAGGAAGGGCTGCCGTATGTACGGTACAATGTGTGTGCCTGCAGATCTCAAGCCTGGTGACAAACTACCGGCAATCCTTATCGTTCCGGGAGCAGGCTGCCGCGCCCGTACCGGATTCTATGCAGAGGCAGAGAAGGGCTTCGTGACACTTGAAGTCGGCATCCATCACATCCCTACAGTAATGGATGATGAAATCTATGCTCAGCTCAAAGCCGGAATGATGGCAGAGTATCAGTTCTACAATATGGATGACAAGGATAAATATGCATACAAGAGCATATATGCAGGATGTGCACGCGCCGTTGATTTCCTTGCAGGTCTCGATTTTGTCGATCCGGATCGTATCGGTGTGACAGGCGGTTCCCAGGGTGGTGCCCTTTCTATCACTACCGCAGCCCTCAATCCTAAGGTGAAGTGCCTTGCTGCCTTCTATCCTGCTCTTGCCGATCTGACTGGTTATCTCTATGGCCGTGGTGGCGGATGGCCGCATGCATTCAGGAACGGCTACATGGCCACAAAGGAGCGTATAGAGACTTCGCGCTACTATGATGTTGCCAACTTTGCCCGCAAGATTACGGTTCCGGTATTCTACTCCTATGGTTTCAACGACATGATCTGCTGTCCTACCTCAACTACAGCGGCCTATAATGTGATTCCATCATCTGAAAAGACACTCTGGATCGTGCCGGAGATCGAGCATTGGACCTACCCGGAGCAGAACATCGCGCGTTCCAACTGGCTCATGGACCAGCTCTCGAAATAACGGATCTCAGAGTCCGGAATAATATCCCTACTGCTGTTCATAGAAACAAAGGTTTTTATGGACAGCAGTACTTTTTTATGCATTTACCCTCGCAATGATATTTTAGGAAGTTGAGGCTGTACGCAGATTATTGGAGCTGTCTGGCTATGGTCAGTCTTGCTGCATATGTGCGGTTGATATATGAAAGAGGGGATGCACTACATTGACGGAGACCACGAGCACGAAATTGCCAAATTTGTGTCAAAATCGTCTTCTGAACCCCAAAATTGACACGAAATTGCCAAAAACGTGTCTGCATGGCACTCGTCCGCAAGGTTTTCGGCACTACTGAAAAAGCAAGTCCCTTTCCCGAGGGAAGATATATAGGGATGGGGTAACGTGCTAGGGCGGGCATATCGCCCATACGAAAAAAGAGAACCAGCGATGGTTCTCTTTTTGTGTGCGGGCGAAGGGAATCGAACCCATACGCCTCTCGGCACCAGATCCTAAGTCTGGCTTGTCTACCAATTTCAACACGCCCGCTACGATTGGAGTGCAAATATACTACTATTTTTGATTCTTGCAAAATTTGATGCAGCACCAGTTGTCTAT
>JAEIGA010005002.1_pt1 | contig 20361 bp, 24 predicted proteins | sample 9270691 | NCBI WGS metagenome assembly JAEIGA01 (sample SAMN17057246, study PRJNA624740) | gut metagenome | biome: biome; isolation source: fecal sample | host: Bos grunniens | place: China: Xizang | collected 2019 | reverse complement strand
GAGTATCTGGGGCTGTATTACTATATTTTTAAAGTGCGGAATTTGTATAAAGAGTATATTTATTTCAATGGTTACTATTCTTTTTATTATAAGTGTGTATAACATCGTTTGTTTCTTACGATATATTAGTAAAACACTTTCTGACTACATATATGATAAAAACTTGTCTGCTAATTTAATATCTATATTTGTCTCGGTTTTAGCACTCGTAGTTTCATTTGTTGCTATAGTAAAAGGTTAGAATACAGCACGCCTTGTTATAAAAAAGAAAATAATCTTCTTCGTGCATCGTGTGATAATAAAAAATAAAATCGCTCGTAGAATATATCGCCGAAGTTTTTCTGTTTTACTGCAAACATTGAAAAATCATACTATGATTGTATAATAATAAGAGCATGATAGAGGAACATGCAGATAAGGAGGAAACTATGTTATTTACATTTGGTATTGACTGGGATGATGTTTTGGTTCCGTACAACAAAAATGCTGTTGAGTTGGCAAATAAGGAACATAATTTTTCATCCCCTATAAAAATGGAAGATATCAAAAGATGGGGGCAATTAGAAGGTGATTTGTCGACCATCTACGATTACTATGATGACGAACGCATTTATCAAATGCAGGTTGTCCCGGAGGAATCTAAGGAATTTATCCGAAAACTGATGAAAATTGGAGAAGTGTACATCAACACAGCAGTAAGACCGCGCTTTATGTCTTTACGAGCACAACAAATAAAAGAAGCGTTCCCGGAACTTCCAGATTCTCACATTATTATCGGCAGTCAGAAGTCGTTAATGAAATTTGACATTACTTTGGATGATGGTCCTCACAACATCTTAAAGAGTTCTGCTAGATTTCCTGTTTTATGGCGCATGCCTTGGAACAGAGAATTAACTGGTGTTCTTGCCGTAAATAACTTTGAGGAGTTCTTCCAGTTGTTAGACCAAATTAGAAAGTCTATTTCTGGAGAGCGTGCTGTGTTCGGACCGCCGGCTGTCATTGCACTTGTCGGACCTAGTGGTTCTAATAAGAAAGAGATTGCGAAAGAACTTTGCGGTTTTGATAATTATGTGATTCCAAAAACATATACCACGAAACAAAATAGTGGTAGCCTACACACTACTGTTGATGAATCTCATTTTATTGAACATAAAGATGAGTTCATTGAAACAACTATGTATGCTGGCGAGGCTTACGGAACAAAGTGGAAAGATATTCAGAAATTGATTGATGAAAAGAGATTCATTGTAATGCCTATGGATTTATGTGGTGCAATTGCGATGAAGCGTCATTTCCCAACAATGATTATTTTCTGTAAGGATAGCAGAGAAAATATGATAAAAAATATTCTGGATAAAGATATGGATAATCATGAGAAGATGTTACGTTTGATTTCGATGGAAAACGAATTAAAAAATGCGACATTGTGTGATTATATCGTAAATTCAGGCTCTGCGAAAAATGCCGTAAATGAAATCAGAAAAATTATCGAACAGGCGGAATAATTCCTAAACTGCACAATCAAGCGACCTTTGTGGTCGCTTTTTTGTTTATGGAAATATTTGTGTGCGAAAATATAAAACCCAAGGCAACGCGATTCTGTCATACTATATTATGAGAACAGAAATGTTTTCGAGGATTCCCCGCCACCCGTAAGGCGGCATATAAAAGCACGGGTTTGAATATTCATCGTATATGAGTCCTGTGACGGCTCTGACAGGACGGTAAACTAAAAAGTAGCCGAGTGCATGAGAGGTGTGACGGTTCCGACACCTCGGTAATCAAAAAGTGACCGAGCGATGAATACATATTTTACTCTCCAGTCGAACGTCTGTTCGAGAGTTTACGAATCATATCGTACTGGAACGGCATAGTTCCAACTAATTACATTTATATGGTTCTAAAATTGAGACTGACTTTTCAGTCTCTTTTTTTTCTGAAAAGATATATTTTTCTATCATACTATATATAGAAAAATCAATGGGAGGAATTGTATATGAATGTTTATATTACATACGACCGGTACGAGCGCGACGAATGGTATTCGGTTTACCACATAGACACAAATAAAAAACGGGCTATTAAGCATTTTCGAGAAGTGGACTTGCCTAACTTTGTAGAATATGGTCCGGACGACTGTCATTCATTCCAGTTGCAAAAAGTAGTGATGCCGAGAAGGGATTATTTAAAACTATGTAAGATGGTTGAAGATGATTCGTATGCAGAACAAGGCGAATTAAAAAAAATGTTGATAAGTATTTTTGATGAAAGTCCGGAAGCAGGATATGAGGTGGAAAATATATTCTTTACAGACGGGTGTAGTGATAATATGGAAATCATAAAATATTATTGTGAAAAGAACGAGATGGACCCTGAAAATGATGATGATTTCGATAAAGTAGGAAAATTATTGTCAGACGACGAGGACCTTTATATGAAAACCGCAAAAAGATATATTGCTGAAAATTACCGTGCGGAACCATATTATTATTTCTATGTTGTGTATGATAGGTATGAACACGACGAGTGGTTCGCTGTATACTATGTTTCTTGGGATATGGGAGATGCTATAACCCACTGTAAAGAAATTGATTTGGTAGATTTCATATCTTATGGACCTGATGATTGCCATTCGTTCCAGTTACAGCAGGTAGTAGTTGCAAATTCGCAAGGTAACAGAATTATCAAGTTGGTAGAAAAGCAGGAAAATGATAAATTGACAGAAAAAGAAGAGAAGGAATTGGAAGACTTCTTGAAAACGATTTATCATGAAAATGAGTCTTATGAAGTGGAAACTTTGATTTCTACGGATGGATGTAGCGACTTTTCTGAAATTGTTGATTGTTATTATCAAAATGTTGACAAGGGTGAGTTGTGTGAAGACTATGAAAGTTGTAACGAGGAAGAATTAAGAGAGTTAGCACAAGAAAAACTTCTAAGCGACGAAGAGTTGTTTAAAAAAGTATTAAAAGAATATATCGAGAAAAATTATTAAAACACATCCCGCGGTGACATCTGCGGGATTTTTGTTGCTGTTTTTAAAAACACATACTATTTTTGTAAACGTTTATAAAGAATTTTGTGGAGGCTAAAACATTATAGTCCCACGGATAAGGAGGAAATGCATATGCAAAACAAAGAAACATTAAAACGCGCCCAAGAGCGACAAAGTGAAACGCGATTTGAAAACGAAATCATTCAGTTTATCAAATCAATCTCGGAAAAACCAACAGATAGAGATTTCATGTTCATTAATGGTTTTATTAAGGCTATGAATCTTGCGACTGGTAAAGAATATTACTGTGATGGCAAAAATCTGTATGTGAAAAATGAACGAGATAACAATGTATTTATCAATATCACAAGAGAAGAGAGCGAGCCAAGATTTGTAGAAGAAAAAGTGATGCGTGAAAAATCACGAACCGAAGCAAAGGTTAGTCTAAATATCAGAGATGATGAAGAACAGGGTTGTCAAATCCTGAATACTCGAAAAGAATTTTTGCTCGACAAAATGGTTGAGTATCTTTGTAATTATGGAGACGTTGACTTGGCAAGTCTTGGTGCTGACGAATATGTACCGATAGAGGATGCTTACAACAACTGTCTTGGTTACATTGTGGAACTGGTTGGTAAAAACGACAGTAAACCGGAATTTTGGGAAGGTGTTCTTGGTTTCACCAAGGAAGAACTTCTCGAAGAAGGAATGGAATGGGTGTACGAAAATGAGTCGGAAATAGTGGAAGAGAAAAAACAGCCACTTACTGTCGCAGAATTAGAACAGGTAATGAAGGATTACAATGTTGTAATTCGAAGAATTCCTGATTTCAGGTGTGAAACATACGAAGCCAAAGAGATTGACAAATATCCGGATGGAATTTTGACATACATTCCTTTCTTTGACAGAGAAATGCTTCTGGTTGATAGAAAGTGTCAGTATGGTGGGAAGTACCTTTATACGGTATGTAATAGTAGTGGCACAATGGTTTTGTTTGGTAAGTATCATGGCAGTATAAAATCAGAACAGATGTTCGATTCCATCGAAGAATTAGTGGAAGATGTTAAGAAAAGGTGTAAAAAAGTACAGACCGTGAAAGAAAAGTATCCGGATGAAGCAAGCGATATGAAAGAACTTGTTTCGAATGGAAATCATATCTTTGAAGTAGTTAAAGTTGCTCCTCTTGGATATGAAATCTGGAATATTGGCAAACACGCACCGGAAGGATATGTTCCATTCTGTAGACTCAAGGCTGTACAACCATTTGATGGGTGTAGAGAAATTGAAACCGATACACTTCGTGCGGTAAAATCTGAACACTGGGATGTGATTATGGATGCTGTTGGTTACGGTCCGGCGACTCTTAAAGAAATGGAGAAATATGTGAAAAAACATAAAGACAATCCGTCGAAAGCAGATATTGTTGCAAAGATGGAAAAAGCACTTCCATATATGAGAGAGATTGATTGGAGGTAGTGTTGTGACTGGTAAAAGAGTTTTAATCGAGGTCGTAATACCAGAAAATTTTGTTGCTTGCAAGGACTGTAATGATGAAGACAAAAACGAAAATTGCCCGTTAGCAGTATGGGATAATGAGGAATGTCGATTCATCTGCGGATTTACTGCAGACTGTAATTGTCCGATGCAGGATATGAAGCCGGTGGACTAACTAAAAAAGAACGGAGCGAGTAATCGCTTCGTTTTTTTGTTGCAAAGAAATTCTAAAATTTAACAATTGTGCTTGAAAAGGGGACTGTATTGTGTTATAATGCATATAGGGTTTGAGTGTAAGGTATGATATATTCGATAGGAGGATTTTATGGAAAGTCAAAAATTGTTAGAATTTATGAAAAATTATGCAGAATCTTTTGCAGAAGAAACAAAGAAAATTAAATCTTTGTCGGAGCAACAATCAAATAGTTGGATGCATTTTGGTATGATGTCTATGTTAAATGCGGCAGAAAGGGAATTGGAAAAAGAAGACGGTGTATCCCAAGTTAAAGTACAGGATTGCCATGCCGATGACAACAAGTCGGAATACATACAATACAGAATTGCTATATGCAGTTGCTCTTTTCATCAACACAGAGATGCGGAAGCGATGAGGGATAAAATCAGAAGAGAAGTTGGCTGTCCGGCGTATCTGGAACAGGACGGAGATGTGTATCGAGTATACGGAGGATGTTTTGATACGGAACGAGAGGTTATATTCTGGAATGACCGATTGAATGTAGATGGGTATGTAACATCTATTGAGCGTTTAACAGAAAAAATAGAAGATGTGGTTGAAGAAAAAAAGAATGACAACGATTTACGGTTGGATGTTGTAAAAAAACATTGCGAGTATATTGGTGATATTACGCTTGGTGAGACAGTGGTGTTTGCAGACCCGGCTATTAGAATCAGAAATATTGACCGATTCACTAAAATTGAAAATGTATTGCCGGGAACTTATGAGGTTTTTATTACTCAGGAAAGTGTGCCAACAAAAGATGGAAAAAGAATTAATGCTTCGGATTCGCTAAAGTTCTTACACAAAGAATATGAGAATATGAAAGTGGCTTCTAAGGGTAAAGTTAAAACAAGAATCTATACCACAATGGCCGGCATTTTCGATTTGGATGCAATAGAAGATTTTTTGAAATGTAAAAAACTGAGTGAAAACTCTACATATAACGAATGGTATCAGCGGGCTATAAAACACACGGAAAGATATGTAAAAAATCCGGGATATATTCCGTTCGAGCGTTCGGCTTTTTGGTCAGATGCGTTCTTAGAACTTCAAAACGAAGAATATTCTAGAGAAGTATACAGAGCATACTTAACAGCAAAGGCTCAGTATGATTCTTTGGGTATTGAAAAAGAGATTCTAGATATGGAATATGGCGGAATCATGGATGATACTGGAGCAGTGTTTGGAAGCGCCAATATGTTGGAAGAAGAAATTTCCTGCGTATTAGAAATGAATGAAGACGATATGGTGATTTCTTTTAAGATTTTGGTGGAAGATGTAGAGTTGCCGAATTTCGATTTAGTCAATAAAAAATAATCGCACCAATGGCGCGAGAATTAAGAAAAATATATAGGAGGAATAAAAAGATGGACAAGTTTGATTTTATGTCAATGGTTGATGACATTTTTGATGAGTGTAAATCAAAAGAAGAGATGGATAGCAGAAAGAAACAGATGATTGAGGTGGTCAATCAGATGTATGAGCAAAAACTTGGATTCGCTCAAACGATGGGGCTTTTTGAGGGAAAGAGCATCTAACTAAGGGGACACAATAGTGTCCTCTTTGGTGCGTTTTAAAATAATTGTGCGGAAAAAAGGAGAAAAAAATGAAGTTTGTAGAAACAAGAACAATTATTATTAATTTTATGAAAGAAGATGGAAAAACCAATTTATTGATTGAGCGCTTTCTAAAATTGTTGCGATTTTTGTATAAAGAACTTTTTAGACTGGGTAAATTGACTGATTATAGAATATTCTTTACTGTCAATTTGGGTTCAATTGAAAGGATTGTGGAATACAATCAAGACATTTTTGAGTTAGATATTAGCGGAGAAGAATTAAGATTGACAAGAAATAAGTCAATTGAGGAATTGGTAGAAAAACATCCGGTGGATGAAACATTGATATCAATTATTAGAAAGTTTATCGAGCAAGAAGAAAATTAAGAAAGGAATGTGTGAGGAAATGGAAAGCAATACAGAAAAAGAAGTAACAGGACAAAAGAAAGTAGACAAAGTAAAAAGATTAAATCGAGGATTGTTGATAACCGGAATTGTTGTGTCGGTTATGTTGATTTTGTTTTTGATTATGCATTCGCTACAATTTAAGGTGGCGAACTATGATGGAAAATTATATTTCAAAAAAGGAATGAATTTAGAATATGTAGAAAAACTGATTGCGGACAAGCCGGTCGTTTTAAAAGAAGGCGACAAAGAAACCACATTTAAGGTCAAAGACCTTTGCGATACATATGAGTTGGTTGGTATGGACGCAGAACAGTTCAGATTTAAACTATTTTGCAACATAAATAAACTAGAGGTTGGTTTTGAAACAGAAAAACTGTCTGAGAAACTCTCAGAATTAAATGATGGTAGAACAGAAAATGTATATGCCGGTATTTATCTGGAGGATAATCAGTTTGTAGTAAAGGAAGAAAAACAAGGTAATTATCTGGATGTAGAAAAACTTGCGGCAGATATTATTTCTTCTTTGGATGAGGAAGATGTCTCTTTGAATTTAAAGGATTATTACTATAAAATGGACACATCAAAAATAAGCGGAGACGAACTGCAGAAAGAAGTAGATAAATACAATGAGTTTAAAATCGCATATACAAATGGGTATACATTAACCAGTGATTTATTATCTTCATATATGAAAGTGCAAGACAATAAGATTGTGCCGGATGAAACAAAATCTGAAGAATTTTTCAAATATGTGGACAAGTTGATTGAAAAAGAGTTACTTTCTTATGATACAATTGGCGGTACATGGAGTTTTACCACACACGACGGTCAACAAATCCAAGTAACTGGCGGTACTTGGGGTGATTATTTTGATTCGGATAAAGAAACAGAATTTGTAATGAGTCAACTGGAAAAGTTGGAAAGTGTTTCAGATAGAGAACCAGTAAAAAGCACAGATATGGAAGATGTTCTTCCGAATACATATTTAGAAGTAAGTTTAGCGGAACAGCATATGTGGTATTATGAAAATGGCGAACTAAAATTAGAAAGTGATGTTGTGACTGGTACCAAGGGGAGAATGGACACTCCGGTTGGTGTGTATTTTATCAGCGAAAAAATCGATGGAAAATATCTGCGCGGACCAGGATATAAAACTTGGGTAGATAAGTGGATGCGAATCACTAATCAAGGCCACGGATTTCATGACGCTTCTTGGAGAGGCAGATTCGGTGGAAAAATCTATACGTATGACGGTTCACACGGCTGTATCAACTTGCCGAAGAAATTTGCTTATACACTATATAATACAATCAAGGTAAATGATTGCGTAGTAATATATTAGAACATATGTTCTGATTGTATTGGGGCTCAATATATGCTATAATAAGGTTAATATATAACGAGGAAAAGGAGAAAGTATATGAGAAAGGTATATGGGGTTCTTTCGACAAAAGAAGAACTGTTGGAATATTTGGGAGAAAATATTGATAATTTAACTCCGGTGTTGGAAAACAAGATTCGTGCATATCGCAAGGATTTGGATTTGAGAGTTGTTAATCCTGCGAGACTGGGGGCGTATTATGGAATAACCTGTTTGTTTGTTGATATACCGAAAGAGCATGCGAGTTTGTATGGTTATAGCATTATTCGACAAAAACATACAGAAAAAGAGGTTTGTATTTCAAGACACATCTCAGAAAAGAATAAGCGTCTAGGAATGGCATACGAGGTGTTATTAATGCTGGCGTTGCCGAGTGCGGTAGAGGTTTCGGGAGATATTGTATTGAATCGATACAATGCTCCAGACTCTCTTGCGTTGCCTGAAAAAGTCGAAAAGGTAATTAAGGAATTTGCAATGGATATTTTGATGCCGGACGATGTGTTTAGAGAAGAGCGGGATAGGGCAGAAGAAATTCCGGGAGAATATAATGTTGATTTCGATACTGTTGGATATTTGTCAGACCAATTCAATGTGCCAAGGTTTTTAGTGGAAGAAAAAATGAAAAGTATGGACTGATGCATAAGGAGAAATGATATGGGAAAAGAAGATTTGTTGAAATATGTAGAGAAAAATCTCGGTTCTTTAAAAGAACTTCTGAAAACAAAGATAGAGAGATATAGAGAGCGTACTGGAGAAAATGTAATCAATCCACTAAGTTTGGGAAAATATTTCGGAGTAAAAGTAGTGGAATTTGGTTTGCCGGACAATAAAAACCTATATGGGTATAGTGTCATTAGAAAATCGGATTCTGAAAAAGAAGTATATGTATCACAATACCTATCGGAAAGAGAAAAGAGATATGTAATGGCACAGGAAGTTTTGTATGTGCTTCTCGTTCCGGGAACAGTGGCTGTTTGTGAAGATATCGTTTTTCACAAATATGAATCTCCGAAAGATGTTATCGCAAACAAAAAAATTCAAAATGTAATCGATGAATTTGTGATTGATATTTTGATGCCGGACGATGTTTTTTTAGAAGAATATAAGATTGCTCGTAAAGATACATATCAGTGGTGTGTAAGAATGAATTTTGGACAGGTTTTTCCGCGGGAGGAAAATGTTGTGTTTTTCACGGCTGGAGAATTGGCGGATAGGTTTGGTGTTCCAAAGAGAGTGTCAACAACAAAAATGAAACAGTTAGGACTTTGGATAGAGGAAGAAGGAGAAACATATGGAAACAACAGAAAACAAGAAAAAAGATAAAAACTGGCTTGGATTAGAATTCTCAGACTCTATATCTAACATAGAATATGGTGACTTATACAAAGAGGGAATACTTGATTACATTGAGTATTTAAAAGAAGAAGCATTAAGAAAACTTGATGAGGAACTAGCCTGTAGGTGGAGTTGTATAACTAGATTTGAAGATAGACTTGTGCCAACAAACTCTATGACAGAAGAAATGAAAAGGTTTAATAAAGAAAAAGCAGATAAAGAAAGAGGATATGCTTTTGAGTGTTATTATGAAACATATAAGGGTGTAGAGTATAGATATGAGTTTCAAAAGGGTAAATACAAAAATGGAAATCTTGCTTTAAAAATAGTATGCACAAATAATAGAAACGATGAGACAAACGAATATATCATAACTCAACAAATTGCTAGAAAATTAGAATATAATGATGCTTTAATAAATATAGATTATGACTTAAGAAGAGAATTGAGACGAAGAGGTATGAAAGAAACTAATAAATCAATAATCAAAAGTATAGAAGTACCTTACAATCCATACTCTAATATTAAGGAATATGATTTAGTTACTTTCAGTAGTGAATTTTTGGATAGCATAGAATCTTTTGAAGAAATCATTCCAGATGATGGTTGGGATATCATTGAAGATAATCGTGGAGTTAGAATACTACATAAAGAAAGTTATGATGCCTACATAAAGAAATGTAAGGAAGAACAAGAAAAGAGATTAAGGGAACAAGAAGAAAAGAGAAGGCGAGAAAGAGAAGAATACGAGCGTGGAGTTAAAGCAACAAAAGAACTGATAGCAAACAGTCCTTATGTAGATAGTTGGCAAGTAGATGATTTATATGATGCTTATATTTCAAAATGCAGACGAAACAATAGAGCATACACAGTAAGAGAGTTTATGGTAACAGAGGAAGCAAGTAATATTATCAATTATATTCCAGATTAAAAATGAAACAATTGGGATTATGGATTGAAGAAGGAGAGATATAATATTATGAGAATTATACTTGCAATCATAGGTGTTTTATTTATAGCACTGGCGGTATATGCTATGTTTGCACAAATTTTCGCACATGGCATTATGCATCGCGTTTGTAAAAAGAACGGAGAATTCCGGAAAAATGAATGTCGAAACATTGCCTGTAAATATGCAAGAACCTGCGAAAACAACACAGTGTTTGTGAAATAGTTATATGTAAGAATCCTCGGCGAAAGCCGGGGATTTTTTTTGTCAGCATTCATCAAAAAACATACTATTTTTGTAAAACTATAGAAAGATACATAGAGGCTCAGTATATATAAGAGACTCAGAAGGAGGAAATATTATGTCAAGATTACCAGTGCTTAACACAAAGGGAAAAAGAGGAGTTGACTTAAATTTTTATTACTCAAAAATGTTAAAAGAGTTTATTAACTGCGGCGTTAAGGGAGACGGCAGATTAAATGCTTATAACAGAGATGCAATAGGAAATATCAATGAGTATTTAATGAAGTCAAAAGAAATTATCTATCGACTTTGTGTTGCGGAAAAATTGTTGGGAGATTCTGATGAGAAGGTAAATATTATCAAAACAAGAATATCTCTCGGAAAACAAAGAAAGTTAATAAAGGCTGCTAAGGATATCCTAAAAAAGCAGGGAATTAACAAGGAATGGAATGACTTATTTATCTTTGAACTGAAAGGTCTAAATAAGAGACTGGACTGGATTGAAAATGTTGTTATCAAACTGAATACAGAAACAACTGTGTTGGACATTTATATGCGAGAACTTGAAATCCAGGGAATTACTTTGTTAGAAGATATGGAAAATCATCTGACGATGGAAGAACCGGATGAGTTTGGTTGTGTTCTAAATAGAAACGGTGATTTGATGGATGCTTATATCACACATGTAAAAGACACCATTAACCGTTCTGTTTTAAGTGAAGAAGAAAAACAAGAATATCTTGCAAAAAAAGAAATACAACTGAAAGCAAAGGCGGAAAGAGCAGAAAAGGTAAAGGCTACCATTCAGGCAGAAGAGAAAAAATGGTATGAGGATACCTGTAACGAATTGATGGCGAATGCTTATCTGGCAGAAAAACACCTGATAAATACATATAAAAATCAAAAACAGGTGCCGAAACTTGTGCGACTTTCTCAAAAACTGTCTGAAACGGGAGAAGAGTATTATACCGTATTTCTCTGTAAAAAAAGAAAAGGCAGAGGGTCTGCGAAATATTTGTCTAAATATGAAGGTGGTATTGGCACAACATCGGACATTAGACAATGTTGTTTTGTTCCAGCATCTGAAATGGAAAAGGTAGAGAAACTGTTAAAAGAAAACGATATTGCTTACGGTTGCTACCATATAGATGGCGACAGATTACAAACCATATTCTTTACTATTGGTTATGAAGCGAAGGTGGTATATTCTCGAACAGGGCTTTTCTTTGACAGGGGTAAAGATGGGACATATAAGGAAGATGCTTCTGACTATATCAAAGGCACTTACCTTGTGATTAAAGAAGAGTGTGGTATCTTTACTATCTATCTGCAGAAATCAGAAAAGGAAAAACTGGTTGGTTTGTCTGAATCATTGACCGGTGCAAAAACAAAGGCTCGCAACTATGCGATAGACTACCGCTGTAAAAAAAATATCGATATTCCTGAAGAAGAAATTTTGGAAGAATTAGATAAACGAGTAACAAAGAGTCCATTGTACAAAAATTACGCAGAAGCCCTCGGCATTTAGCCGGGGGTTTTGTTTTGAGATGTTTAACTGGTCCAAAACACATATTATGTTTGTATATAAACACAGAGATAGACGGAGGTGCTCGTTATGAGAACAGAAGTTACATTTGGCACTATTAAGGTGACCGCAAAAAATGCAATTATAGTTGCAAAAGAAGGAAGCGCAATATTTGCTTGCAATCGTTATGAAGATGAAGATGCTGCAGAACTTGTTTTGTTAGATATTGAAGATGCAGTGAATGAAATGAAGGGTATTATGAAAGAAAATAATATTGCAGATTGCTTATCTGTAAAAAGAATGATAAAAGAGCGAATGCGCTAAAAAAAGAACCCAGGGGAGGAACCCTGGGCTTTTCTCTTTTTTGGAGTTACAATCTTTGAGGAGTAGATTGTAACCGATATCTTACTACCTCTAGACAAAGTCTCTTGCGAGTTCTATCATCTGCTCGGTAGTTAATGTTTCTTGTGTTGAATATGGATTCTGACTAATAACAATGTTGGCAAAACAATGGATGTTACGAACAATGTCTTTTCCATCGTCAGAGAGGTCGTTGTAATAGACTTCTTTGCCGTCGACAGTAACGGGCGTACCGTTTTCTACCCAATCAATCAGGTTCTTGATTTCGCTGCCACCTTGGACAATGATATGTGTAAGTTTTCCTTCTCTGCTCTCGCTCACACATACCAGGCGAATTGGAATCTTTTTGTAGAGTTTAAAAACGGAAATTGCTTGAGGAATGCTTGCGTCACCATCGTAGATTTCATAGGTTCCTTTCTCCAACATTTCCATCATTGCTTCTAGTCCAAAACTACACATCGTGTAGCCGAATCTGTTCTTCACTTGTAATAATTGTTTTTCTGTCATCTTTTGACATCCTCCTTTGTATTGTATCTCTATTTACCAGACTACTTACTTAATATCTTCTAATATGAAACTGATGGACGGCTTTCTTTTTTCCTTGCTCTCACCGCCCCGGAAAATCTCCGAAATCAGGAATCATATTATTATATATACGGCTTGTGCATCCAGTAAACTTTCTTCACATTTCCTCCTTCCGGTTTCTAGATTGTTTTCAGTATATACTAACAAAAGTTTGATAATGTCAATATGAAATTGAATACCTTATTGGTATCTATATTCGTATTATACTCCCATAGAGTATATTTGTCAACAAAAAATTAAAATATTTTATAATTTTTATTATATTTTATGTTGATTTTGAAAAAATATTCAATACGATTTAAAATATTTCGAAATTTTAATTCATACTATAAGTAGATGGCGGGAGTCTGTCCTGCTGCAAGAAAGGAAGATTTAAATGCAAGAACTTAAATGGAAAAATATTAACTCGGCATCGGCCTGTAAAAATATATTTGGTGATACAAAGGGCGATGAAAAACAATATAAAAATTTTTGCCAAATTGTAAAGAATAATGGTTTTTACAAGTGTGCGGCGATTCCAAAGGAAGATAAGATTGACTTGGGAATCTTAATGAATGGAGATATTGTTTTTGTTCCTGGTGAAGATGAAGAGCAGGCGAAGCCTTATATATCAGCACTAGACAATTTAATGGCGTTCAAAAACAATAAGAGTGGAGAAGTTGTCTTAATCGCACATCCTTATCTATATGATGAATATGAATTGATTGAGTGGTGTGACAAAAATGAATTAGAGTGCTATGTATATGAAAATATCGGTTTCTACAAAAACTGCAGAAACATCGTCATAATAGGAAGGCGCCCGGCTTTAAATAAAGCAACGAAAAAACTGGATATGGAAAAAGCAAAAATGAAAATTGTTAGAAAATAGGAGGAAGAATATATGTCGGAAAATAATGAAAGAAAAGAATTAGATGTGTGTATTGAAGAATTAAATCAACAGGATGACGAACCGGTAGTACTTACAGAAGAAGATTGGTATGAGTATCCGGAAGAATTATTTAGTAATGGCGACCCACACGAAACCCTTATTGAAGCATATCTCCAGGATATAATGGAAGACGAGAGTGTTTCAAATAAGGATAAGAAAAAAATACAAAAAATCATCAATGGTTTTGCTTTGAGACAGGAATTATTGAGAAAGATATATCACAATTTAAATGATTCTGACAGAATGTGCGGATATATTGAAGATTATTCTGTTTCAGAAATGGAAAACATGGATGGTCCTTGGAATGCGGTAATGGATATTACAAATGAAACTATTTGGGATTTTTTAAAAGAAAACAAACATCTTTAGAAACAAAATTGTCAGATAATTCAAAAAATTTTTAGAAAATTATAATAATTCGCAAAAAATGTTTGACTTTTTCGGATAGTATGATATAATAATGATAATAATTATTATAATTAATTTAATTTCCGGGAAATCAAAGGAGGAAAATATATGTTTAGACTTTTTGGATTTAGAAGAAAAAGAAGAATGCTTACCAGTTTGATTGTATTAGCACTTGGTGCGACGGTGGTGCCTGGAGCAGTAAAAAGTGCAAAAGCAGATAAAGTAGAAAAAACGGAAACAATTCAGGCAACGCAGATTACTGCATCTGCAATGAGTCGCGATGAGAAACTGAAATTCATCAATACCATCGGAAGCGAGGAAACTCTTGCTAAGGTGGATTTCGAAGGAATGTCAGATGAAGAACTGAACACAGTTGTAGATAATGTTTTGAGTCAGGTTTCGGACGAAGATATCGAACAGATGTTCGGACAGATGAATGTAGTAATGAACAAGACTGTAGAATCCGGAGCGATAGAAAAAATGATGGATTTTCTTCAAAACAGGGTGATGCCTGCTGCATTTAAATCCGGGCTCTACGAAACAATGTTTAAAGCAATCGGCGTTGATACCGAGAGCGAAGAATATCAGAAATTGTACGAAATGGGCGTAAATGGGGGTAATTTCAATGATTGATGGTGGAATTATGCCAAAGTGTCAATATTGTAAAGACAAGGGAAAATGCGAGTTCTACATGAAATCTCATACAGCAGGGGCTCGATACTTTTCTAAGTTTTGCGAAGACGGAAAAAATTACGCTGTAGAAATATGTCGAAAAAATAATGAATTCAAATAAGAGAGCGGTTAATCCGCTCTTTTTTTGTTTTGTATCATACTATTAATAGAAAAATTAACGAGGGGATTTGTATGGGCGATAAAAATCAAAAAAATAATAATAGAAGTGTTTTGGGAACCATGTTGTATGTATTCATCGTTGTTGTTTTGCCAGTATCATTGATTGTGCACAGTATTTATTTATTCGCATCTGCACAGAATGGCGGAATATTTGACCACGCCGGTTATTCCATTGGGCTCGGTATCTGTGAACTGGTTGCCGGTCTGTTTTTGAGTTTTTTCTGGGGTAAACATTATTTAAGTGCAAAAAAAGAAGAAAAATTCAGACGAAAAATTGTGAAGACCGGTCAGTGTTTGGATTGTCAGATATTAGGATATTCAAAAGAGCGAAATCGATATGATTATAATACCGCTGATGGTAGTTGGTTTCCGGAGGCAGTAGTGATACGGGTGAGTAACCAAATATATGTATTACATGTTAACAATATATTGGTTCCTCAGAAATTTCCTGTAAACAGTCACCATCTGTTTTATATGAGTACAGAAGAAAATAAAAAACACATATTGGTTGTTAACTATAATGATGCTAAATTAGTAAATTACATCGACAATAGCCTGGAACTAAGCCGAGGTATGATTGAAAAGTATATGAAAATATATCAACATAGTCCAAAATAGTTGTGTTGGAAAAACAGAACAGGCAACGAAAGCCTGTTCTTTTGTTAAAAAAAGCGAATCTTCATTCATAATATATATAGAAAACAATAAGGAGGAATGACTTGTGTCAGAAAAGAAAATAACAAATATATTATCAATCGATATGGATTATATATTGTCTCCATGTATCAATTTATATAATGATTTGGTAACGGCGGAACATGCTCCAGAAAAAATCTGGGATAAAATTCAGGAAATAAGAAATGCGGATAAACATTTGTCTTATGAAAACGAGGCTTTAAAATATGTATTTGATGTGTTTACAATGGCATTATTTAAACTAAAGGATAAAAATAATGTTTGTTTTGCGTTGAATCATGATGCAATCCTGTTTGAATTGGCTTCTATGAAACATACAGAACATGTGTTCGATTTATATAACATTGACCATCACCACGATATCTATTATAATGAAAACGCAAGACTTGATGTAGATAAGTATAATGTAACAACTCTCGCAAACTGGGTGTGGTATCTTGACAAGCACAGCAAACTAAACCATTACCGCTGGATACATAATCCGAATTCATTCTTCCCGGACAAGAATATGAAATCAAAAGGGAAAATGGATGGGTACCTGAGGGATAAACTTCAACAGATATACGAAGTAGAAGAATGGGACTATATTTTTGTTTGTAATTCACCACACTGGCTTCCGCGGGATTACGATGTCTTTTTCGAGATGTTGATAAAAATATACGAAAACATGACCAGAAACAAGGTAGAAGTTAACAAAGAAGTGTTCTCGCCGAATGGATTAAGTAGAGAATTTCCGTACGATAAAAAATAATTATAAAAAATTATAATTTTTTCTTGACAATTGGAAATACTATGTTATAATTAGATTATCCTTTGAAGGATTAAAAAACTTTTTTACAATTTTCATGGTTACGGAAGAAACTTCTTCCCCTGACCCTTGGAAAACAACTAGGGGTCAGGAAAAATTATAAAAAATGAAAATTTTTTAGAAAAAGTGCTTGACAAAATAAATCAGAGGATTTATACTTGTCATTGTAACGAGTAGTTCCTTTTAATTACTTTTTTTGATTTATTTTTTTTCATGAGGTCTGTGTGTTAGCACAGACACCTCCTTTCTCCCTGATTTTCCGGGATGTAAACGGAAACGGGGTGCTTTGTTTTTTGTATTATGGATGCGGGGAACTGCAGAAAATCCCCGCGAACGCAAGTAGCAGAAATATCTGATTATTATTATACATTTGCGGGGCTTCGGTCCCGCCACCTCCAAAAAAAGAGGTTTAAAAAAGACATATAGAGGTTTTTAATACTCATAGCATAACTGCCTGCGTGTTAGCGTGGGCACTCCTTTCTAAAACAATGTCACCCCATATAGGTGTGTGAATAGAAATATTATTATACAAGCGGGGCAGTGTGCTCCGCACCTCCAAAATTATTAAGGAGAATATTGGAAAGACATTAACATTTTTGTATTTTGTTCATATAGTCTAGGTGTTAGCCTGGACACCATTTCCTTTCATTGGGTTTGTTGAGGTATAATAGCAAACCTACAAGTATTCAGTTTTCAAGCGGGGTTTCGCTATATTCCCCGCAAGCGACGTTAACAGATTTTTATCTGTAGCATATATATCATGGCGGGGTGATAGCCTCGCCCACCTCCAAAAAAAACGGAGATATAAAAAAGACATTAAGTTATTATTTGTAATATAATTCATAAAGTTTAGGTGTTAGCCTAAGCACATTTCCTCAAAAATGGGTTCTCCGGGGCATGATGGTGAACCCAGAAGACGTTTAGAAGAATGATTTTCTTTGGTAATATACATCTCGGCGGGGTGTTAGCCTCGCCTACCTCCAAAAATTCGGACCTCGATATGGGGTCTTGAATAAGCCTGTTTTCATCCGGCTTTTATGTAAGTCCGGATGTTAATGGGGAAACATTTCCTCAATATAATATATATATCTGGCAAGAATGGCATGAATTGCTGGAGAAGAAAAGATTACGGAGCAGGATTCCGTGGTCTTTTTTTGTATTTTCAAACTTTTTTTAATTTCTTCTTGACAATTTCTGGAATTTGTGTATAATCATTATTGTAGTTGGTGCTTGGACGATAATATATGTCCGGCATTGACCCTTCAGTAATGGTAGGGCTGGGAACGGTCCAAACCTAACGCCTGCGGAGTGGCATTCCCCCACGGTAAAACGTGAGGGTCTGTACACGGAGAAACAGGAAGGCGAACGGGTCAACAGCAAGCGCGTGAAAAATGTTGTTGGCTTGCAGGTTCCACTCATACATTTCCTCTATGGATATATGACAGTTGTGGTGAGCCTGGCGGCTTACCGGCACTGACACAAGACAGAAAAGATTGCGAATGATTCGGAAATATCGCAGTCTTTTTTGTTTTTTAAAAAAATAGTGCTTGACACATATAAAAACAGGTGTTATAATTAAATCAAACAAAAAATATTTTGTTTTGTGTTAGACCCACTACTCGGGAAAAATAACCCACTATTCGGGAACTGGGCGGTTAGTAATTTTGTATTATTAGCCGTCTTTTTGTTTTCCTGCAATAAAAGTCATAATATTAATGATATGATAAGAAAGAAGTAAGGAGGAAAATCATATGAAACAACAAAGGGAAGGATTTAAAAAGTATAAAGCGAGTCTTGGTTTAAAGAAGTATATTAGAAGAATCTTGATTCGCGGTTTCTATCATGTCTCATTCAGTGTTGAAGATGGTCAATTGTATTGTTTTACAAACTGTCCGTCTGATGCATTTCACAAAGTAGTACAACGTGCAAAATGTGAAAAACAGTCTGAAAAAGACGGCGTTCTCTATGTCACCGAGGCTGAGGCCGCAAATGTGGCGTTCGTTACTGATTTAATGAGAACAAAAGGTGTTACGTCATACCTTATAATTGACAAGGAAACTGTTGTATAAAACCGCCCCGAGTTGTTTGGGCGGTTCTTTTTTTGTGGACCCACTATTAGGGCCGAAAGGAGTACCAAATGAGAAAGGAAATTATAAACTGGTACGATGCGATAAGTGACCATACAATGTTCAAACATTGGTTCCGCAATTCGCATCTATTTAGCCGTCATATGGCGGATGTGTCTAACAAAGAATTGCAAGATAGAATAGTTAAGAAACGTAGTTCATACGGACAAATCGTTTCATATTCTCGATTCACAGATGGACAAGAAGAAGTAATCGACATGGTTTTAGAGTGTATCAAAGAAAACTTTAAAGAATTGGAAGAGTTTGACAAGGCTAATGGCTCACATGTAAAGTCTATTAGCAAAGAATATGACCATCCTATCGGAGAAGGATTTGTAAAAGATACATATTGGGGCGAACCGATGAAAATGTACAGAATAGAAGTGGTTTTAGTAAAAACTGAAAATTCAACTGTTCCATTTTATGTTCAGAGTGCATATCCAAATTTTGCTTTTGACCAGGTTGATGATGTACTTGACGAAATCGAAAATTATAGGAATCGTCCAAAGCACTATTAACGAGAAAGCGACCCTGAGGGGTTGCTTTTTTTGTTTTCTCGGGAATTTAAACTTCTTATTTTCAAGTAATATATTGATTTTTAAAATAAAAATCACATAATAATAATGTAAGGTATCACATCTAAAAGGTGTATGAGTAGAAATTTTGTTTGCAATGGTGTATAATCAAGGCATAATACATATGGGGAGGAGGTAAATATGGAAAACAAATACTGTGTATCAAAGGAACTTAAAAAATATATCCGCAGGATTCTATGCAGATGCTTCTACAGTTTTCACTTCGAAGAAAATACAGACGGGAATACATATTGTTACACGAACTGTCCGGAAAATGCGTTTTATAAAGTCGTTGACAGAGCAAAGTGTGAAAGATTATCCGAACGAAACGGAAAGTTGTACCTAACTGAAAAAGAAGCACAAAATGTTGGTTTTCAAATTGAAATGCAGAGAATCACAGGAAAAAATTCGTTTTTGGTTGTTTATCAAGAAGAACTGGATAAACAATAAGAAAAGAGCAACCGTTTGGTTGCTTTTTTGTTTGCAAAAATATCAAAACAAAACATACTATATATAAGAAAAATATTGTATTGGTACTCAATATATGATATAATAAGAATGCTATCAAAAGAAACGAGGAAATGTAAAATGGCTTTACAAATTATTCAGGAAGATATAACAAAAATTGAATGCGATGTAATCGTTAACGCGGCAAACAAGACATTGCTCGGGGGCGGTGGCGTAGATGGTGCAATTCATCGTGCTGCGGGACCAGGATTGTTGTTAGAATGTGCAAAACTTGGTGGATGCAAAACCGGAGAAGTAAAAATAACCGGTGCTTACAAATTGCCTTGCCAGTATGTGATTCATACGGTAGGACCTGTTTGGAAAGGCGGAAAGAATCGGGAAAAAGAACTTCTAGAATCCTGTTATCGAAATTCATTGACGTTGGCAAAG
>JAEIGA010005001.1_pt1 | contig 20361 bp, 18 predicted proteins | sample 9270691 | NCBI WGS metagenome assembly JAEIGA01 (sample SAMN17057246, study PRJNA624740) | gut metagenome | biome: biome; isolation source: fecal sample | host: Bos grunniens | place: China: Xizang | collected 2019 | reverse complement strand
GGTTTCTTCCTTCTGCTGCAGACGGCGCTCCTGCTTCGTCAGCTCGGCACGCCGCTCTTTGACTTCTTTTTCGTACTCTGTGCGAGATTTATGGATCTCATCCTTGGCTTCCAGAAGCATTTCCTTCTTACGGCTCTCACCGCTGCGGATGGCTTCGTTGATCAAACGGGTGGCTTCTGCTTCGGCAGAACCGATTTCCCGCTCACTGACACGCTTACGGTAGGCGATACCAATGCCGAAACCGACAAAGGCCATAACAACCGCGGCAGCGATCAGAATGTAATGCAAAGTGTCCATAATCGTTAAGCACCTCCTTTGTAGAATAGGCATCGCCAAAGGAGTGGACGCATGGGCCACATGCTGTTCAGTTGAAAATAAAGATTGTACCGGAAATCCGGTAAAAGCATATCAAAAAAACGCACGAGGCGCAAAACGCAACTCCGGCAAATGCCGAGGTTATACTGAAACGCGGGGACAAACCACCCCAGCGTACACCATACCGAATCTATTGTACTTGTGTTCCGTGGGAATGTCAAGGATAAATCCGGAAAACTCCAAAGAAATTATGAAAACCGTCGGCGGATTTCCGTTGACAAGAAATTTTTGCCGTGCTAAAATAAGCACAATGCGGGTATGGTGGAATTGGCAGACACGTTGGATTTAGGTTCCAATGGCTTAGCCGTGCAGGTTCAAGTCCTGTTACCCGTACCATGTAACCTCCCCTTTTTGACACGCGGGTGTTAAAAAAGGGGAGGTTTTTATAATATTTTAAAAAATGTGTGATAGACAGATAAAAAGCGATTTTTCAGGAGGGTTGGCAATGGAATAATGCCGTTCCCTTTTATAATAAATAGTATATCCAGACGCGTAGTATATCCAGACGCGGTGCCGAATGTCAGACGGAGGCGGTTTCTGTAAGTGGGAGGCGGAAATGCTCCGAAGGGTGTCGATGGGTATCTTCTTGCGGCCGTGTGGAAAAATAAAATTAAAAAATTATGAATAAACATTTGACATATTGGATTTTAATGGTATAATATAACCGTTCATTAAGTGTTGGAAATACTGGGTTTTTGGTATTTGAGCCGCCTGGCGCAGAGGGGTTAGCCCCGCCTTGGCGGAGAAAGTTGCAAAGCCTGTTGTTTTCAAAAAATGAAGAGGAGGAAAAATTTATGAACATGCGTAACACCAAAAGAGGTTTTACGATTACCGAGCTGGTTATCGTGATCGTTGTAATCGCAATCCTCGCAGCCGTACTTATCCCCACTTTTGCTAGCCTCATCAAGAAGGCTAACCAGTCTGCTGACATTCAGGCAGCCCGTCAGATGGACATTGCTCTGCAGGCTGAGTCTGCTGCAGCAAAGCCTGCTACCCTGAAGGAAGTTATTGACATCCTGGCTGAGGCTGGCTACGATGCAGAGGGTTCTCTGAAGCCCATCACCAAGAACCACAAGTTCTACTGGTACAAGACCTACAACACCATCGTTCTGGCAAACCACGAGGAGACCACTCCTGTTGTGGTTTACCCCACCAAGAACGAGGAACTGGCCAATGCATTTGTTACCGATCTGGCTAAGACCGGTGCTGAGCAGGTCCTGTTCGATCTGGAGCTGGGCTTCTTCCAGTATGTTGAAATCGAGGTCGAAAAGCCCGAAGATGCTCTTAATGCGCTGGGCAAGGGCCAGAGCATTACCTTGACCGAGGATGTTACTGTTGCTAAGGCACCCGAGATTCCTGCCGGCGCAAATACCACCTTGGATTTGGGTGGCAAGACTTTATCCACCACTCAGAACGAGAGTACTGGTCGTAGCGACTATTTGAATGTTCGTGGCACCCTGACTCTGGAGAACGGCACTTTTAATGGCCGTGGTATCCAGGTTTGGGAAGGCGGTAAGCTGATTATTGGCAAGGATGCTCAGATTTCCATTAACTGTGTAGATACCAATGGCGGTGCTGCGATTTGGGTCTACAAGGGTGGCGAAGTTGTTATTGACGGCGGTACATTCAAGGCTACCGGCGGCGATAAAGCTACCGATGAAGCAGGTATTGTCCTTGAGCCCGGCGTTATCAACAACTCCGGTAAGGTAACTATCAATGGCGGCACTTTCTCTGCTGCTGAGTCTGGTTGCTATGCTATTAACAACGCTGGTGAAATTGTTGTTAATGGTGGCGATTTCACTGCTTACCGTGGCGTGTTTGCTTGTACCAAGGGTACAATTACCATCAATAACGGTAAGTTTGCAGTTACCCATAGTGCCGGCGGTTGGGCTGCATTTACTAGTGGCACCGGCAAGATCGTCGTCAACGGTGGTCAGTTCACCTCTCAGGGTGGTATGTTCACCGGCGATGTCGAGGACAAGAGAGGCTAAGACACTTTAAAGCGTTAATGAAATCCGGCAGCCCGGCCCACGGGTCGGGCTGCACTTATTTTCCTAAAGGAGGAAATTTTCATGAAGAACCGTAAAGGCTTTACGATTACCGAGCTGGTCATCGTCATTGCTGTTATCGCAATCCTGGCCGCTGTTTTGATCCCCACCTTCTCCAGCATCATCAAGAAGGCCAATGACTCCGCTGCTCTGCAGGAAGCTCGCAGCACCTACTCTGTGTATGTTGCTAATGTGGACTACGCTGCCGGCGAAACTGCCGAAGAAGATTTGGTTATCAAGGTTGGCGAAAAGTATCTTGCAGTAGATGACGGCGAGCTGGAAGATGATGTTTATGCATCTGCTGACGCTGCTGCCGTAGCTGCAGGCATCACCGCTAAGGACGGCACTGGAAACGACTATGTTCTTGTTGAGAAGAACGGCGAAGAAGTTAACGTGGAAGGCACCGATCTGGTTGCTGCTAACCCCTGATTTTAACGGATATCAGAAAATGAAATAAAAAGCACCGCAACGCCTTTTGGGGTGTTGCGGTGTTTCGCCAATTATTTGGGAAAGGAGGTAACGCCGTGAAAAGAAGAAAAAAGGGTATATCCATTGCGGAGATCTGCATTGTTCTGGCAGTTATCTCCATTGCCGGACTGATGGTGACCTCTTTTACCGTGATGGTAGGCACCCGCAGTAATGCTGCCATGGAAAGAGTGGCCGTATTGGAAGAACTGGAAATGACCGAGAAGGTCATGGAGGGCTGGGTGGACTATATGACCGGCCAGGGCGCCGTGTTCTCTGCCGAAGAGGGGCAGTTGAAAGCGGTCAAGGATGCCGTTTCCTACACCCCAGTGCTAGAAGATGGCCTGCTCATGGCAACCGTACCCAACGGCGCACCCTTTAAGGTGACATTGGAAACGGTCACTGCCATCTCCGTGGAGGCAAAATTCAACGGCCAGGACGCCATCTTTTTCTGCACCCTGACCTATACTGATCCCCGTGGCACCGACCAACCCCAAACCTACACTTTCTGCATCAACTCCCGCATCGGCGAGGTTATCACCAAGTAATTTGAAACCGTAGGGGCGACCATTGGTCGTCCGCCCGGTATGCGGTTATTTGTAGTAACGGACGAGCAATGCTCGCCCCTACATTCCACCGTCATCCCGAGCGCAGCCGAGGGATCTGCCGGGTTGCCAAAACCAGTTATTTTCGAGAGATTCTACCACCGCTGACGCGGTCCCCCTCCCTTTGACAAGGGAGGCTTACGCGATTCCGCAAATAATTCTCAATTCTCAATTTTCAATTCTCAATTTCCCGAAAGGAGGGCTTCCTGTGAAACAGAATATTGCGTCCCGGAAGGGCGTTTCCATCGTTGAGGCAGTGATTGCCCTCGTGATTATTTCCATCATCAGCGCATCGGCGCTCTCTATGATGATGATGTCCGTGAAGGTCGAGCGCAATGCCCTGACCGCTATGGAGGTGGAAAACTCCGCCGAGGATGCGGTGGATTGCTTCCGCTTTGCCAAAGACGACGCAGCTTTTTTGGAATGCCTGCAAATGACCGGGGATTTCGTGGAGGAGGACGGCAATTTTATTATGCGCAGTCCTGCCTACACCGTAACCATTCGCCCCGGTACCAATCAATTTGAATATTCCGCCGTGGGCTTAAACGGCGAGGAAATATGCGTATTCACCTATAAACGGGGAGGTGGCGCAGGATGAAAAGATTTTTTAAAAGCCGCCGCGGCGCAGCCATGGAAATGGCGATTTTGATGGCGGTGGTGATGTTTGCTCTGTCAACCCTGGTGCTGACCACCTCTTTGCTGCAGCACAACCGCAAGTACCGGGCGGAAGTGAGTATGACCCAGGGCATCGTGCTGGACCAGATCGGCGAGGATTTCTGCGCCGCTGTGGTGGGCAACACCGGTGACGGCTGGATGACCCCCTATCAGGAAGACTACAACATTGTAGTGCTGGGCAAGACCCTGATGGTTACCGATAAGCAAACCGACGAACTGCTGCTGCAGGTGGCGCTGACGCCTGCCGGTGCGGACCGCTTTACGGTCACCCAATGGACAAAAAAGTGAGAGGAGTACAGGCTATGGCTATGTTTGAAAGTGCTTTGACCGATGTGATCGCCATCGATGCGCTCACCGATACCGTACATTTTTATAACGCCCCCGGCGGAGGCCGGAAGGATAACCATATGACAGCTGCCTGCAACTGCCAGACCTTCGGTGAGGAATTTAACGAGAAATTCGGCAAGATCCTCAAGGCCTACCGGCAGAAAAATCCCGCTGCCGCAATGAGCAAGGTGTCCCTGGTACTGCCGGATCATCTGTTTCTGACGGATACCATCGATATCCCTGCCGTGGGCAAAAAGGCTATGGAAAACTCCCTGGAGGTGGCCATCGGCGCTCTCTATAAGAATAAGGCCGACCTGAAATATAACACTTTTCCTCTGACTCAAAACAAGCAGTTTGCCACCTTTGGCCTGGTGGGTGTGCGGAAGGACCTGGCCCTGGGGCTGACCAATATCTGCGCCGCCAATCAAATCAGCGTGCAGAACATCACCTTTGCTGCCAATGCTATGGTCAACGGCGCTATGACCCTGAATCCCAAGCTGAAAAACGGCTCTTTCGTACTGCTGGATATCCGGGATAACAATGCCCGGCTGGCAATCGTGAACAAGGGTCGGACCGTGGGCGCGCTCAGTCTGCCCTTCGGCTACAATATGCTCTATAAAACCCGGCTGGCCGCGGAGGATCTGCTCTTTGACCACGCCACCGCCCAGCTGCTGGTACTCAACGCCAAGGAAAAAGCCAAGGCCAAGCAGCTGACGATGATGGGTGAAGAGGTGCTGACCGACCCCGATGAAGTCCGTGCGGATGTGCCTGCGGAAGGCCAGGACGAATTTGAAGCCGAAGAGGGGAAAAAGGGTGGCAGAAAGCTGCCGAAGTTTATGCTCCGGGACACCCCCACAGAGCGGGAAGGCTTCGTTTACGAGAATTTCCGCATCTTTATGAAATGGGCGCTGGAAACTGTTGCGTCCAATCCCTCCATTGCCGCTTTGGGCGAGTTGGACGGCATTTATGTGAATATGCCCCGGGAGTATATGTTCCTGTTTGGTATGGCCAATGCCGAGGAGGCGGAAAACGGCGTGAAATTCCTGCCGCTGATCGGCTCTGCAGGTACGGAGGCCAATACCGCAGCCGCCAGGGATCTGGACCTGTTCGGCGGCTTGTATGTGAAGCAATACAATAAGATCAATAACTTTTAAGTGAATTGACCGGAAAGGAGTCTGAGATGGATATTCAGGAATATATGCTGCTTTGCGTCCGTATTCTTGCAGCTGTGCTGGGCCTGTGCGTGGGTAGTTTTCTGAATGTGGTGATCTACCGCCTGCCCAACAATATGCCTCTGTCCCATCCCGGCTCCCACTGTACGGTGTGCGATTACAGCCTCAAATGGTACGACAATATCCCGGTACTGTCCTATATTTTCCTGGGCGGAAAGTGCCGCAAGTGCAAAGAACGCATCTCTCCCCGGTATATGATCGTGGAGCTGGTCAATGGCCTGTTGTGGCTGGCCTGCGCGGTGCTTTACTGGGAGAAAAGCCCGGTGTGGGCGGTGGCGGCGGCAGTGGTATGCTCCGCGCTGATCTGCATATTCTTTATTGATTTGGAATATATGCTGATTTTCAACCGCTTTACGCTGATCGTGGTAGCTGGTGGCGTGGTGGCGATGGTCACCGACGGCCGATGGTTGGACCACTTGATTGGCGCAGTTGCCGGCGGTGTGGTATTTCTCGGACTTTACTACGGTGCCATCGCCTTTTTGAAAAAAGAGGGCCTTGGCTTCGCTGATGTGAAATATGCCGCAGCGGCAGGATTGCTGCTGGGTTGGCAAAAGTTCATTTTCGCAATGCTGATGGCTTCGGTGGCCGGCGCGGTGATTATGTCCGTGCTGAACCGGGTCCGGAAGGCAGACAAGCAGACGGAACACCCCTTTGGCCCTTATCTGGCCGCCGGTACGCTGATAGCGATGCTGGCCGGCGACGGGATCATCGGTTGGTACATCGACCTGCTTATGGGACTTATGATTTGACGAAGGGAGTGCAGAGCCTTGCAAAAATATAAATATACCGCAGTCAATCTGCAGAAACAGAAGATCCGCGGCGTGTTCATTGCCAAGGATGAGGAGGAGCTGGCCCTGGAGCTGGCGAAGCAGAGCCTGTTCCTGATCTCCGCCCAGCCCTATTCCGGTGGTACGCCCTCAGCATTCTTCACCACCGGCACCGGCAAGGTGTCCATGCCGGAGCTGACTACCTTCTGCCGGCAGTTTGCCATTATGCTCAACACCCATATTCCTATCCTGGATAGCTTGGATATTCTGAAAAACCAGCCCTATTCCAGCTATTTCCGGAATATTCTGGCGGTGGTCTTTGAGGATGTGCAGAGCGGTGTTTTTCTGTCGGATGCCCTGAATAAGCACGCAAAGGTGTTCCCCAATTTCTTCCGCAGTATGATAAAGGTGGGCGAACTCAGCGGCAAGCTGGATATGGTGCTTACCGCCCTGGCGGATTATTATGAAAAAGACAGCCAGCTGCGCAGCAAGATCAAGGGCGCTCTGGCCTATCCTATGATGCTGGCAGGTATGACCCTGGGCATCGTGATCCTAATGCTGGCGCTGGTCATTCCCACCTTCCGGGAGACACTGACCCAGTTGGATGTGGAACCCAGCGGCCTGACCGCTGCGGTGTATGCAATTTCGGACTTCCTGCTGGCCTGGTGGCAGCTGCTGCTGGCGGTGATCACGGTCATCGGCCTGCTGATCTTTGCCGTCAGCCGTACGGAATTCGGCGGCTATGCGGTGGATGTGTTGAAATTGAAGCTGCCGGTCATCAAAACCATTCAGATCAATATGATTACTGCCCGGTTTGCCCGCGCATTTGCGCTGTTGCTGTCCAGCGGTATGGACCTGAATGAGGCAATGTACGCCACGGAGATCGTCATCGGCAACAAGTATCTGACCCAGCGGTTCCATCAAGCCACCGAGGCGGTCCGGGCAGGTATGTCCCTGACCAATGCCTTTGAAAGCTACAACCTGTTCCCACCGATGATGATCCAGATGATTACCATCGGCGAAAAGACCAACGCCCTGGACGATGTGCTGACCCGCTCCTGCAACTTCTTCGACAACCAGGTGGAGACCTCCATGAACTCCCTGACCAATAAGATCCAGCCCATTATGCTGCTGATTATGGGTACTGTGGTGGGTGTGTTGTTCCTGGCGGCCTATTCGCCCATGATCTCCATTATGTCCGGCCTGAGTGTATAAAAGAGGTAGTGCTATATGAATATCAATCACGAGCTTTTACAATTTTATATTTACAAAAAGCTGGTAAAGCGCAAGGACGCACCGGAGATCCTCAGCGAATGCCAGCGGCTCAATGTGGGCGTACGGGACTACCTGTTGGCCAAAGAGGTCATCACCGAGAACCTGGAGCTGGAGGCCCGGGCAGAGTATTACTGCATGCCCTATGTGGAAATCGATATGCTGGACATCGACAAGGAATTGTTCGATCTGTTCGCCTTCGATTTTATGAAGAAGCACAAGATCATTCCCGTCAGCTATGATGCCAACGGCGTTTTGCTGGTGGCTACCGGCAAGCCTTTGGATTGCCACACCCGGTCCGCACTCTCTGTGCAGCTGACCTGCAAGTACGACTATATCCTGGTGCCTCCGGTGCAGATCGACCGGTATGTGGACTCCGTGTCTGCGGTGCAATCCACCTCCGCTGCCCTCAGCGACCTGCATACCGAAAAGGCGGAGCAGCAGGTCACCGCCATGCAGAAGGGCAACCAGAGTGTTGCCAGCGAAAATGATGTGATCAACAACCCCGCTGTCCGTCTGGTGGACTCCGTTATCAAGGAGGCCATTCCTTACCGGGCCAGCGATATCCATATCGAGCCTTTTGAAAAGGCGGTCCGTGTCCGTTACCGTATCGACGGTGACCTGCAGGACCGGGCAGAATTCCCCATTGAGGCCTATTCTGCCATCTGCGCCCGTCTGAAAATTATGTCCGGATTGAACATTGCCGAGCGCCGTGTTCCCCAGGACGGCCGTATCAATATGGTCATCGGCGGCCGGGAGTATGACTTCCGTGTATCCACCCTGCCCACGGTCTTTGGCGAAAAGTTCGTTATCCGTGTGCTGGACAAGACCTCCTTCCACTTCACCCGGCAGGACCTGGGCTTTACGGAGGAGGAAAATGCGGTGGTGGACAAGATGCTTGCCCGTCCCCACGGCATTATTCTGCTGACCGGTCCCACCGGCTGTGGTAAGTCTACCACACTGTACTCCTTCCTGAAGGAAGTCAACAACCCCACGGTGAATATCGTCACCGTTGAAGACCCGGTGGAGTTCACTATGGCCGGCATCAACCAGACCCAGGTGAACACCAAGGCCAATATGACCTTCGCCACCGCTCTGCGGTCCATTTTGCGACAAGACCCGGATATCATTATGATCGGTGAGATCCGCGACGAGGAGACGGCGGAAATTGCCGTCCGTTCCGCAATCACCGGCCATATTGTGTTCAGTACCCTCCATACCAACGATGCCCCCGGCGCGATTCTCCGCCTGCAGGATATGGGTGTGGATAACTATTTGGTTGCCGACGCATTGGTGGGTGTTATTGCCCAGCGTCTGGTGAAGCGGCTCTGCCCCGCCTGTAAGAAGAAGGGCCGTACCAATGCCAAGGAGATGGAAATCCTGGGCATCGATGAACCCATCAGCATCGCCCGTCCCCAGGGCTGCCAGTTCTGTAACAACACCGGCTATAAGGGCCGTATCGCCGTCCACGACGTGATGTATATGAACGAGGCTATGAAGCGCTCGGTCATGCACGAAAAGGACCTGGATGTACTGCGGAAAATGGCCGCCGAAAACGGCATGGTCTCCCTGTGGAGTTCCTGCCGCAACCTGGTGGTCAAGGGCATTACCAGTATTCAAGAACTGATGACCCTGCATGTGGAGTGATTTTCTGCGGATAATTCCGTGAGAAAGGAGTGCGCCTATGGCAAAACAACATTTTTATTCCCGGGTCCCGGCAAAAATGAGTATGTATAACCGTTCCGACAGTTATGATACCTATGCCCATTCCCAAGGGCTGGAACGGGAATTTATTGAAAAAGACCTGGCCGGCGTATATACCCTCAAGCTGAGCAAGGCCGATCTGGATGCCGCCCGGCAGGGGATTCTGCCCAGAGTGTACAGCCAAACCTGCCTGCGTAGCGGCGATACGGTGCAATCCTGCGTGACCTACCTGAGCCGGGATTATACCGGCGAGCGCAGCGCCTATCTGTGCCATAGCCTGATCCTCACCCGTCAGGAGCAGGAAGCACTGTGCCGTGGCGGTAACGGTGTGCTGAATCCTGCTATGTTCCCGGAGCAGACCGGCGATTTCCTCTCCGGCGAGCAGATAGCTGACGGTAACTATCCCGAAATGGAGTATATGCCCGTTCCGGCGGAAGACCCTAAGCCGCTGACAGAGCGCTACGAGCCGGAATTTTTGGGGAAATTTATGTATGCTATTCTGTCGGTGTTCTTTGCCAAGGGCAAGACGGTGTATTTCAAGCTGCCTTATGACGATGCCCAGGTATCGGAGGAGGCGGTGAAATTCCTGGGTGCCGTGCTGTCGGTGATCCCCCGGCGGACCAGGGAAAGCCTGTCCTTCGTGAGCTATGTCACCGATGCGGCCCAGTATTCCACCGCCAGGATCAAGTGCGTGGCGGCCCAATGTCCGGAGATTCCTGCGGCCAAGGGCGTGTTCTTTGACTTTGCCACCGGCCTTGCCACCGGTCTGCCCGCGGCGGACGCTATGGCAAAAGCTCCGGTGGAATTCTTCTGCAGCTTGCTGGAAAATTCTGCGGCACGGGAAGCGTTTTTGCAGTTTGCTGACCGGGCGATGGAAATGCTTCCCAAACTGGACAAGCTGAATATGAAGACCCTGTCGGAACTGGTGTTTTTGTTCACCGGCGCCAGCGGTCTGTACCCCCAGCAGACAGTTTTGCCGGACGATAACAAAATCTATGACCTGCTATGCATCTACGAAAAGTACCGGGATGCCATTGCCGAGGATAGCAGAACCCATATTTATCAGTGCCTGGAGCGCTATCCACAGGGACATATGGCGATCCCCAAGAATATCTTTGCCAAGCTTTCCAAACTGTATCCCGGTGAGCCGGATGCGGTGAAGAAAATGGCAATGGATGTGGTGCTGGAGCTGATCCACACGGACATTATGCGAGATAAGCTTTTCACTTTCCTGAAAAGCAATTACGACGGAGAGAATCCGCAGATCCGGGCGGTGATCGCCCAGGACCTGTGCCGGGTGTTCTACGGCGGCTTCTTGCAGAATCCCATTTTGAACTTCTTCCGGGAGCATTTTGCGGATGAACCGGAAAATATCCGGGACATTGTCTTTGAAAAGCTGATGCTGACGATTCGCACCGAGGCGGTGCAGCAGCCCATTCTGGATTTCCTTACGGAGCATTACGCAATTCTCTCTGCCCGACAGAAAGAATTGCTTTATACCACTTTCTTTGAAATGTTGCCGGAGGCAGATGAACTGGCTGCCAAGCTGGTGGCGCTGGTAAACGGCAAGATCACCCAGGAGGACGCCCAGCTCCGGGACCGTGTTCGGTCTGAGATCACCCGACTGCTGGAAAAACAGGAGGGCGCTTTGTTGCCGGTGCTTTGCCGGGAGGATGGCTTTTGCGGTGATGTGGTGACGGCACTGGTCTTCGGTCAGTGGCAAGACCGGGCGGTTTTTGATACATATCTGCAGCTGGTGGCCCAAAAGCCGGTGGTGGCGAGGACCGAGTCGGTATTCCGGATACACGGTGTTCTGTCCGCTGTTCAGGATGCCGCCCAGAGCAAGCTGATTACTGTGCTGGATCAGTTGTTTGCTCCCCAGGATGGCAATCTCTACCGCTGGCTGGAGGCGGACAAGATCGCAGAAGAAAAGCTGATCACCAATCAGAATGCCTTTGCCTACCTGTTCCAGATGCGGGTGATCCACCCGGCGGTGGCGGATACCTTGACGGACGCCTTTGATGTCCGGTTGGGCAAGGAGGGCTTGCAGACCGTCAGCCATTATGGGGAAAACAATGCCGAATTGCTGGCAACGGACCAGTACAAGGTGATTCGGAATTTCCTGAATTGGCAGGAAGCGGTGGAGCGTAAAGATTTGCAGGCGGTATTCCTGTGTCTGAAGCAGATTCCCCGGGAGGAAACGCTGCGGACAAAGATTGCCGGCTATATCCGTGCCTGCCTGCTGGAAATGGAAGAAAACGGCCCCAATCAACGGGTGTTGTACGATATGAGCGCCTGTTACCTGGACAAGGGCAGCCTGCTTTCGGAAGCCGTGTATCACACCTGTCGGGAGCAGCTGAGTCAGCCGCTCTTCGACCAGATGAAGGCCGTCAAGGCGGTGAAGGAGGGCGCAAGCCGCGCAGCCGGCGTGATTTTGGATTACCTGGCAGCTGCCTGCTATAGCGGCGTGGAATTGACCAATGCCATCTGTGAAGACGAAGAGGGTTTGCAAATGGTTTTGTCGGCCTTTGCAGCCGATTACGGCAGCGGCGCAGAGAAATGGGCATTGGCCCGAATTTCTGCCGCACCTGTGCCTTTTGTGTCGGCGGTTCGCAAGGCCTTGAACGGCGCAAAACCCACCGGTGGCTCTTTCTTAACAAAACTGTTCCAACGGAAATAAAATAAAGAGGGAGGGAAATACCTCTCTCTTTATTTTTGGTGTTGCAATATGGCAGTTTTTGGGTTACAATAGCATGAAATGTCAGTTAGGAGCGTTTTTGTAATGATTTATCAAAATGTTTTGGATGCCATGGGAAATACCCCTATGATCCAGTTGAATCGTATGGTCCCGGAGGGCGCAGCCCGGGTGCTGGTAAAATACGAAGGCCTGAATGTGGGCGGTTCCATCAAGACCCGTGTGGCTTACAATATGGTGATGGATGCTGTGAAAAAGGGCAAGATCACCAAGGATACCATTATTGTGGAGCCTACCTCCGGCAACCAGGGCATCGGCCTTGCGCTGGTGGGCGCTGTGCTGGGTTATAAGGTGCGGATTGTGATGCCCGACTCCGTCAGTGTGGAGCGGCAGAAGCTGATGCGCCACTACGGTGCAGAGGTGGTGCTGGTACATGATGCCGGCAACATCGGCGATGCCATCGAAGAATGTCTGCAGACCGCACTGCGTATGCAGCGGGAAGATCCCAATGTCTTTGTGCCGCAGCAGTTTGAAAACCCTGCCAACCCTATGATCCACCGGTATCAGACCGGTCTGGAGATTCTGGAGCAGGTGGGCGGTCCCATTGACGGCTTCTGTTCCGGTATCGGCACCGGCGGCACCATTACCGGCATCGGTGAAACTCTGAAAGCCCTGAACCCGGATATGACCATCTGGGCGGTAGAGCCTGCCAATGCGGCGATCCTGGCCGGCGGCACTGTGGGTACCCACCTGCAGATGGGCATCGGTGACGGTCTGATCCCTGCTATTTTGAATCAGGAGATTTACGAGGATATTTACATCGTCAGCGACGAGGAAGCCCTGGAAACTGCCCAGCGTCTGGCCCGGGAAGAGGGTCTGATGTGCGGCATTTCCTCCGGCACCAATGTGGCAGCCGCTATCCAGCTGGCAAAGAAGCTGGGCGCAGGCAAAACCGTGGTTACCGTCCTGCCGGACACCGCCGAGCGCTACTTCTCCACCCCCTTGTTTGAAGAATAAAAAAGAGAGGCGTTTAACGCCTCTCTTTTTGTTATTCCGCAGCTTGTTGAATGGTCAGGGTTGCCCGGGTGGAGGCGATGACCTCTTCCATGGTCAGGGCAGAAGCCTTGCCGCCTACCAAGTTGACAAAGTCTGTCAAATAGTCGGTTTCAATGTCCGGTTCTTCCAAAAGCTTAGGTTCTTTCTCCCCGGCTAAGTAATAGTAAGCCTTCTCGTCGTTCAGGGAGAAGCGGATCACACCCTTGGTACCCCAAATGTAGAACTGCCAATAGTAGGGAAGCCGAAACTCCACCCCGTCGGGAATGGTGTAGGACACATCTGCCAGAATACCGGCACCGCTCTTTGCGGTTAACATAATCTGGCCGCTCTCTTTGAAATTTGGCTGCTCAATGGCCAATTTATTCCAGGTCCGGGCTGCCAGAATTTTGTCGGTGTGCAGGTCTAAGGCATAAGCCAAAGCATCAATGCCGTGAATGGTAATGTCATTGATCACCCCGCCGTGCTTGCCCTCTTCAAAATACCACATAGGCCGCCTGCCATACTGCAGGGGGTGCTGACCGCCAAAGTACACATTGTTAATTTCACCCAGCGCGCCGCTTTCAAACAGGGCTTTCAGGCCGCGAATTTTCTTTTCGTAGCGCATAGTGAACATACAGCTCACCTGCAAGCCCGTTTCTTTTGCCAGCGCTTCGATGGTGTCCAGTTCTCCCAAAGAGGTGCAAAGAGGCTTGTCGGCAATCACATGCTTACCGGCCTTTAATGCGGCAATGGCCATACCGCCCCGGTCTGCATAGCAGCCGCCCAGGGCGACGGCCTCCACCTGGGGGTCAGCAAGCAACGCTTCAAAGCTGGGATAATTGCACACAACACCCTGCTGTTCGGCAGCCGCTTTGGCATCCTGATTTTCCTCAAAGGCGCCCACGATTTCATACAGGGGATTTTCCTTGGCCATTTGGTACAGAACGAAAATATGTCCGTGCCGCAGGCCTGCAAATGCGATCTTCATAGGATTCTCCTTAAAAGTGGATTTCCACGGTCTTGCCGGTTTCATAGGCTTCCACGACGGCATTCATATAGTACACCGGGGCCATCAGTTCTTCGTAGGTATAGTGCATCTGACCCTTGCGAACCACATCCACAAAGCTCCCACATTCCTTTTCAAAGCAACCTGCGCCGGTGACTTCCCGCAGGTAAAGTCCCTGGGGGGTGTACAGGGCGGCGGAGTAGTCCTCAGCGCCCACCTTGAAATGGTTGGCCACAGAGAATCCGTCGTAGTGAATGGTGGCGCAAACGCCATTTTCATATTTGACTGCGGTGACGGACTTGGGGTTATAGCCGAAAATTTCCAGGGTCATTTCTGTCAGGTGGGAGGCGTAGAAATAGAAACCGCTGTAAGGGCTGTCCAGATAGATGGGGGCAGACAGAGCGCCACCGTAAATGGGCTTGTTTGCGCTCAGAACATAAGACCGCAGCTCCTGAACAGCTTGGTCATATTTTACAGAAGAGCCGCCGCACAGAGGGACATGCTTCTCTTTTGCCAGCGCAACCAATGCCTTGGCATCGTCCAATGTGACGGTAAAGGGCTTGTCCACAAACAGGGGGATTCCGGCTTCCAGGAACACCTTTGCATAGGGATAGTGATGCTTGCCGTCCCGGGAGGTAATCATCACCGCGTCCACCATACCCAGCATATCCTCCACCTTGTCCACGATCACGGCATCAGGGAACAATGCTTGCACCTTTTCACTTTCTAACCTGTCCTCATCGCCGTAAATGGCGGTGATTTGCATATCCTGCATACCGGGATCCTTTTTAAAAATGTTGGCAAAGGCCATTGCGTGGGAGTTTTCGCTACCCACCATACCGATTCGATAGGTCTTCATGGTACTACCTCTTAAAATTGTAAATTGTATCGATGAGTGCCACGGCACGGCTGCCCTCCTTGGCAGACATAACCAGTTCTTCCTCACCGTAAATGGCCTTAATAAAGTTGCCGATCTGCATAGCGTGGAGGGTAAAATCCATAGCGGCTGGGTCGCTGGCGGTGCCGGAGACCTTGGCTTCTGTAACACCGGTGCAGTCCTCACCCTTCAAAATCAGCTTTTCGATACGGTTTTCCACCAGCACCACAGAACCCTCTGTGCCGGTGATCTCCAGCCGTCGCTCAAAGCCGGGATTGGAGCAGGTGGAGGCCTCTATCACGCCCATTGCGCCGTTTTCAAATTCCAGCATGGCAACGGACAGATCTTCCACCTCAATATCGTGGAAATGGGTCTTGTTTTTGGCGCAAAGCACCTTGGCATCGCCCACCAAGTACAGCAGCAGATCCACACCGTGGATACCCTGATTCATCAATGCACCGCCGCCGTCGAATTTTTTTGTACCCTTCCAGTTGCTGGAGGAATAGTAGGCAGGATTTCGCCAGTATTTCATATACAGGTCGCAGAACACCAGCTTGCCGAAGGCATTTTCCGCCAGCAGTTTGCGGATTCTTTGCACATCCCTGGAAAAACGCAGCTGGCAGATCACCGTCAGCACCCGGCCGTTTTTCTTGGCGGTTTCGTCAATTTCCCCACATTCCTCTGGGGTGAACGCCATGGGTTTTTCCAATACCACATGTTTTTTCGCATTCAGTGCCTGTATAGCGTTTTCTCCGTGGCAGCCGCTGGGGGTACAGATGCAAACGGCGTCGATTTCCGGGTCAGAGAGCATAGCTTCATAGCTGTCGTAAGCCCGAATACCCCGGCTTTCTGCAAAGGCGTTGGCGGAAGCAGGGTTTGCGCTGGCGGCACCCACCAGCTGGGCATTTTCCAAACTGTCAATGGCATCGGCGTGGAACCGGGCGATCATACCGCAGCCCAGAATACCGAATCGAATAATTTTTTTGTCCATAAGTTATCCTTTCGGCTCCCCGTTACGGCCTTGCCGGGGGGAACAACCGTAGTGTTTTTTATAGCATCGGGAGAAATAGTTGGCGCTGTCAAAACCGCAGCTGGCGGCAATGTCGGAAATGCTCCTGTCGGTGTTGGTTAAAAGCACATTGGCCACACGCAACCGGAAATCCCGGAGATATTCCATCACACTTTTGCCGGTGATGGATTTGAATACCCGGCAGAAATAATGCTTGCTCACATTGCACAGCTTTGCCAGTTCCTCCACCGTCATTGACCGCGCGTACTCGTTTTTGATGCACCGCAGCGCCGGCTCGATCACCAGATAAGACCGCAGCGCTTTTTTGGGCGCAGCGCCTTCCGTTTCTGCAAGGCCGTTCCGCAAAAGCAGGGCAAAGGCTGCCATCAAAAGGCTCCGCAGCAGCAGATCCTCTATGTCCTGCTTTTGTCGGGATTCCGCCGCCGCCTGCATGAGAAAACTGTATAGCCGGGGGTCTGTGTGGTGGGTGACAAATTGCTTTTCTTCCGCAAAAAGAACCCTTCGCAAGTCCAATTCCGGAATCCCGACAAAGTAATCCAGAGGCAGCATAAACAGGTGATACTTACCCTTTTCCTCACCGGTGTTCACCGTGGCGTGGAATTCGTAGGGGTTGATGACCACCACATCGCCTGCCGTTACATGCACGGTTTGGGAGCCGATGAGCAAGGTGGCCGAACCCTCATAAAAACACTTGATTTCAATTTCCTCGTGGAGGGCATTGTTGCCGGCCAGGTTTACCACCTTGTCGGGGTTGCTGACCTTCCCCACGGAAATGTACAAATTATCAGACTGCATATCACATATCCAATTTCAAAATCCGGATGGCATTTTCCCGGAGAATCTTTTTGTAGTTTTCGGCAGAGAGCTTGCCGTCGTCCAGCATTTTGTCCAGAAATGCCCGGAATTCAAAGGTGAATTCGCAGTGGACGGTGCAGATGTCGCAGGCGTACATCACCCGGTCGCTGAATTCTTCCAGGAAACGGGCGGCGTGTTCGGGGTCACGCATCATGGCGTTGCTGCCGCTGCCGGCGGACAGGTCGCAGTAGAGGTTGGGGTATTTCCGCATTAAACGGGTAATTGTGCCGCCCTCGGTAACAGGGCCTGTGGGGTAGACACCCCGTTCCTCCGGCTTCAGGTCACCGGAGATCTCCGCCCAAAAGGCCTGGGAGTGGCCGATGATTTTTAAGTTCGGGTGATTGGCCAGCACCTTTTCCAGCCGGGGCAGACCCACATCGTCATAAATGCCGTAGTCCACATTGGCCACCGGGGCAATATGAATGGTCACCGGCAGATCACATTCCTCACAGGCACAGAAAAAATGCTCCATTTTGGGATCGTCCACATACAGATTGGCGGTCAGCTCGCCCACACCCTTGGCGCCCAGCTTTTTATAGTGGTTCAGCAGATAAACAAGATCACTTTTGGGTGTATTCTGATGGGCCCTGGGGTCTACATTGCAGAACCAGTCAAACCGGTCGGGATGCTGATCTGCCAAATATTTGGTCTGTTCGCTGGAGAGAACGGACATCTGTCCCTCCGGGGAGGAGATGGGCAGCAGAACGCTTTTTTCTACACCCAGCTTGTTGTAAATGGCAATCAGTTCGTCACCGGAGATCATCCGCCAGCCGTCGCCCTCGATCTGATAGGGAGGGAAATACTGGGGAAAGGCTGTCGCGTGGGAATGTATATCGATGGCTTTGATGTTTTTTATGTTTTCCATAGTGGACCTCCCAAATATTTATACCCCTATTATAAAGGCGTGGCAATAAAAAGCAATCCCTCTGACACCCAAAATTAGCACAATATTGCCTAAAACGGTCCTGCCTGCAAAAAATCCGGAAAACCACAGGCAAAAATCAAAGAAAATGTGATCCATCTTGCAAATCGTCTTGCAATCGAAAAAGTTATGTGCTATACTGATAATGCATAAATTTGGACCTTTATAAGGCCCGGAAAGAGGCGCGTATGATTTACGAATACGAAAACGGTATTCCCGCCGAGGTGCTGAAAGAAGCATTGGCCAAATCCCTGGAAGGTCGTGACCTGAAAAAGGTGCTGATCCTGCCCCCGGATTATACCAGAATGTACTCCGGTGCCGGTAAGATTACCGCAATTTATTATGAACTGCTGAAGGATAAGTGCCAGGTGGACATTATGCCTGCCCTGGGTACCCACGTTCCCATGACCAAAGAGGAATGGGTAGCGTTCTTCGGCGAGGGCGTTCCCTTTGACCGTATGATCGTTCACAACTGGCGTACCGATGTGGTAAAGCTGGGTGAAGTTCCCGGTGAATTTGTGGCCGAGGTTTCTGAGGGCCTGGTGAAGACCGGCGTGGATGTGGAGGTCAACCGCTGCATCGTCGATCCTTCCTATGACCTGATTCTGTCCATCGGCCAGGTCGTCCCCCACGAGGTGGTTGGTATGGCCAACTACAGTAAGAATATTTTCGTGGGCTGCGGCGGTTCTTCTATGATTAACTCCTCCCATATGCTGGGTGCTTTCTACGGTATGGAGCGCATTATGGGCAAGGATTTCTCTCCTGTCCGCCGTGTCTTTGACTATGCCCAGGAGCATTTCCTTTCCAATGTCCCCCTGGTGTATGTGCTGACCACCACTACCAACAAGGGCGACGAGGTCACCATCCACGGTCTGTATATCGGCACCGAGCGTAAGAATTTTGAAGCCGCTGTGACCAAGAGTCAGGAGATCAACCTGACCCACATGAAAAAGCGCCTTGACAAGGTGGTTGTCTATCTTGACCCCCGTGAGTTCAAGTCTACCTGGCTGGGTAACAAGGCTATCTACCGCACCCGTATGGCCATTGCCGATGGCGGTGAGCTGATCGTGCTGGCCCCTGCTGTGGGTCACTTCGGTGAGGATGCTGAGAACGATAAGCTGATCCGAAAGTACGGCTATGTAGGCAGAGAGAATGTGCTGAAGCTGGTGGACGCGCCCGAAAATGAGGACCTTCGCCAGAACCTGTCCGTTGCCGCCCACCTGATCCACGGATCTTCTGACGGCCGTTTCAAGATCACCTACTGCGCCGGCAAGCTGACGGAGGAAGAGGTCCGTGGCGCTGCATTTAACTATGCTCCCTACGAGGAAATGGTGAAGAAGTACGATCCTGCTAAGCTGACCGACGGCTTCAATACCGTAGATGGCGAGGAGATTTTCTACATCTCCAATCCTGCTTTGGGTCTGTGGGTTTGCGATGACTGATATGAAAAGAATCGATTTACACACCCATTCTCTGTGCAGTGACGGCGCCCAGACGCCCACCGATGTGGTGCGTACCGCCAAAGATGCCGGCCTGTCTGCCATCGCCCTGTCTGACCACGATTCCATCGCCGGTGTGCAGGAAGCCATGGATGCCGGCAAGGCGCTGGGTGTGGAGGTCATTCCTGCGGTGGAGCTTTCCGCCCAATCGGATACCGAACTGCACATTTTGGGTTACTTTGTGGATATTCACAATAAGCGTTTGCAGGATATGATGGCGTACGCCTTGCAGGTCCGCAACGAGCGGCAGGAGGAAGTTTGCCGCAAGCTCAACGAGCAGGGCTTCGATATTACAATGGACGAGCTTCGTGCAGAAGCCGGTGGCAACGATGTTCTGTGCCGCGCCCATTTCGCCCAGATCATGGTACGCAAGGGCTATGCGGAATCCGTCAAGGATGCCTTCAACCGCTATCTGTCCGTTGGTTGCTATGCCTACTCCAATCGGCAGGCACTCACCGGTCCGGAAGCCGTATCCCTGATCCGGGAGGCCGGCGGCATTGCTGTGGCAGCCCACCTGCACCTGATTAAAAAGCCCGATGACGAGCTGAGGGAATACCTGAAAAGCCTGATTCCCTACGGTTTGGACGGTGTGGAAGGCTACTATTCCGACTACACAGAGGATATGAACCAGCGATATCGGGCAATGGCCAAGGAGCTTGGCCTGGTGATCTCCGGCGGCACCGATTACCACGGCGCCAACAAGCCCCACCTTTCCATTGGTAAGGGCAGGGGAGAGCTGGAAATCCCCTATAGTGTGCTGGAGGGTCTGAAAGCCCGGCACGCAGAAATTTTTGGAAAATAATAAATTGAAATAAAAGGAGAACCTCAAATGAAAAAAGCTGACATTGGCCTGATTGGCCTGGCCGTTATGGGTGAGAACCTGGTTCTGAATATGGAATCCAAGGGCTTCACCGTGGCCGTTTACAACCGTACCACCGAGAAGGTGAAGAACTTTGTGGAAGGCCGTGGCGC
>JAEIGA010005000.1_pt1 | contig 20361 bp, 22 predicted proteins | sample 9270691 | NCBI WGS metagenome assembly JAEIGA01 (sample SAMN17057246, study PRJNA624740) | gut metagenome | biome: biome; isolation source: fecal sample | host: Bos grunniens | place: China: Xizang | collected 2019 | reverse complement strand
AAGACAGGGGTGTTATCCACGCATGAAGGGCTGCAGAGCCTCTGCGAGATGTTTACCTGTACATAGTAGGGGCTTGCTACACTACCGGCAGCAAGGGTCGCACTGATGAGTGCTGCATTTTGTTTACATCCCATATTATTAAGTTTTATATTGTGGCACTTCCTATTGTTATTACTCCTCCGGGCCGGAAGCGATAGGCTCGGCATCATCTATGGGAGTGAGTGTAGAGAAGTCTCTGGGTAGGAGTCTCTGCGAGATATCTTTTAACAAGGCTTTCACCTCAAGAAGATTTTTAAGCAGCTGCACAGAGCAGCAGGCTTGCTTGTTTTCGTCCGTTTGGATTGTGCATATAGCACAGTTACCATTACATTTTGCCATAACTAAATATTTCTTATGATCATTGGTACTACTTTCATAAATCCCTTCTTCCCTTCGGTGGCCACTGTCTTAAAGATGTTATAGAATAGGGCCTTGTGTTGTTTTAATACGGGGTAGAAGGATATTATTTGCTTTGCTCTCAGAGTGAATGTTTGGCTCAACTCCTGAGCGATGTTTTGCATTATCTGTTGCTCTTGATCGTTGTCACAATCAACTGCTATTATAATTTTTCTATAGGCCATGCTTATGTCAGATTATCGAAATCAATATTGTTTGTGGGGGGTTCTTCCATCTTGGTTGAGCCGCCTGTGATGCCACCTATCAATCCTCCGGCTACGCTGGTTACCAGGTCCCACACTTCGGGTGCTTCTTTTTTGACAGATACTATCTGCTTTACCATCGCTACACCCTGTTCTATGGTACTCATAGGCTTGGGAGGAGTATCTGGAAGCTTCTTATTGGTAGCTATCAGATCAGCAAAGGTATTGGCCTGTTCTGCGGCCCCCATCATGTCCTTCCCCTTGGTTACAAGGTAAGAAAACATGAAGTCAAACGCCTGAGATCTGGAGGTGAATTCGGGAACTGTCCTTTTATTGAATATCATCGCAGTGAGTGTTGATGTTTAATAGTAAGAGGGGAGTCGCCTCCCCTCGGTATACTAACCACAGGTCTCGATGGCTTGAAGGTTCGAGTCGCAGAGGGAGTAATTGTCGGTCTTGACAAAGCGTGAAGAGCCATTATTACATCCTGAGCCGCAACGTGAGCTGCCACAGCGAGGCACGAAGACTGTGCCATTAAGGGCAGCGAGTTGTTCGCTGGCAGTTGTTTTGAAGTCACCTACAGCTTGAGTGGTAGCTGATAGCACACTGTTGATAGCATAGATGTTGTTGCCCTGTGCAGTAACAGCAGGCTCGATAGCGTTTACCTTGCCGTATAGACCCTGGATAGAAGCAGCTAGATCTGCTTTGTCCTGACCTGTTCTGTGAACGAACCATAAGATTGCCATCAAAACAATGATAGCAGCGATTACCCAGACAGCCGCAGATAGAGACCATCGGCCAGTCTGTTTGTCGTAGTGGTCGTAACGCTGGTAGCCGTCATAGCCATCACAGCCGTTATATCTGTCGCCTCTTGCAAACTCCCTAAGAGCCATTGCATCTTGAAAAGTAATATTATCCATAATTATTAGTATTAATTCCCCTCTTACACCTTCAGGGATTGGTAGCTTTGCAATGCTAAGACAAAGCTACGGTATGGATAGTGGCTGTGAAACTAGTTATCTGCAAGTTTGGTCTTAATTATATCATAGTTCATTCGGAGTAATCTCCTTGTTTTAACGCGCCCGTCGAAGTTGGATAAGATATAGGCAATATGGCGCATGGAGATAGAGGTTATAGAGGATATCTGTACGATATATACTCCTTTAGTATATAGAAAATGGATGAGTAGATGTCGTGCATCTACGATGTCCTCTCTGCGTGACTGAGAGAGAATGATGTCCCGAGGTATGTCTGTGACATTAGATACTGCACATAAAACCTCGGAGAAAATGTCCTTTGTATTCATTTCTCAAGATTTTTTGTGTTTATGTGAATTGTTATTAAAGTCTGCTCTTGATATAGCTCCTGATTAAGACGAGACACAATAGGAATAAAGAGATCTTTCCTACCCACATTAGTGCCTCTTCGTACCATCTAAGGGAGCGTTCCACCTCAACTGTATGGGTGATGTTGCGCACGAGATAGTGCTTTTGAGTAGAGATAGACTGTGGTAATGTGGTTTTAATTGGTATGAGATTTTGTTTGTTGGATAATGTGTGGTGTAGCCTTCCACCACGGAGCCATGCCTTTGAGATGGCCAGATCGGTCTCAAGGTGGCTAGTCTGCGATGTGTCTATCGCATGGTGAACTGTGCTGTCCACCGGCTGGTATAATATGGTGGTATCACGGTATATTATAGTATCATGTTTCTCAATATATACACTGTCTATTTGACAAATCAGGCCTTTATGTGCGGTCCCGCACGAGGAGAGTGCAGCAAGTAGAACTATCATAGCAATGATGAATGATATCCAACCGGCTAGATGGATAATACGCTCCTCGTGCTTGTGGTAGCATATGGACCGTTTGTTTTTCATCGTTACTTATAGATAACCTGATTTCTGTTGCTTATAGGACGATAAGATAGGTGTAGGAAGGTAGGGTAGAGGATGGCCTGATCAAAGATAAGATTGGATGCCAAAAGCACCTCCAAGAGTTTCTTAGGACTCTTGCAGCGGATATCTGCGGCAAGACCATTCATATGATCGGATGTATCAGAAGAGTCTGGAAGGATATCATTGAGCTCCTTACAGCGAAACCCACTATTGATATCCATAGGGGAGCCATATAGATAGCGCAATGGCTGCAGCAGTTTTACACATAGCAGCTTGATGTTCTGGATATGTTCAGGACTCGGGGTGTTCTGGATCCCGTGCTTGCGAGCAGTGACAGAGTCGGTGAACTCTTCAAGTGTGAAGTCTTTAGTCAGCCTAGTCATCGCATCGGGTCTTGATATCTGTAAGATGCTCTTCCCTGATTCTATGTCCGCAGTTCTTGTCATAACATACCCATCTCTTGGTATAAGATAGAGCTTCCTTAAGGATTCTCATCTCTTCTTTAAGAGTAGATATCTCATTATGCAGATCATTGTTTATTTTTTGCTGTAACTCCATGGCTTTATGGAGTTCAGGGATGTGTTTTTCGGCATATATAGCCCTATCCTTGAGGTATTGAAAGTTCTTAACGGCAGTCTCTATCTCCTCCTGTCGGGTCGTCTCGTGAGCTTGTGCGGTCTTCTCTCCCTCCTGTTGGCGTTTGTCACGGATGGTGAGGAGACGGATGATACCTCCGACCAGACCGCCCGAGAGCAACGAGGTGATAACAATGGTTAAGATATTATTCCAGTCCATAGAGTTACAGCATTAATGGGTTATTGATTAAAAGTGGCCACGTCGTTTTCTACGAAGTCGACAAACTCCTGAACGATAGAGTCAACACTGAGTCCAGATGGCCAGTTGTCCACATTAAGTGTGCGATGGATCTTACCATTCCCGTCGGTATACCCCTCTCGTAAGTAGAAGTCAAAAGTTTTGTTGTCTTTCTGCCCGTAAATCCTATTGGTCTCTGATACCTGGTATCTTTCACCCGGCTTGAATGTAACCTCAGCGGAGTTGATTACTGCGCCTGAGTCCAATATGAGCTTGGAGTATGAGATGGTCATACTTTTGAATTTTCCTATCATGATGATTATTGTTTTTTAGGTTTTACTTCTTTTTCTTTCTCTGTGTTCTCAGGCTCACGCCAGAAGATATCTGCCAAAAGCACCTCTGCCGGTCCACCAAGAAGATCCAGCTCTTTGTCTCCGACGGCCTTGTTTCGGTTCTCCTTCTGCAGCTCTCGCCATGTGTCGTAAGGGATGGTCTTTATATTCAGCTCCAGGCTGTCCTTATGAAGCTGCGCCAAGAGGTCATTGGCTTTGCTGTGCATTTTGGATGACTGGGCCACTATCTTCTCCTCCTCCATGGATAAAGGTTCAGATTTTCTGCGTTTGGCATTGATGGCTGCCAGCTTCTCATTAAACTCGTCATTGAAACCCACGCTTTTGAGGATCTCTTTCCTTTCATCCTCAATCTGCTCATAGGCCTTCTGGAGGGCTCTCTTGAGCTGGAAGACCTTATACGCATGTTCGGGCGCAATGTCGTGAGAGGAGATATACAATATCCCGCTGTTAATCAGTTCTACTACTTGTTGTTTCTTCATATTCTATGTGTTTATTGTTCGTTACAAATATCTAACGATATAATTAACAAGTGTGGTTATTTTACCCTAGTGGATAAAATCTACTCTATACTCTTGCGATGTGGCACCATTGGCCCATCTAAACTGACCATTGTTATCATCTGTCATATTGGTCCAAGGGGTAACTCGTATCACTAAGTAATTTATCCTATCATACTCTTGTAATTCTGGGGAGAATACGCTTGTATTAAGAAGTGGATCAGAAGGAGTATCTACAGTGATACTTTTTTCTCCTGTACCAGAATACTCAAAACTATCATATTCAAGATTGATTATAGCCTGTCCTATTTCTCCATCATCTTCATTCATAGCAACAGCATATATCTCCAATCCACCATTGGTACTTACTACGGAGGTGGCTCCTTCTGGCAAGACCGCTCTGCAAGTGAGTTGATGTATCTCTGTGAAACCTCTTAGTGTGATACCCTGATATTCGAAGTCATTATAGGTTTTTTCTGCCCTAATAAGGTTTGAAAAGTTTATAATATCTATATCAATGGGTATCCTCTGTGCAGAAACATTCAAACTATGAAATCCATAGTCAAGCCAAGCAGTAGCCAACTGCTGTAGCTCATCACCTTTGGTCGCTGTCTCCCTTGTAGCCATCACGCATAACTCATATTTACCTGTACCCTCAGAAAAGATAATACCTATAACTTGAGTGGGATCGTTCTCCGCCTGCAACTCGTTACCATAGGCTAATTGGAATTCTCCCCATCCACTACCTACTTGCTTACGGTAGACTATCGCATATCTATATTGAGATAGGCTATCGGCATACCCAAAAGCGTCAGATGTGAGTGCGCTAAAAGCAGTGATAGGTGTTTGTGAGGCACTATTAATTGTAAAGTTAAACTCTTGTCTTGTAGTCTTGAGGTCTTTAACAGGTCTATATGTTACTATAGACTCAGGGAAATTATAAGTATAAGGTCTTACTGCATTTTTATCGTAGTTATGAAAGTCATTAAATCTATAATACTCCCTAATAGATACCGCCCCTTGATCATTATATACTACCCCTCTCGGTCTAAGATATATCTTATCCCAAGTCTTCTTCTCTTTAGCTGTAGCGAATAGTTCTGCGATATTCTGAGATATCAGAAGCGGCTTGTCGAAACCCAAGCATATATCATCACCTTTATATTCTGCCTCAGTGAGATCTTCTCGTTTGGGGCTTCTCACGGGCTTGGCAATGTTATATACATTGATCCTTCCGTTAGATATAAGCGTACCTAAGTCGCCACTTGCATACCCTACAGCCTCCTGTATATCGGGTATGCCTATAGGCTTTGTTACTTTTCCGTTTTCGTATGACATAATATTTGTTTTTTAATATGTTATGCGGTAGGTGGATCTACAGGTGTAGCACCTCCTGCTGCTAATAATACTTGTTGTTGATATCCGTTATATCTGAATCGTAAGAATAGGTATCCTGTAGATGATAGGTTAGAGCCACTAACACTAAAGAATACCCCAAAATTACCTTGCTTAATGAGAGTCCCTTCTGGATACACATCGTATGTATCAATGATAGTCTCTCCATCACCTTCTCCAGTACCTGCCGTAGCCCAAGCATTGCTTGTCATTTTTGTTCTCCATACTGCTTGTATATTAGTGATTGTTCTTGCCTTGCCTATACCTCGCATAACGACATTACTTGCAGTTTTGCCGAGTATATCACAGGATACAAGTGCTATGGGACTACCACTCATCCTTGTAATGGTGAAATATGGATAAGGGGTTAGATATACTTTATTGCCACCATTGGTTATAATCACCGCACAATCATATGTTCCCGTTTTAAGCAGATTGGATGCCTTGATTACACCATTGGTGGTAACTATCGTACCACTATCAAGATTGTCAGGATGCTTTAAAGCACATTCCACTTTATAATCACTACTGAAAAAATCAGATAATTCGTAGTCTGAGTTTACCGCTGAGCCAATAATAATACTTGCTTCATCGCCTGTGTAGAACTCAGTTTGAGATGGCCTATAGTAAAATGGATGTCCAGCTCCGTGATTATAACCTACAAAGGAACCAACATTGTAGTTCCCTGTAGGTCTTTGATAAGTCCAAGCCAAACCACCATTTCCTAAAGTCTTAGCAGCAGCAAGAGCATTGGCAGCAGTGCTATAATATGAGTAAGAGTAGCCGTATGTGTAATCCTTGTTATACGGCTTAATCTTACTCCACATATTGATCTTAGTAGAGAGACTTAACCCCCTTAGGGAATAAGTACTCTCACCAAGCATCACTCTGATATCATTAACTGATAGACTCATACTTCGCCAATTTATCTTTAAGTTCTTTAACCTCTCTCTCTAATCTCTTAATCTTTGTTTCGTGGATTTGCCAACCTTTGGTTAGGTAAGGGATAGTTTGTATATAGTCTATGCCCTTATATTTACCCCACATTGTACCGCTTGCATTAGGTATAATCTTCTCCCATTCTTGAGCAATAAAGCCTTGTGAATCGCCTTGCAACCTTGATGATAGCGATGTGGCTATCTCATTCCAAGCAAAGGTTACAGGATTAAGCCTTGATAGTATATCTATTGCCCTATCATCAGAGATAGTGGTAATGTTCTCTTTCAGCCTTGCATCAGATGAGTTAAATGCTTCAATGTCCCCACTTGCATAGATGTTGCCTGTAATACCTACATTGCCACTGACTTCAAGTTTATAAGAAGGCTGAGCAACTCCAATACCCACATTGCCATAGCCATTCTGTAATACAAGAGGTCTATCTTTTCTTGAGTTATCCGCATTAGACACATAGATATGAGAATAATCCAAAGAATCTGTAATATTGGTTATATGTAAAGTTGCTACAGATGATGTCCCTTTATATGCTCTTAAGACTGGATTGTAGATAGCATCAGTAAATGTAGCCCCCCCTGTGCTTCTAATAGTTAATGGATAGTTTGGATGTCCCAGATAGAAAGTTCCACTGCTAAGACCGAATGAGGTAAAACTATCAATAACTATTGCTCCAGTCATTGTTCCTCCGCTCAATGGGAGAGCATAGTTGGAGTAGTTTATCGAAGTCAGTACGGTAGCCGTAGCATTAAATGCACTATCATAGATTCTCAATAGCCTGTCGCCCTCAATTCGTATCAATCCTACTCGTGTGTCACCGCTATAGAAACCGATTGCAGGGTAGCCTGCTGAATTGGCGGTTGAAACATTAAACGCAGCAAGTGCTGTTGTGCCTTTCCCGACAGTACCGCCACTTAAAGGCAGATAGTTCGCTGGATTGAAATTACCTGTGTGGTATACACTATATCCCCCAACTCTAAGATTACCTGTTATATCCACACCTCCACCTTGACTATTTTCATACAATAGCATTCTTAAGGTAGACGAGAAATTATCAACAATGCGAAGATTGCCACCACTATTAATAATGCTCCAAGAAGTTTTGGTTCCTCTTGAAAACCTCAAAGCAACATCCCCTCCTGATGAATTACTCAAATTAAGTACATCTCCTGTACCTTCCACTTGCAACTTATGTCCGCTATCCGTAGAAGTCCCTATGAGGACATTGCCGTTAGCCTTAATCTCAAATTGTGTAGCAGTCCCAGTTGTTGTCTTATAAACTAACCCATCAGGACCAAGAATAAAATCACGATATGTACCTACCGAAGGATTGTAATAATTAAAGAAAGCACCACCTTCATATACTCCCAACAAACCTCTGTGTCTATATGTTCCATCTCCTTTCCATAAGTATAGATAGTTCTGCGTTGTATAACTTGCTGATTCGCTACCTATTCGCAAGTTTCCATCTATGTGCAACTTTGCACTTGTACTCGCCAAATCACTTGAACCTATGGTCACATTGCCTGAGGAGTTGAGAATGAGACCGAAGTTACGAGATGTTCCGTAATGTAAGTACATGTTGTTGCCACATATATGAGTATCTATACCCGCACTTGCCGTTCCGTAGCCGATATATGGGGCTCCTGCACTACCAAAGTCAATCAACGCTCTATCAGTTCCAGACGCTGAGCTTCGGATAGTACCTGCGCCAAGATAAAGCGCACCACTCACATTCCCCGTTCCATCAAAACTCTGCCCCCAGATGGTTCTTGCGGTTTGGAGTTTGGTAGCACTTCCAGCATTATAGTTGCTAATAGTACCCGCGTGAATGACAGCGTTACTTCCTACATAAGGGACTTGCGAAAAGTAAGCAGTAAAGTCATTTTGACCGAATTTAAGAACATCATACCATACTGTTGTACCAGTGGATGAGGTTCCAGATTGCAATGTAAAATAGTTGGTGTTGCCAGTACCGCCGCCTGCCATACCCAACCTCCAACTTGCGCCTATGGTAGAAGTTACGGTATATATCCAGTTAATAAATTTATCGCTATCGCCTGTTAGTATATTCAAATCATTAGTTATCGTTCCACCGCTTGTGCTCAAATAACTACCACTCAAATCAGGCACATCACTTGCTGTAAGGCTATTCTTATAAGCCAGAGAACCGAGAGTGGGCGTTCCACTCACTAAAGAATAAGGTAGAGGATTAGCAGCAGTAATCTTTGGTTGCAACTGCTCAGTGATAGTAGCAACACCATTATCACTTGTGTATGTTTTATTGTTGAGAACCACGGAAAAGGAAGTAAGACCACCTCCACCACCACTACCGCCACTCTCATTCTTACCGCCTGAGCTCAAATAGCTATCAGTCCATAGACCTAACTTAGCATGAATGCTTGTAGGATTAGCCTCAGTACCCTCATAGGTGAATAGTCTATTGAAAAGAGCAATAAAGTTATCAATCTTGGTATTAGTGTCAGTAAACTGTGTTTGAATATTTTTTGTGACACCATCAAGGTGGCCTAATTCAGTAGATGTTATATCACTAACCGCTACTTTGCCTTTTACATTACTTATCAATGCCCTACTTACAGTTAGATCATCGCTTTTTATAGTGCTTGCAGCTCCTGTGATAGCGTTTAGGGTCCTCTCATCTGTATAGTATAGATTAGTACCTTCAGATATATGAGTTGTAGTAGTAGGGATATTGATCGTCTTTGCAGAGGTGTTAGCTGTAAAGTCAGCAGCAGTAAAAGCCCCTGCATTAAAAGTAAGTTTATATATAGTTTGGTGCGAGGTCAATGCTCCAAGGTCGGCAGCAGTAATAGTTCGGGATGCACTACCGTCGTAAGTTTTTGTTCCAAAGGAAAGGGTATTAGATACCTTAGCAGCCTCATTAGCGATACTGCCTGTGAAATATCCTTGTAAGGTCTCTAAGTCAGTTTGCGCAGCCTTAGAGCCTATTGCTAAATTAAGGGCAGTTATCACATCTTGACTTGCAGCAAAAGCATCCGCAATCTCTTTAAGGGTGTCAAGAGTCGTAGGTGCACCATTGATAAGGTTGGCAATAGCAGTGTCTACATAATTCTCTGTCGCATATACACCATCAATCGTTGCCACACCATTATCACTATCGTATGTGTCACCATTGAAGATGATCGAGAACTTAGTCAATCCTCCACCGGAACCACTAGATGTATTCTTACCACCCGATGATAGGAAGGAATCGGAGTATAGTCCCAATTTTGCGTGGATATGTCCATCTGCATCTTTTTCAAACATTTCATCGAACAGGCTCCGGAAGCTAGATAAAGCGTCGGATAGTACACTCACACTTGAGGCTGTTGCATAATAAGCTGGTAAGTTACCTCCCAGTTTAAGAGCATTGAGTGCATCGCCACCTACGCTGCCTGATAAAGCATATTTTGTTGTAGATGGAAGATATCCGCTAAGATCCGGATAAGCAGGAAGGGTCACAACTCCATCATCCAATGCGTATTTGGTGTCGGGGTCATTTTCAAAAACAATCTCAAAATATGATATGCCTCCACCACCTTCTCCTGTAGAAGCGTTCTTACCTCCGGATGATAAAAAGCCATCACTCCATAGAGATTTTTTAGCGTGAATATATCCATCTTTATCAAATGCGAACATCGAATCAAAGATGTCTTTAAACGCTTTAAACTCGGTCTTGGATAGATATGTTGTATCAGCAAAATCTTTGGTTATATAGTTGCTGAGATTTGGTATAGTAGGGTATGCTGGTAGTGTTACTACGCCATTCGATAGAGGGTATTTGGTGTCGGGATCATTTTCAAAGATGATATCGAAATAAGATATACCACCTCCTCCACCTGGATTAGTGGTATTTCTCCCGCCGGATGACATAAAGCTATTGGTCCATATACCTCTTGGTGTTCCGTCGGATTTAGGTATAGGTACGAGGTCTCCGTTTTCATCTTCCTGGAAAAATGATTCTCCGTATGATGATGGTGTATTGATAGAGTTTATATCGTCGATGATACATAGTGTTGCTCCGGCAAGATCAGAGACGCCGGATGACTCTTCCCAGTATGTATTATCGTATAGTTCAATTTTGAAGTCGGTGCTGAACGACTGACTGACTTTGAGGTCCAGGTAGTAGTGAATACCGTTTTGCCTTAATCGAACACTGGCGACTATCGTGTTACTAAGGTTGGAGTTCTGGACCGATATCACGGCATTACCCCAATCTATCGATGTGGTGAGTAGGATTCTATAGGATTCTCCAAATTCCACCCTTATACCGGTAGAAGCGCCGATAGTGGTGGTTCGGGCAATGCTGTGCCATTTATATGCTGTGATCATTATATCATCATTAGGCTTTGAGCGTTATCGTATGCGTTTTTGGCGTCATCTGCATTACTCATGATTGATAATACTCTGCCGGCGCATATCCACGTCATAGCCTCGATCATTTGATCATCGGTAATGTCTTCTGCAGATGCTTTTGCGATGTATAGGAATTCAGATAGGGCGTGTGAGTCTGACGAGTAGTATCTGATTGCCACTCCGGTGCTATTCTTAGTTAACACACCTACGGGGCGTGACTTGCCCCCTCTGATATGCTTGTTGGCTTGTCTTCGTGCTATTGCGTCTCCCTCGACAGCCAATGAGGTGACGGATCTCTCCCAGTCGTCCATACGGAAAGAGACCAGGCGAAGGAAGTTGTCAGGAGCAGAGATGCTTCCTATTGTTTCGTCTTTTGTGTCTTTGGTAGGAGTAATAGTAGCACTGGTAACAGGAAGCCTATAGAATGGAGCTTTAAGAAGGATTTCGAGGGCGCTCTCATCCAATAGTGATTCTATGATAGTATCGATAGGCTTCTCATCGGCCATGGTAATAGACTGTAGTGGGGTATCCGAAGTGGATATCTCATCTATCTTTGTCTTGACCTTGTTTACCAGTGCTGCTCTTTCCATGATTATTTCTCTAGTGTTACGTTAAGTTTCAGTTCTGCTGCCTTAGCCAATGCAGCCTCGGTAGATCTCACATCAGCTGGGACGCATCCATGTTCGCTGACAAGCCAGTCGCGCAGCTCGTTATATGTCGAGAACTTGATAGGTTCGACGCTCTGCGAACCGCTGTTGATCGCAGGATCGGGCTGGCCTTGAGGGTTAGTTTTTTCTATTGGGTTGTTATCTGTCTCGTCAGTGTCACCTACAGGCTCTGGGTTCTCAACTGCAACACTTTGAGCACCCTGTAACTTGAACACCTTGCCAAACAGAGAAGAGCTCTCAAGGGCTTTCTGTAGCGCTTCATCAGAAGTGGTATAAGTAGCATTCCCACCGCCGAGTGTGCCTCCGTTAGAGAACACCACGCGGATGTATTTTTTACCCACCTTCACCTCTATATTCAGCTTGTGAAGTGGCTGGATAGTGATATATCTTTTATATGTTGTCATCTGTTATTGAAGTTTAAAAGAGGGGGATTGCTCCCCCTCTGAGGTTGGTTACTGTGCCACGATACGGCAGTGTGTAGGTAGATTTTCAAGGAATAGACCGTAGTCCTCGAGAAGTCTGACAGCCTTAACACGTCTTTGGCCTGACTCATCAAGGCTAAGCTCTTTAGAGTGGAGAGGTTCACGTACGTATTTAGCTACGTAGTTCATGTCGAGCACTAGGCCGCAGTCAGCGAAGCTGCCTTGGAACAGGCTTGATACAGGACGGATAAGCAGCTCACCAAAGTCTGATACGATACGACGTACCTTCACGCCATGTACGACCTCGGTCTGTTTAGCACCAAGCTGTTTGGTGTACGCATCAACGTATGCAAGTCTCTCGAGCATGCCTGGACCGGCAAACAAGAATCTTGCGTCAGAACCGTTGTTGCCGTCGAAGATCTGACGACACATCTTCACGTAGTCAGCATTGGTCCACTGTTTCTCTTTGTCGAAGGTGAACATGTTAGGACACTGCCACCATACACCTTCTGAGAGGTATACTGACTCACCGTCTTCGTTCTGGGTGATACCTTTAACGCCGAAGAAGTTTTGGCGCTCCATGCCGAATTTCATGTCCCAGATGGCCTGCTCCTTGTAGGTAGCAAAGTCCATGGTGACTTTCTTTTTCTGCAAGCTGTGAAGGGTTGTCTCCTCAACTTGCGCCATGTGGATCTGGCAGTAGTTCTTTCTGGTGGTAGGAGAGATGTTGTAAGGTGATGCCTGAGCAGCCTTCTCCGAGTAACCGGTAGATAGTCTGATAAGGACTGTGCCTTTAGTAAGGGCAGGAACGTTGCCGTCAGCAGAGTTAACTGCTACCACGTTGATTGCGTTACCTGTTCCTCTGCTTACCACATAAACAGCAAGAGGGCCACCGTCTTTACCTTGTACGCCATCGACAAGGGCTACGTCGCCGGTAAGCCACATTTTTTTCTTGTCTACGACAAGAGCCACCTCGGGAGCTGCTGCTCCTACTGCGGTTGCAACGGTGTCGATAACGTCACGTGTGCCGATCTCCCAGCCACCACATTCCCAGCTTTCGCATGTACGAGTATTACCAATGCTACGGGTAAGGGTGTCAAGAGGTACCTCTGATGGTCTGACCTTGACGATAGTCTTATTAAGATCATCATCGAAGTATTCTACATCTTCGGGATTGTCGCCCAGCTGGGCACCACCCTCGTGTATCTCGCCTGGACCGGCAACACCGGCAGTGCCGATGGTCAGCCCGGATACCGGGATGAAGAAGTCAATGATGTCTGCAAGCAGACTGGTGTCGGGTACTACTCCGGTAGCATCCACGACAAGTGCCATGGTGAATAGTCCGCACAGCACTGTTAGGAGAGTTTTAAAGTGTTTGTTCATATTGGTTTGTTTTGGTTGTTAGAAATCGATTCTCTGACGCATCCCTGATAGGAAAGGGTCTGTTTTGGGTTTTTCTTTCTCTTGTGAGGCTTGCTTGCCTGATGGACTAGGGATGCCATCACCGATTTTGGCTCTATCTTCTTTCGCCTTTTGAGCTTGAATCTTCTGGTTTCGTCCATTGATCTCACCCTCTTTGGCTGCCTGTTCTACGGCCTTGTCGTAGGTGGACCCCTTGTAGCACAGCTCAAGGAATTTTTTATCTACCTTCTTGTAGAGTAAACCGATAAGATTGTCGTTGATAATCTGTAGGAAGGCGTCACGTTCTTCCTGAGGGATGTTCTTCTCATCGCAGAACTCGTTGAAAACCTTAGATGTTTCAATCTCGTTGTTAGCGATCTCCTTTTGCATCTCGGCATACTTGGCCGCTTTATCCAGGCGTTCCTGCTTGGCCTTCTGCCAAGAGTCATAGTTGTCGTCATCCTCGTTGTAGGTGAGTTCTTCCGGGGCAATATGCTTAGCTACTGCCACCTTGAAAGGCATACCATTAACGAGCATGTCGCTGACTACAGCCTTAAACTCGGGATCGGACTCGATGAGGTCTGATACAGCCTTCTCGGAGTCTTTATACCTGGACATCTCGGCTTCTGTCTCATCGAAGTATTTTTCGCTCATGAGGTTATAATCCTCATCGGTCTGAGCAGCCATATCGGGGTACCTGGCTTTTAGCCGGTCACGATAGGAAATTTTCTCTTTTGTCTCTTGTTCTTTCATGTTTGGTATATTTTGTGTATGCCAAATTGCTAAAACAAGAGCATTGTATTTGGTTATTTTGCCCTATTGTCAATAAAAAATAATATTTTTGCGTCGGAGGATAGTATTATGAAAACAAGTTATGACTCTGATAATTACAAAAAGCAGGAGATAAAAGACCTTTATCATATCCTGTACACTAATAGAGTTAATGAGGGTATGAGTCCTCAACAAGCCAAGAGGTGTGCTATGGATATTGCTTCTTTGCGTTTCGGCATCTCTAACGATAGGGTCAGACATATCCTTTACGACAAGGAAGCTGCCCCGACCTACTACAAAACCTTTGTATTCCAAAACAACCTTTTGATCATCAAATCTCTTCAGGAGCTTATAGATACCTACACAGGTATGCATAGGACCTACGAGTCTATCATGAGAGAGATGGATGAGGATGATAATGAAGGTCGAAGTCTGATTCAGGCTAAGGCTCTGCACTTCGAATGTCGTATCAAGAAATATAGCAAACTGATAAATGCTATTCGAGAGGTGAATGATTTCTACTCAGGCGAACATAGATAGTATAATTGCCCTCAACAAGGAAAGGAAAGAGAAATATTTTCGCAAGTACGATCCTATAATAGGAGACCCGTCAGGTGAGACTACCCCTCGAGAAAAGCTTCGCTTGGACGGAGTAGACTATTATATCCCCACTACTATGATGTCTGACCCTTTCATCGGAGCCATCCGAGAGGCTAAGGGTAATCTCTCCAAGATATGTTCTATCTTGGGGTTGGAGAATAACGAGCAGCACCGGCAAGAGATAGAAGACCTATTCCATGACATCCGCTACGACCATGACTTTGAGTTCTATGCTGCAATGAATCTTATGATCCAGAGCAAGACGACAAAGCAGATGATGTTTTTTGTCTTGAATCCTGGTCAGAGGGTCCTTATAGCGGAGTATGAGAGGCAGCGCAGAGCAGGACTCCCTATCCGAGTTATACTCGTCAAGGCTCGTCAGTGGGGTGGTTCTACTGCTACAGAGATGTATATGTTATGGCTGCAGACACGACACTACAGAAACTGGCACTCTTGTATCATCGGTAAGATCAAGCAGCAGTCCACCAATATCCGCAGCATGTACTCCAAGGCGCTCAAGCACCTCCCTGCACATCACCAGAGGTTAAGCTTCACACCATGGGAAGGCCTGAACTCTGTGAAGCAGATACCTGAGAGAGGTTGTAAGATAGGTATCTTCTCCGCACAGAACCCCGATGCTATCCGTTCCGACGACGTCTCTATGGTGCATATGTCAGAGGTGGGTCTATGGAAAGACACAGCAGAGCGCAAGGCCGATGATGTAGCACAGTCGGTATATTCCTGTGTGCCGGATGAACCTGGTACTTTCATCTGCCTGGAGTCTACCGCTAAGGGTGTAGGTAACTTCTTCCACGAGAACTATATCACTGCGGAGATGAACCAGCGGGAGGGCCATGATGGTCTGCGTCCGGTCTTCGTGGCCTGGTGGCAGATAGAGATGTACAGCAAGCCTATCAAGGATATGGCTAAGTTCATTTCAACGATGACGGCATATAACTGGTGGCAATGGGAGCAGGGGGCCACCCTTGAGGGTATCAACTGGTATAACTCTTATAAGAGAGCCAAGAAGTACAATGACTTCCAGATGAAGTCCGAGTTCCCCACCACGGCAGACGAGGCCTTCCAGAGTTCAGCTGCTAAGTTCTTCACCGAAGAGATGCTTCATACCCTTAAGAGTGGTGTCAAGGATCCAGTGTTTATCGGTGATATCCGTGGTCTGTCGATGAAGGGTGAGAAGGCGATGAGAGGGATAGAGCTGATAGAGGACTCCGCCCTGGTGGATAACCTTAAGATATGGATTAAGCCGGACGACTATATTGACCCGGTCAAGGAGCGGTGCACGAACCGTTTTGTGGTGGTGGTGGATATCGGAGGAATGCACTATAAGTCCGACTTCTCTGTCATCTCCGTCTTTGACCGCATGCCACTGATGAATACCGGTGGAGCACTCGAGAGAGCAGCTCTCTGGAGAGGTCATATAGATCATGATATGCTGGCGTGGAAGGCGGTACAGATAGCCATCTACTACCACAATGCCTACCTGGTGATAGAGTCCAACACCATTGACTCACGTGACAAGAAGAAAGACGAGGGGTATGTCGAATCCGGAGATCATACCTACACCGTCCTCAACAAGATCGAGGAGTCAGGATACAGCAATCTCCATTACCGTACTGCTCCTCCGGAGACAGCCGGCAGTCCTCCTACCAAGAAGATAGGTTGGCATATGAACCATAAGAGCAAGTGGGAGGCGTATGACGCTTACTTCGAGAATGTGAGGGACTATGAATATGTAGAGCACTCTATCGAAGCATATACCGAGGCATGTTACCTTGAGACCGGCAAGAAGAGCCCTGAGGCGATGCAGGGCAAGAAGGATGATATTCAGGATACCACCGCTGTGGGTAATAGGATAAGCTATAACTTCAATCTTCTTCCTATACCCAAGATCGTACCCGTCCTTGCTGATGGTGGTAAGGGTTCCATCAAGCGCTCTTCTCGTGGTGCTGCCTCCTTCTAACAAAAGAGGGAGCGCTTCGGCTCCCTCGATGAACAACAAATAAACATAGATACTAAGAGGCGGATGTGCCCAGTGTTGATTTTATTGTCTTCTTCTTAAGCTGAAACATACGACGTGACAACTCTGCTAAGGCCGCAAGATACTTGGTAGTGTATTCTTGCTCCAGCGCAGTCATGCCGCATACCTCATACCAGGCCTTAATAGAGCCGGTCTCTATACAGTTGTAAAGCGACGAATCGATAAGACCGAGAAGGTTGGAGTTGTATGCTGCATTGTTCTGAATCGTGATCTGCATATGCTCTTCAACTGCTTCTTTATACCCAGTCTCTCCTGGATTACCAACGGCAGCTGTAGCCTCAACATGTTTAAAGGCATTAGTTACGCCTGAGGAGAGCTTCATCACCCTTTCATAAATGTCTGCAAGGATAGAAGGCATATTAGCACGGAAGACCTGCTTGTCGTCGTCCATTAGGGTGATCTGTTCTACTACCATATCGTCCTGCACTACATTGCGGGATTTATATGATATCTTGGTGGAGCAGTTGTTAAATAGATCCTCGAACTTGTATGAGAATTCTATTGTTTTGTCTGTGGTTTGAACTTCTTTGACCATATTTATAGTGTTTTAATGTGTTAGAATAATCCTCTTATAGGTCTTGTCACGGGTTTTTTACGGTATTCAAGAACCTGGTATATCTTCAGTCTCATCTCCTCGCTATTGGGAGTAGTGCTGTTATACCACTGCTCCAACACTCTCCTTACAAGGTACTCCTGGCAGTAGCGATACAAGGACATCAGCATGTGTGCCTCATGGTTCAGGCTCATGACCAGATAGTAGGTAATGCTGTCCGATGTCTCCACCATTCCTTGGTTGGCGATAGGTGTGCCATCATCAGCGGTGATCTGCACTCCCGACTCTATCCTACGTGCCAGTAGTCCGGTGAGGTCGGAGATAGCCAGAGCGAGGTATAGGTTGAACATAGGTCTGTCATCATCTAAGATGACGCGACTATTGGTTGGATCCGTCCCTTTCTCCGATGTGATCTTATCCTCATCATAGGAGGTTCTAAGGGAAGCAATCTTGTATATCTCTTCGTAGTCAAAGGATAGACGCCACACTGTGGGTCTATCCGTCAGTATCATATATTTAGGCTGCTGCATAATTTACTCCTTTTGATAGGTTTAACAGTTGCTGTGCGTTTTGCAGACCCTCAGGTGATGACTCTGGTATATACTGCCTCATCTGCTGCTGTAGAGCCATGCCGTCTGGTATCTGTCCTTGCTGGAGCTGCTCTTTCTGACGCTGCACGGTCTGTAATAGCTTGTCGGCAAATGGCATAGAGCTGTGTTCAAGGAATGTCTCGATACCGATATACTGTCCTTCAAGGAGCATCTTGAGAAGATCATCCATATACAGTCGCATGGCAGGGGTGTCGGTGGCCTTGGAGATACGGTTCTCAAAGTCTATATCGCGTATCCTCTGAGGATCGAAGTGACGCGCCTCTTCGGAGTAGGTCTTGCCTGCAAGGGCGATATACTGCGGCTCGGTGTAGTACTGCTGGATGAGTTGCAGGAGTTTATAGTCTCTATTCTCCAGGAACGAACCGAAGGAGTCAAGGTAGTCCACGATGTTATTCTGGGCGTTCATGGCCTCTTGTTGGTATAGGCCTGCCGGGGTGCCGGATGCAGCGGTCTTACCTTGCATGGCCTCATGCACACCTCCGATATCATTGATAAGCTTAAGTTGAAGGTTGATCATATCGGTGATGCCGGTAGGCATGGCTCGAGAGGCAATCTGCTCAGGGGCCTTGGCTCCTGGTTTGAGCTTGATTTTGATAACACCGTTGTACTTGGTCCACTGATCTGCAATATCTTCCAGAGAGAAATCATCAGTGATGCAGTCTTCAGGTACGATGAGCACACCCTTGGCACTGGCCGAGAGGATGAAGTCCTGGAGGATGACCATACGGTTGATCATCCTGTTCTGGTCTATCATGTCGTCCACCAAGGACCATACCTGGTTGTTGTGCATAGGGTAGAAGCTCACTATGTAAGGGTGATCTCCATGTAGGTAAGGGTTCTCTCCTTTGAATAGGCAGTGACCGGTAGGGGTGAGGTGATACACTTTCCATTCACGAATGAATTTCTTCTGGATACTCATAAGTGGGATAGGGCTACCTTGCTCTATGGCTAGAGCCTCACGCGCGATATTCTCTGCCTGAAGACCGGGTAGGTCCTTGACCTCATATATCTCGTATGAGCCATCCAGCGGATCATGTACATAGTATTTCCAAGAGCCTTCCAGGCGCCATATCTTAAAGATACGGCAGTCGTTGGGGTTGTCCGGAACGTAGAACGATGAAACTCTATAGGGCTTATTCTTCACCTGCTCACCCCAATAGTTACGACGGGACGATGAGTAGATCTCCCTCAGAGCTTTCTCCTCAGCCGGTGTCCTGGCATAGGTGGATACCACCTCATCTATAGGGCAATCCACGAAGTGACCGATAAAGTCCACATCCTTGCCACGTATATCACGGGCAGAGGGAGTCATGAAGAACTGCTCCAGGCTGATAGGTGTGACGGTAGGGATACTGCGCTTACGCCTCTCATCGTAGGTGAAGGAGGTCTCATAGAGAGCATGGGCACCTACAAGATAGTCCTCTAGCTTGCGCACATCCAACTCCTTGACTTTGTTCATCTCATGAACGCTCTCCAGCGCAGCAGACATCATCTCTGCTGCAGCCTGGTCATCACGGGTGGTGGAGATCACCACGCTCTTGTATGGTGATTTGCGGAACTGCCCGAGGATATTTCGCACAGGAGGACGGATAAGGTTCTGCTTGAGGGCCGGGCGTCCTTGTGAGAGGATATATTCCTCTTCGGTCATCTGCTTACCATCCACCACTACCATGTCGCTCCATTGATCACCACGGTAGTATTTATCGGCACGGTGCGCATTCTTGCGAATAGTATAGAGGGATGCGTAGCATTGGTTACCCTGCTCCAGCAACTCTATCGCTCCATCCGACTTAGGGAAGTATCGGTCCTTTGGATCGGGACCGACACTTCCGTCAGATTTAAGTCGAAGTGGGATATGTTTCAGTTCGTTAATCCTCTTCATATCGTTCTATGTTATTATCATATTTGTTGTATATCTTCTCAAAAGCAGCAGATGCCTCTTTCATTACTTCGTCCATCCTGGCATCTATATCTTTCATCTGCTGAGTGCTAAGATTGCTATTTTCCTTGAGGTCTTTTAGGTATTTTACCCTCTTGTCGTAAATTTTATGCACCCGGGTAATCTCTCTATTGAAGCCGTTGCTCCTGATAGCGCTGTAAGCATCCATGTCACCGACAGCCTTCACAGCCTTCTCCGAGGCCTGGATATCTCTTACCAGGTCAGAGGTACGGAAGTATAGGTCGTAACCCTCTTTATATGTAGGAACGCCCACAAAGCGGTTAACGATAGGTACATTATACAATTCCACCTCTTTCTCATCGGATACTGCAGATGTGATAGTCTTGATGGTGTTGGATGGGAAGGTAGTGATACCACCCATGAATCCGTCTACGATATGCTCTACGATAGCAGGGTT
>JAEIGA010004999.1_pt1 | contig 20364 bp, 29 predicted proteins | sample 9270691 | NCBI WGS metagenome assembly JAEIGA01 (sample SAMN17057246, study PRJNA624740) | gut metagenome | biome: biome; isolation source: fecal sample | host: Bos grunniens | place: China: Xizang | collected 2019 | reverse complement strand
GTTAAAACCGCACCTTTTTCCAAAGGAACTCCGTCACGATAAAAAACTTCTGTTTTTGATTTAAAAATTGTAGAGGTATCTGCTAACATTTGTTTAGGTAAAGGAATAGAGAATCCGTCCATTCAATCACCTCAAATATCAATTTCGAAGTCTTGATCTAAAGTGTATTCATCAGCAAATTGAGTATACTCTCCCCAGTCAAATCCTTCGTTTGCAAGTTTATCGCTCTGTTTCAAAGCTTCCATACGCTCTTTAATATCCTCAGAAATACCAGTTTCGTTGATATAAAGATATCTAAGCCAGTATTGAATGTCCTTCATTGACTTATCAACTTCATCACGAATGGCGCCATCATAATATTTAGGCTTAAATCCGAGTTTCTCAAGAAACGCGAAAACTTCTCCGGCAGAGTTAAACTCATTACCCTCTTTCATAGCTTCTGTAGTAATACCAGCAAGTTTACTTAAATTTTCATAACTCTTCAAATCTTTATCAATATCTACACTAGCTCTGATTTTTTCTTCAATAATAAGTGAAACCTTACATAATTTAATAATCTGGTCTTCCTACATTGGTGAGATAACACCAACAGATCCAATAATTCCTTCATGCAAATTTTCAAGATATTCGATTTGTTGGTCGTCATAGTTCGGTCCCCATTTCTTAATTAGGCTTTCTCGCTTTGCCGCCTTAACTTGAGGTAATGCATCTTCTACTCTACTTTCTTCTTTAAGTTGTAGATACGCATCATTATACATTGTCCAGTCCAAACTATTATACTACTAATCTCTAAAAATAGAACAATAAATACCGAATGCATCGGCATAACCTTTTGCCTAGTAAATTTTTTCAAATTCTTCTGGCACAAACGGAATGTCAGCCAACTAACATAACTTGTTGGCTGCATTCCATCTTTCATCTTCTGTTTTATTTTTCAAAAACTCTGCTACGCAGGTTCTACAGATAGGAAGTGAACCACCAAGTAGTGGACTTCGTGTACCAATATAATTCGCTAGGCTTTTATCTTCTTTGCACAAAATACAAGTTTTTTGTGCCATTAGACATCACCTCATGAATTAGGTAATTCTTCCTTATCCTGATCTTTAAACAAATCCGTATTTGCTCTTGCAACATCTTTCGCCAATTTAAGTAGTTCTCTTCTATGGCGGCGATCAAGTGCTGAAAATTTACTAACTATTTCAACAACAAATTCTTCAAAGTCATCTATCGGTTCGACCTTAAGCAGGGCGGCGAAACCCATGATATCCAATGGTCTGAACTTAGCAAGATAACCCATAAGTTTTTCTTCCATTAAATCTCACCCCTACGCTTCTTTTGGTCGCAGCGTTTGCATCTATTAGTTAAGCCATCAGGGGCTTTACTTTTCTTTACAAAATTTCTATTATCTCTCAAAAGCCATTTGCCACAACAGTTACATTTTTTCCAAGCCGGCGCATAATCTTTACAACACCATTCATCGTAATTAAGGTCGGCGGCATCAGCAATTAACTAACAAACTTTATTCCAAATTGTAGAAATATAATTTTCTTGGTGATAAATTCCAAGTTTATCCATAAGTTCCTAGCAAATTTCTTTATTTAAAAGTCTGCGCTTTTTTCCTTCAACAATAAGTATTTGCTATTCGCTTAAATTCGCTTTTTCAATGTAATAGTCAAGTGTCCACAACAAATTCCACAGCGGCGAATCGGGATATTTCTTAATCCACAATTTTATATCATAGTAATTTAAACACAACTAATAAATATGTTCCTTATTCAAGAAGTTAAAATATGGCTTCCCATTCTTTTCTAGCTCAGCTATTTGCGCTTCCAGATCTGCCGCCTTAAACTCGCGTAATGACTAGAAAGGACATCTAAAATTCGGATCATTTTCTTCGCTCATAGTACCGCAAGGGAAAACGGGATAATTCATTTGCTAATCTACGGCACTTGTGAAAAAGCTACCATAGTTCTTCTAAACCTTCATTTCCTATACAACCATTTCCTTCAGGAGATATTGTTGTTTGTAAAGGTCAATTTTCTAGTGATTTAAGTGATACAATTGTTTTGAGTCTAATTGAGGAACAACTTCCCCTGGCTCTGGCTGTATCGTACCCTTAGCCAACCCAATAATTCTTTCTAACTTATCAATCTCAACCCAAAGCTCTTTCATCCCAGGGATATGTCCATATTTTTCTCTATTCTTGCTTATAGGTTCTGGTTTTGGATTTTTGTAAATGTTTTTACCTGTTCTAAAAATTGTTTCATCAAATGTTGGTGACTCCATTAGACCTTCAAGTGAAACCGGCTCGACTTTTTGATATGAGCTGTACTTTGGTTTCATAACTACTTCGCCGCGATCCGCAGCACTCGTAAGATTACCATGAATGTCTTTTGGTCCATCGGGATCTTTTCCATAGAGTACATAGTCGGTACATAGCTCTATGTCTTTCTTAGTAAGTTTGGAGAAATCTACATTTTTTTTAAGATACTCCATACGAGCTTCAGAGGTTTCAATAGAGAAGTCTAACTTAAAACGCATAGGCATTATATATTCACCTCTTATAAATTAAGGGAGAGGATAAATCTAACTCCCATTTTCTAAGAATAGTATAGCATAATTTCGGGGAAAAGTCAAGAATTTGAGAGAAGGGGCTTAAATTATTAGACTATTTTCGAGGGGTAGCTTTATTTCCGAGGGTGTTTGAAAAAATTTTGCTCCAGTGTTTTTCATCAGCCGCCCCCACTTTCACAAGTTAAAGCGAAAAATTTCCCAAAGGTACCCCCGGGTATCCTGAGCTAAGACCTAGACCTAGACCTACGCCCTTGTTTTATATTACAGGGGCGGGCACTTTAGCGCGTTAAATCGCGACAGTTTTAACTCATGCATTACACAGTCAATGTTATTTATTTATTATTTTAATTTATAGAAAAAACAAACTTTTATTTTTATTCATTCGTTTAATTCAAATTCCTAGCTGCTCCCTCGGTATTATATTATAAGGTAGACTTTAGTTAAAAATTTTAACTATTGCAATATAAAAAGAAACGCAGAACAATCGTTCTGCGCAAAATAATCATAACGGTTTAGTTTGAAAACCACGCTTATTCGTCCAGTAGCCGACAGTGCCAATTACTGTTATATCGCAGTCAGTACAGTTTCCAGCAGTAGCAAATACTTTCCAAGTATCAACTGCTTTGCAACCATCAGCAACAGACATTGTGATATGAGGAATGCGAAGTGCAAACCAAGGAACGATGCTTTCAGGCAGTTCGACTTGATAACCAGAATGCGTTGAGTTTGCACCTTTGCGAATCAGATGCAGTTCAACCGTTTCGCCGAAAGGGTAGTTCTCAAAATAGTTGCGATACAGAAAAGGCATATCAACAGGATTATTCAGCCATGCAAGCGTGCAATGGACAGGTTTACCGTCAACTACGCATTCAATTCCGGCATAGAGGATTTTCTCATTCTTTTTACTCATAGTATCCACATCCTTTCCATGATTCTATTATATCACAGATAGAGTATTTTGTCAAGAGGTTTGCATTATTTTTATTTATAAACAAATAAGACTTCATCAAAGCCTTCTGCTTTAGTAGGTATTGTCATTCGTCTGTTATAGTCATCAATTACAGATTCAGGAACATGACGAGAACGCATTGCATTTCGTTCTTTGCATTCATAGGCAGAGACAAGGAAACAAACAGCAATGTGATATGCATTATGTTTCAATACTCTTTTTCTTGCTTTGGCGTTTATGTTTGTAGCATCAAAAATAACATTCTTACCAGATGCGAGAGCAAACGCAATGCGTTCGTGCGCAATATGGTACACCTTTGCATTATTGGTCTGTACAGATTCATCACCATACAGTTCTTTGCGAATTGCATCAGTAGAGACAATAACACAATCATTATTATTCATGCAATAGGTAGATTTACCACAAGCAGGCAAACCAACAAGTGTATAGAGAGTAGGTTTATTAGTCATATAGACACATTCTTTCCATAGTTCTATTATATCACATTTGCATTGATTTGTCAAGAGGTTTTGAAAAAAACTTTTTGTAAAATCTTTTTCTGATTCTATTTAAAAGGTAGTCTTTAGTTAAAAGTTTTAATAATGTCATTCGCCGCCGTACCCGTAAACTGATCACACTTTAAATGGGTAAAGCAGGCGGCGCGGGCGCTTTAGTAAGTTGAAGCGATAAAGCAAAAAAAAATTTTTTGAGAAATTTTCAAAAAGGGGTTGACAAATCACTTAAAGTGTGGTATAATAAGACCATAGGGAGAGGGGAGGCGCTCCCAAAACGGTTCCTTCCAGTTGGTAACATACTAGAGTTGTTACAGTCAAGACAGTCAACCTATAAGACTGATGGCTCTCACAAGCCTAGCGTGAGGAATAGAGAGTTTGTAAGGGAATGTCCCGAGTGCCTTGATACTTGTTCTCTCTGTAAACAAAAATCTAGCTAAAAGGTCGGCGGGTTCTGTGGCTTGACGAAACCAAGCCACATAAATTTTAATCAACTGACTTTCACACATTAAAGCAATAAAGCGGGCGCTGGTGGTGCTTTAGTGAGTTAAAGCGATAAAGCAAAGCAGGGCACGGAGGCAAATTGCACAAAAGTTATTCAAATTGTTAGGTCTTTTTGTGCAAAATAGAGAACCGAGATTTTTTTCAAAAAGGGGATTGACTTTTTTCCTAGAGTGTGATATAATATAATCACGGGGGAGAGGGAAACACAAACAGCGGTCATAAGCCCAACGCCTTGCGACTATGGTCAGCGGTTGGCAATAATCTAAGTTCCGGCTTGTTTCCCTAATTCCTAATTGAGTTTTGCAGGGCATCTCAACAAAAACCCTATTCCACTTGGCAGTTCGCACGATCCTGCCCTAAATGCCCCCGCGAAAGCGGACAAGGAATCAAAAGCGTGCGCCAAAATTTATAGTACAAGTTAGCATATGCTAACCACGCCGTGCAGGCACTTTAGCGAATTAAAGCAATAAAGCAGCGCATAGGCCGGCGAGCAAAATACACAAAAATAATATATCAAACTCAATATTTTTGTGCAAAACAGAAAAATGCGAAAAGGGGTTGACTTTTTGCCGCAGTTGTGATATAATATAATCACGGGGAGGGGAGATAAACCGAATACCGAAACGAAACGGGCGATTGCCGCCCACCGCGAGGGCGCGGAAGTAGGAGTAGGAAATAAGTTCATCTCTCGATAGCAATAGTAGATATGGCTAATACAGCACCAACGGGTGCAGGAGACCGGCTTCGCCGCCCGGCTTGCTATCAACACTCTCTTTCCGGTGGGTTCGTCTAGCGGTCTAGGACATAAGGCTTTCAACCTTATAACGCGGGTTCGATTCCCGTACCCATCTTTTGGCAGTTTTGGTACTGCACTGCCCTGAATGCCCCCGCGAAAGCGGACAAGGAATCAAAAGCGTACAGCGCACCGTTTCTTCACGGTGCGCAAATTTATAGTACGAGTTAGCATATGCTAACTGCGCCGGGCGTGCGCTTTAGCGAATTAAATCACTAAAGCACACGGCAGGCCGCGGCATTTTGCACAAAAATATTCCACAAGTTGAAAAATTTTTGTGCAAAACGGAAAAGTGCAAAAAGGGGGTTGACTTTTTTCTTGCCTTGTGGTATAATATAATCACAGGGAAGATGAACCCACGATGAAAGGAGCGCCCACTATGAAGAAGTCCATGACCAAGTTCTCCCGCCGCGGTTTCGCGTTCGTTTCCAAGAAGCAGGCTCACAAGCGCATCCGCAAGATGCGCACCGTCTAAAACAAGGAGGTGAAAAAATGACCAAGTCTGTCGAGAAGATGACCAAGAAGGAGCGCAAGGCTTACTTCAACGCTTTCCGTGGCTCTTGGAACGGCGTCAAGCCGGTGACCAAGGTCGTTCCGGACAAGCGCAAGAAGGTGAAGGGCGGTGTCGTTGACTAAGCCCTTTTCTTTTTTGCATTTTACTTTCACGAGTTAAAGCACTAAAGCGGCGCCGCCGTGGCGCTTTAGCGAGTTAAAGCAATAAAGAAAAAATTTTTGAGAAATTTTCAAAAAGGGATTGACTTTTTGCGCAAAGTATGATATAATAAGACCATATGGAAGGGCACAGCCCAAGTTGAAAGGAGTTTTTACTATGATGATTCTGAAAATCGCTGCTCTGTTTATCGGGAGCATTATTTGTATCGTTGCTGTCTTTGGTTGCATTATGGCTGAGGAAAAAGGCGAAAAACTTGACGCTTTTCTTAAGGTTGTCGTCGCTGCCATTCTTCTGTATTTCGGTAATTTCTAAAATAAAACGGGCGGTTCGCCGCCCTTCCCTTTTTTATATTTATTTTAGCGCAGTAAATCGCTAAAGTGTCGGGCGGCGGCGCTTTAGTGAGTTAAAGCAATAAAGAAAAATTTTTTTGAGAAATTTTCAAAAAGGGGTTGACTTTTCGCACGGTTTGTGGTATAATATAATCACAGGGAGGGGCAAGCCTCCACCAAATCACTACTAGTCTGAAAGGGGAAACTACCATGTTCGAACTGCTCATCAATGGCCAGCCGCTGACCGAAGAGGTCGTCGAAACCGCACAGCGCAACTTCTGGGAGCGCTTCACTTCGGAGCACGGCTCTCCGGTCGGCTGGACCGAGGCCGAGTCCGATGCCTACGCCGCAGAGGAGGACGGCTTCCGCTTCCTCTGGGATGTGGTCATGGGTCGCATCTAATTCATCTCTGCCGGCTGAGTCATGAGCCGGCTTTATTTTATTCCTGAATTTTTCACGCTTTAACTCGCTAAAGCGGGGCGGGCGAGCACTTTAGTAAGTTAAATCGCTAAAGCGCGTCATGGGGCGCCCAGCAAAATGCACAAAAATCGGATCAGATGTTGAATCTTTTTGTGCAAAACAGAGAAACGCGAAAAGGGGGTTGACTTTTCGCTCAAGGTGTGATATAATATAATCACAGGGATGAGGGAGCGCGACAGCAAGAGCCGCCGCAATGAGTTCTCCCCCTAACCTGAATGAATCGGGACAGCCCCGAAATTCTAGGAGAGGCAGTGATAATCATGATGTAGCCTGCAACTGAATATGCGAAATAGAGCGTTGGCTCCGCGCCATTCCCTGCCTGCACAGGGCGCGTATAATGCAGGGTCGCTAGTTCGTAAGCGGGCGCGGCTAGCATTTATTCCGGCATAGCGCAACAGGTAGCGCAACAGATTGTTAATCTGCGGGATGTGGGTTCAAATCCCACTGTCGGAGCCAATAGCGAGGGTGCGCCGCTTCCCTCCTTTCACGGCGCGCCCGAAAATTATGCCAGCAAGTTAGCATAGGCTAACCGCGCCAGGGTTGTGCTTTACCGAGTTAAAGTAATAAAGCATATCGCAGGGCGGCGAGCAATTTGCACAAAAATCTCCAGCTGCTCCAAAAACTTTTGTGTAAAACGGAGAAAAGAGGAAAATCGCTTGACTTTTACCCTTTTTTATGATATAATAATTATAGAAAAGGAAAGGCGGCGAGCATTATGAAACGCGCACTCTTTATCATCGAGCGACTTCTCGGTATTCTCGGATTTCTGATTCTGTTCTGGATTGTGGCATCCGTGATTGATACCAATATGCACAATTCTATCGGCGCAGGATATGGACAGTATCACGCTTGGAATGTGTTCACTCTGATTTTCAACTTAATGAAAGGGGTTTGTTAAATGACTGAACAGAGAGCAAGAAAAATTGCGGCACTTGCCGCTATTGAGGATGCACCCGAGGATAATAAGGAATACGACTATTTTCTTTCTGTTCTCATGCAAAAAATTTCTGTCGATTTGTCAAAATTCTTGCGGGAAGATTTTACTAAATAATACCGTGCGCATTATATGGACAATATAATGCGCATTTTTCAAAAATGCACTTTCACACATTAAAGCACTAAAGCGTGGCAAGGGGCGCCGGGCATTTTGCACAAAAATAGATCCATTCTGTGCAAAACTTTCGTTATTTTGCCATGTTGACTTTTTGGCGGCTTTGTGATATAATAGAACCATAGGAAGGGGGTCATAACAATGACAGTCAAGTCCGGTGCGCCCTTAATCACTCTGATTGCTTCTCTTATCGCAATCTGTGTCAATGCCGTAAAATGTACGATTCCGGCGGCTATTGTCTGCGCGTTTCTCCACTTTGTTTGCGAGATTGATTTCTCTGTCAAAAATTACGGTATTGCACTTGTCATCATAACGCTTATTGTTTCCGCAATCCCGTCTAAAAAGAATGATTTCATTACAATAAATTTAACTTGAAAGGGGTATGATTATATGACAATTACGAAAGAGCGTGCAATGGAACTCATTGCTAATGGTGGTGAAATGCGCGGCGCGGAAATCCGCGACCTTACTCCGGCAGAAACTCTGTGCGCACTCTGGGGCGTTGACGGATATGCAATCGTTAAGTATGTTGACACTATCGACACTCCCGCAATGACTTATGACGAATTTACTCATCACTGCACCGCTTGCGGCGGAAACTGGGGCGGAATGTTGCTCACTGGTATTCGCGAACTTTATCCGACGGTCTGGGAGATGATACCCGATAACATGGGAATTTTCGCATGGACTGCCATCTGTGAAACTCTTGCTTTACTTAACATTAAGGGGGATTAACCCCTTTAATGTTTCTCTTAAGTTAGCATACCCTAACCGCGGTCGGCACATGCTTCATCGCTTTAACTCACTAAAGCGTTTCGCGAAGCGGCAGGCATTTTGCACAAAAATTGATCTTGATTGTGGAATGATTTGTGCAAATTGCATGAATCGAAAAGACTCAAAAACAACGCATTTACGCGGTTTTTCAGTCTCTCTGATTTGACTTTTTGCGCGTTCTGTGGTATAATAGAACCATAGAGAGAGGGCAAGCGGCACGAAGCCCACCGCCTGAACCACCCTCAAAGCTATGGGTTTCAGATATGGAGTATACTATGACCATCAAGACCAACCGCGAGTTCCTGACTGCCGTTTCCGAGGGCAAGCTGACCGATGAGGTCAAGGCGTTCGCTGTCGCCGCTATCGCGGCTCTGGACGAGAAGAACGCAAAGCGCAAGACTTCTCCGTCCGCAGTCAAGGCGGCAAAGGAGCGCGATGCTTTTCGCGTCACCGTGCTCGCCGCTCTGTCCACCACTCCGCAGACTGCCGCAGAGGTCGCCGCTGTTATCGGTTGCGATTCCGTTCCGCGTGTCACTGCCGCTCTGACCGCGTTCGTCAAGTCCGGTGAGGTTGTCAAGGGTGAGCGCAAGGTGTCCGCGTGCAAGGCAAAGGGCATCAAGGGCGGCAAGTTCTCCGTGTACTCTGTGCCGGAGACTGCCGACGAGGGCGTGGAGTAATCCACGCCTAACCGCTCCGGCGCAAGTTGTATGGACAACTTGCGCCGCTTGTCTATACAAGGAGTTAGCATACGCTAACCGGCGCGGCACTTGCTTTAGTATAGTAAATCGTTAAAGCACGCGGCAGGGCGGCAGGCAATTTGCACAAAAATTTTCAAAGATGTTGAATGTTTTTGTGTATAGTGCTAAATTTACAAAACCGCTTGACATTTTCCCCAAAGTGTGCTATAATATAATCAAGGAAAGGGCAAGAAGCCCGCACGAAAGGGGTATCATTATGAGCGTTAAAATCTACTTTGACATGGACGGAACGGTCGCCGACTTCTACGGTCAGACCGATTGGCTCGAAAGACTGCGCAATGAACAGCCGGGCGCGTTTGTCGCTTGCAAGCCGCTGTTCAATCGGGCGCGTTTCGGCGCGGTTATCTCCCGCCTGCTTGCAATCGGTGTGCAGTTCGGAGTTATCACTTGGCTGCCTATGGATGCAAGCCCCGAATATGAGGAAGTTTGCACCGCAGAGAAAAAAGAATGGTGCGCGGCTTATCTGCCGTTTATCTCCGAATTTACAGCGCAGTCCTACGGAGTACCGAAGCAGAAAGCAATCAAAAAGCACGCATCCACTGAAATTCTGATTGATGACAACATGGAAGTGTGCAAGCGGTGGAAAACCACGAAACAGCGTGATTTTCAGCTTGTTTCCGGCTACTTCGACAGCGTGTGTGATGCACTGGAAGAAATCGCGGATGAAATGGGCGCATAATGCGCCCACCGCAATATTATAATAAAATTTTAGCACTTTAACTCACTAAAGCGCGGCCGCGGGGCGCTTCAACGATTTAACTCACTAAAGCGTATCGTGGGCGCCCGGCAAAATGCACAAAAACTGATCGCAGATGTGGAAAACTTTGTGCAATATGCATGAACTTTTCAGGCTCAAAAAACAATGCAGGTACGCGGTTTTTCAGAGGGGCGGATTTGACTTTTTCGGCAGTCTGTGGTATAATAAGACCATAGGAAAGGGGTCGGGCGCCCACCCCCTACGGGCGCGGATAGGAGTTGCACGATGTTTGAGCAGTTCGATTTCGATACTCTGGGCAAGGTGTCCAACAAGGCGGTCAAGGATAAGGCGCGTGAGATTGCGTTCGCCGAGGTCATCGAGGTTCTGACGGAGCGTTTCGGCGCGGATTTCGTGTCCGTTGTCGGCGGCGCGGAAATCGCGGTTTCCATCGGCTCCCGCACGGTTTCTGACGGCACGGTTCCGGAAGTGCCGGTCGTCCTGAAAATCACCGCGAAAGAGTTTGAAACTCACAGCACCGCATCCGGCAAGGCGGTTCTCGCGTATGACCGTTTCGATGAGGCCGAGGCTTACGCGGCTGAAAAGACCGCGAAAGAGGCCGAGGCCGAGGAGCGCGCCAAGAAAAAGGCGGCCAAAATCGCGGCTGATAAGGCCGCACGCGAAAAGGCCAAGGCCGAAAAGGCCGCAAAGGCAAAGAGCGCGGACTAACTGTCCGCGCACCACGCACACTTTTTCAATCGGAAACTGTCCGTGATAAGCGGACAGTTTTCATTTTTATCAAAAAAACTTTAGCGCTTTAACTCGCTAAAGCGCGCCGCGGGCTCGCTTCAACGATTTAACTCACTAAAGCGTACGGCAGGGCGGCAGGGCAAGTTGCACAAAAATACTTCACAAGTTGAAAGATTTTTGTGCAATATGTAGAAAGTAAGAAAGCCCCTTGACAAATCGCTTGAATTGTGGTATAATAAGACCATAGGAAAGGGGTTGACTAGACCAATGAACAAGGCTCGGTATGTCGTCATTGACACGGAGACCACAAACGGCATGAAATCTCCGCTTGTCTATGATATCGGTTTCGCAGTTGTTGACAACACAGGTTTTGTCTATGAGCGTCACAGCTATTGCGTGCAGGAAATCTTTGAACAGCGTCCCGACCTCATGGCATCCGCTTATTATGCGCATAAACTGCCGCGCTATTATCAGGAAATCGCAGAGGGCAAACGGCGCGTTCTTCCGTTCTTCCTCATCCGTCACATTTTCCGTGATTGTTGCAAGCGGCACAATGTGCAGGCAATCATGGCGCACAATATGCGGTTTGATAACAATGCACTGAAAAACACGGCGCTCTATCTATCCGAGGGGTATACAAAATACTTTTTCCCGTTTGGCGTTCCTATCTGGTGTACTCTGACAATGGCGAAAAGTGTTATGGGAAATCGTCCGGTATATTACGAATGGTGCAAGGCTAACGGCTATTTAACCAAACAAGGTAAGCCCAGATTCACCGCTGAAATTTTAACACGCTTTATTCGTTTTGAAATGGGTTTTGTTGAACAGCATCAAGGCATTGATGATGTTTTGTGTGAAAAAGACATTTTTGCATACCTTGTCAGACAGCACAAAAAAATGCGCCGGACTTATTGGAGAGAAGCGGCTTAAATGCCGCCTATCTCCGGAAAGGAGTTTTGTTAAATGACTAAAATTATTATGCCCGATGTAGAGTCTCTGCTGATTTTAATTGAATTAACAAAAGCAAGCCCCGCTGCCGCTCTTGACTTTCTGACCTTTATGCAGAGCGAATTGATTTATAAATTAACAAAAGAGACAGAGGGCGCGGAGTAATCCGCGCCGCAATATCGTTATAAAAACTTCGTGCTTTAACTCGCTAAAGTGCGGCGCGGCCGCCGCTTTAACGATTTAACTCACTAAAGCGAATGACGGGCGCCCCGGCAAAATGCACAAAAACTGATCGCAGATGTTGAAAGAGTTATACAGGTTGCACAAAGATTTTTGCATCGAAAACCGCGTATCTACGCGTTTTTTGAGGGCGGCGGATTTGACTTTTCCGGCAATTTGTGGTACAATATAATCACGGAGAGGGGGAGCGGACACCGAAAGCCCACCGCCCACGCGCAACGCGCCCCTCAAAGCAAGGGCTTTCAGATAGGAGTACACTATGACCATCAAGACTAACCGCGATTTCCTGACTGCCGTTGCCGCACTGTCCGGCATCGACACCGCAATCACCGACTTCGCCAAGACCGCGCTCGCAGGTCTGGACGAGAAGAACGCCAAGCGCAAGCTGACCAAGTCCGCACTCGCTCACAAGGCAGAGGTTGCCGGTTTCCGCGCTGATGTTCTCGCGCTGTTCACCGCTGACAGCACTCTGACCATGACCGCCGCAGAGGTCGGCGCAAAACTCGGTGTTTCCACCGCAAAGGCATCCAGCGCCCTGACCGCGCTCACCGCTGACGGCGCACTGACCAAGACCGAAATCAAGGTTTCCGCGAACAAGGCGGCAGGCATCAAGGGCGGCAAAAAGATGACTTACAAGCTCGCCGCAGGGGGCGCGGAGTAATCCGCGCCAACTCCCCAAAAATTGCGGTTGACTGACAGCCGTTCACATAGATAACATACGGGAAAGGTAGGTAATGCCTATGGGGGCATAAAGTTAAAATTGTGAATATTGGAACATGGGCGCAGTCAGTCTGCGCCTACTGTTCTACTAGGAGTTAGCATAGGCTAACCGCGCCCGGCTCGTGCTTTACCGATTTAACTCGATAAAGCGCCGCGTGGCGGCGCGATTTTGTTAAAAGAAAAAATTTTTGAAAGGGGGTTGACATTTTTCCCCAAGTGTGGTATAATATAATCAAGGAAAGGAGGTACACATCATGACCGTGTACGATATCTTCACCAAAGAGGTCGGCGGCAAGTGGGTTGCGGAGCCGGTTCTCGTGACGACTTTCGATTCCTTTGCGGCGGCTACTTCCTATCTGGAAAAGTACGCAGAGGACTGCGGCAACTCTCTGGCAATGTCTTTCTACAAAGAATCCACTTCCCGTTTCATGGCGGGCAAGTGCGAGACTTTCGGCGTAGGGGCAAAGAGATTTTGCAAGGCGCGTGAGGTCTAAACACGCGCCCCTTTTTTCATTATGAGTTAGTCTATGCTAACCGCGGCGGGTTCGCGCTTTATCGAGTTAAAGCATTAAAGCACAGCGCGGGGCGCCCGGCAATTTGCACAAAAAGTGATCGCAGATGTGGAAAGAGTTATACAGGTTGCACAAAGTTTTATACCTTGAAAAGTGCGTATCTACGCGTTTTTTGGGCGTACCGGATTTGACTTTTCGGCGCAGATGTGGTATAATAAGACCATAGAGAGAGGGCGGAACGCCGGACAGCCCGCCGCCCACGCGCACGATGCGCCCTCACTACTAGGGCTATCCAGATAGGAGCATACTATGACCATCAAGACCAACCGTGACTTTCTGACCGCCGTCATCGCCCTCTCTGGCGTTGACACCGCAATCACCGACTACGCAAAGACCGCGCTTGCCAAGCTCGACACCAAGAACGCGAACCGCGCAAACACTCCGTCCGCAAAGGCGCATCGCGCAGAGGTTGACGGCTTCCGCGCTTCCGTTCTCGCAATCTTCACCGCAGATGCAACCCTGTTTGCAACCGCGTCCGATGTTGCGGCAACTCTCGGCGTTTCCACCGCAAAGGCATCCTCCGCGCTCGTGGCTCTTGCAAAGTCCGGCGACCTCACCGCGACCAAGTTCAAGGTGTCCGCGTGCAAGGCAAAGGGTATCAAGGGCGGTGAAAAGACCGGCTACCGGCTCGCCGTCGGCGACAACGGCGCGGAGTAATTCCGCGCCCCGCACTCCCCAAATATTGCGATAATGTAATGGGCGTAAGTTGTACAGACAACTTGCGCTCACAATCAGCGCATGAGTTAGCATAGGCTAACCGCGGCGGTCCACGCTTTATTGCAGTAAATCGCTAAAGCATCGTGCGGCGGCGCTTTAACGAGTTAAAGCGCTAAAGCAAAAATTTTTTTGTTCCACATGGAACATTCAGGCGCCGGATCGGGTCTAGCAAAATGCACAAAAATCTTGCCGGAATGTTGAAATTTTTCTACTTGACTTTTCCGGCGACTTGTGGTATAATAGAATCAAGGAAAGGGGAAACGCGCCCCGTCCCACTTCGGGGGCGCAGATCGGAGTATATATGGCACTCACTAACCAGACTGACTTTGACGCTCTCGGCAAGGTCAGCAACAAGCGCGTCAAGGACGAAGCCCGCGCACAGGCGTTCGCACTCCTGCTCGAAGCACTCACCGCGGTTTTCGGTGATGAGGGCGTGTCCGTTGTCGGTAACGCGACTGTCGCCGTGTCCGTCGGCTCTCGCACCGTCGCAGACGGCACTGTTCCGGAAGTTTCCGCAGAAATCAAGGTGACTGTCAAGGAGTTTGAAACGCACTCCACCGCATCCGGCAAGGCGGTTCTCGCATACGACCGTTACGAAGCCGCGCAGGACTACGAAGAGGAAAAGACCGAGAAAGAGCGCGAAGCGGAGGAACGCGCAAAGAAGAAAGCGCAGAAAGTCGAAGCGGACAAGCGCGCCCGCGAAAAGGCGCGCGCAGAAAAGGAAGCGAAAAAGAAAGCAGGTGAAACCGCGCCGGAATAATCCGGCGCATTTTTTTTGAAGCAAATTAGTTAAAATTTTTAACTAAAGGCAATTGTTCCACATGGAACATTTTCAAAAAACTTTAGCGCTTTAACTCGCTAAAGCGCGCCTTACCGTCACTTTATTGCTTTAACTCGATGAAGCGCGGACCACGCGCACGATTTTGTTAAAAGAAAAAATTTTTGAAAAGATATTGACTTTTTTCTGAAAGTGTGATATAATATAATCAAGAAAGGAGGTCGAAAGACCATGATTATCTACCGACTTAGTGAGGACTGTCACGGCGATCTTGGCGACTTCTCCAGTATTCAGGATGCAATCGACTTCATGAAAGAAGAATGGTTTGTCACCGAAATTGAATCCGTCAACGGCGAAACCGAATCGGCAAAAATCGCGCAGGAATATGCAGGATGTGAAGCAGGTAAATTCAGTCTTGAAATCTGCACAGACAACGGACTTTACTGGATTTTCCGCGAAGAAATGTTTGTCAATCCGCCTAAAGTCTATATTGTTATGACTGATGACGGCGAATGCATTGCAATCCGCGGCACGCGCAGAGATGCACTCATGTTCATTTTTGAAAAGGCACGCGGAGATGACTATATCGGCAACGACTGGCGCGAAGAATACGAAGTTGAAACAGTTGACGAAATGCTTGACGAGATCGACGGTCACCACTCTTTCAACAGTATGTATGTTACAGAATGTGATAACTGTCAAATTTGAGGGGTGAAATTCCCCTCATTTTATCATACTAAGTTAGCCAATGCTAACCGCGGCAGATCCATTTACTTTACTACTTTAACTCGCTAAAGCGGGCAGGTCCGGCACTTCAACACACTAAAGTACTAAAGCACAAGGGCAGGCCGCGCTTTCGCGCTTTAAAGCGTGATCAATTACAAGGTGTATACTTTCACGCGTTAAAGCGCGAAGTTTATACAGATCGTATACCGGCAGATTGCACAAGATCGGATCCGGCAGGTGAAAAATTTTCGTCGTTTTGCCGATTGACTTTTCCGACATTTTGTGGTATAATAAGGGTACAAGGATGAGGGGACGCCCTCACGGGTGACGCGCCCGCCCCGCCTAGTCGGGCGCAGATAGGGGTTGCAATGGCTCTTCTGAATCAGATTGACTTTGACGCTCTCGGCAAAGTCAGCAACAAGGCGGTTAAGGATGCCGCGCGCGTGTCCGCTCTCGATGCCCTTTTCTCTCTGCTCGTTTCCTATCTCGGTGATGAGGGCGTTTCCCGTGTCGGCTCCGGCACTCTCGCTATCTCGGTCGGCTCTCGCACCGTGTCGGACGGCACTGTTCCGGAAGTGTCCGTCGAAATCAAAGTGACTGCAAAGGAGTTTGAGGGACACGCAAGCTCCGGCAAGTCTGCGGAATGGGTCGAAGCATACGACAGACTGGAAGCCGCGCAGGACTACGCGGAAGAGGTCGCCGCAAAGGAAGCGGAAGTCGCTGAAAAGGCAAAGGCAAAGGCGGCAAGAATCGCAAAGGCGGAAGCAGACCGCGCCGCAAAGGCAAAGGCAAAGGCGGCAAAATCGGGCGCATAATGCGCCCACTTTTTTTATACCACAGTTTGTTAAAACATTTAACCAATTACTCTCTGTATAATTACAAACTGTATACTTTCGCACTTTAAAGCACTAAAGCGGCGCGGGGTCCATTACTTCATCACTTTAAACCACTAAAGCATGCACACGGCGGCACTAGCAGATTGCACAAAAATAGACCAAAAAATTTTCTAAACTTTGTGCATTATGTCAATTGACAAATTTCAAATTTTATGGTATAATATAATGGGGGAGTGAAAACATGAGTTAGCACATGCTAACTGTCTGCAGGTCCATCGCTTTAACACTTTAAACCACTAAAGCGAATCCCGGGCGGCACTTCAGCACTTTAACTTACTAAAGCAACCCCAGGGCACCGCTTCACCGCTTTAAAGCACTAAAGCAAACAGAGGGCCGCGCCGCGCTTTAAAGCGTTAAAGTTTAAATCATTAAAACATATAGGTTTACTAGGTATTCCGTTCCGCACTCGACGAGCGCTCCGTCGTCGCAGGCCCCGCAGGGGCGGCATTTAGTTAAAATTTTTAACAAATGAGCTGCAAATGAGCTGCAACGGCCGCGAATTTCTCCCGAAACGGGGGCCTTTAGTTAAAAATTTTAACAAAAAGGAGCTGCAACGAGCTGCTCCGGCGCACAAATACTACTTAATCGGAGCCCTTTAGTTAAAAATTTTAACAAAAAGAGAAAAAATGAGCTGCAAAACACCTATTTTATGTTGTAACGGGGGCGATTTAGTTAAAAATTTTAATAATAACGGCTCCCCCGATTATATTATACCACATTTTTTTAAGAAAATCAAATTTTCCCTCTAAAAAATTCGGCGGGCGTCTTCTTTATGCACGCATCTACGCTATTGCCGCCCAAGTTAAAAATTTTAACAAATGAGCTGCAAGTCAAGCGCTTGACAATTCAAACGCCTTACTATATAATATATAATTTTTACTCTGTCAAATATTTGACTTTGCTTGTGCGTTGCCGCGCAGTAGACAAAAACAACAGCAACGGATTTAGTGAGAAATCGGGGTACTACGGGATTTCAATAGACTAGTCCAGATAGGGTGGATAGGGGGCGTCTTGTTGCTGTACTGATTACACGATTGGCTCACACTATCCCTACAGTTTTCACCCTACAGCCTCAGCCCTTTACCCTGCTCCCCATATATATAATTATATATTTTAACTAATTACAGCGCAAAATAAACGGCTCGCAACACCTTACTCTGTGCTGCGAGCCGCCTTGATACTATTCCATTGCACTTTTAACTTGGCTTGCCCGACCTACCACCCATTCAAGCCACCGTTAGCAACCTATCGGACTCATTCCTACCTACCACGCTCCGCCATTCTTACTCCGCCACAGTTGCTAAACTTCCCAACTAAGTTCCATAGCTCCATACCGGCTTCGCCGGCTTACCGATCTGTGCTATCGCTTTGCCGCCGTGCCCTTGCATCATTCCGGACTGACTTCAGGCTTGCTCAGCGACTCTACTTGCACACTTAAATTGCTTTACCCACCCTTACCTCAACTCAGCGCCTATCGTTTCCACTACTGAGCTACACTTGCTTCAATTTAATTGCACTTTTGCCGGCTACTTACCGGCTCTTCATAGCACTCACCCGATCTTTCATAGCATTCCGACTTCAATATTTACAATTTAATATCATAATTAACTATGTTCTTGCCGGCTTCTACATCCGGCTCTTCATAGTCATCACTCCCTTTCCCCAGCATTACTTTCTTGCCGCCGCAAGCCAATCTGCTGGACTTTTACCTGCCGCCCTGCGTTATCAGCGGCTATCTCCTTCCGACTCTGGAAATCTCTTCCTGATCTTGCCGGTTTACTTAATCCTTATCTGACACCCCGTACAAATCTTTTGCCACCCCGCAAAATCTTTCTCTGAAGTGCCACCCCGTCAATTCAAACACTATCTACCCGACATATTTCCTGCCGACCCCCTTAATATAATATATAAGTTAATATATATTATATACATTATATTATCTTATAGTATTTGTTCTGTAGTTTTTACCGAACCCCCGTGTAAAATTTCCAATTTCTTTCATTCGCCGCCATACCCACTCTCGATGAACACATACCCCGTCAAGTTGGGATAAAGTTCGCATTCGATCAGGTATCCTTTTTCAATCAACGCGGCAATCGCAGTTTGATATGTTTTCCAGCTCATGCCGCAGAGTTCACACACTTCTTTTGAACTCAACCCGAACTCGTACCCGTTGGCATTACTATTAAAGTAACACCATAGCTTGAAAGCATTGGGCGCAAGCTCCTTCATCGCTTTTCTTGTCGCGGCGAAATTGAAAATCGTATAGGTGTTATCCTTATCGGATTTTGCTTTCGCAATTCGTATCGCTTTCTGGTTTGCCGCCAGTCTTGGTAACATTGTTTCATACCCCCGTCATTCGTACTCCCCGCTCGCCACGCGAACTTATCGAACAAATCTTCGCGCCAGAAAGTAGGAACAACGGATCATAATGGGAGTGAGGGCTTAGCCCTCAACCTCCCCCTCAGTTTCCGGAGCAAGAGCGGTGTAACCCTTGACCTTACCACCCTTGACGCCTGCCGCCTTGTTAGCAGCGATCTTGACCTCGGTCTGGGTAACGGTACCAGCCTCGACGAGCTTCTTTGCGAGGGCAGTTGCCTTCGGAGTAGTCACGCCGATCATCTCACCGAGCTGAGCCGCGGTGTAGGTGATACCGACTTCCATTGCCGCGAAGAGCTTAGCCACGAGGACTTCGTTCTCCTTCTGAGTTGCAGTCGGCTTGCGGTTAGCCGCCTTTTCTGCGAGCTTCGCGAGCTTACCCTCTGCGTAAGTTGCGAGTTCGGTTTCGCCGTTCGCATTTGCGAGAGTGATCACGAGAGTCCATGCCTGCTTTTCAGTCATTGCGTTTGCCATTGTGTTCCTCACTTTCTGGAGCTTTTCGCTCCGGTAGCGGGCTTGCGAACCGATCACACACACGCCGGTTCATTTGCCCTTTCCTCATCTTTTCTATATATATTATATCACAGATTTCTTATTTTGTCAAAATTTCTCTGTCTGAATTTTCAGAAGGTTTTGGGGAGAGGGGAGGGAATCAACCCTCCTCCTCATCACCCTCGGTTTCAGCGGACTCAGCCAGAGCATAGCCCTTGACCTTGCCGCCCTTGATGCCATCAGCCTTAGAAGCCTTGATCTTGACCTCGGACTGAACCAGAGTACCAGCCTCAGCAGCCTTACGCAGGATTGCGGAAGCCTTCTGAGTGGAGATACCGAAGTCAGCACCGACCTGAGATGCGGTGTAGACCACACCAGCCTCGAAGGCACCGACGATCTGCTCTGCCAGAGCTGCGGTCTCCTTCTGTGCCTCGGTCAGCTTACCCTTGCGGTCAGCCAGCTTTGCGTCCAGCTTGCCAATCTGAGCCTGAGCATAAGCGCCCTCAACAGACTCGACACCCAGCTTTTCGATAACTGCGGTGTAGAAATCGCGTGCAGTATACTTCTCGGACATAACATACCTCTTCTTTCTGCGGCGTTCGCCGCGGTTGAATTGTTTTGGCGAGGTTCCGGAGGACTTTATCCTTTCCTCACCTTTTCTACTATTATTATATCACATTTTTCTCAAGAAGTCAAATTTTTCTGACCCCTGATCTTTCAGAGTCTTGGTGACTCTAAACTGAACACAGCTTTAGATCTTTCACTCAGGCTGGTGAGTTCCTTGTGAGGAGCTGTGACTTTTATTGCCACAACCCAATCTAAAGTGTCACCAACATCCTATAACTAAATTAGTGCTTTTATATATAATATATATCACAATTTACATATATTTACAATAAAGTGTATCCTCTCAGTACATTCTATTTTGCAATCTTTCCTAGTACTTATATCGATATGTCTACTATATACTTTATATTTATATACTTCATATTCTT
>JAEIGA010004998.1_pt1 | contig 20365 bp, 11 predicted proteins | sample 9270691 | NCBI WGS metagenome assembly JAEIGA01 (sample SAMN17057246, study PRJNA624740) | gut metagenome | biome: biome; isolation source: fecal sample | host: Bos grunniens | place: China: Xizang | collected 2019 | reverse complement strand
TTCCATATATACTGCTTATAGAGTGCAGCACGCTCTGCATCTGTCACATCGTAGAAGAGATCAGCGGTAAAGATTCGCTTATCGCCTGTGAATGGCACTGGCTCAAGGAACTTTGTGCCCTTGCCCTTATTCTCGCCTGTCGACTGTATGTTGTTCGCCGAACGCCATGGCGAGTCTACCCAGTGTGCTCCAGCCTCTAAGATGTTGTGCTGGAAGTAGTGCTGATTGATAATCATCATCTGTGGCACGGCATCAGCAAGCTTGTTGACACGGTAGAAATACCATGAATTGAGACGTGTGAGGTCGTAGAGCGACAGTCCGTCCCATGACTTTCCTTCGCCTGAGCGTGCTATAGACTGCTCGAAGAACGGAGGCCACACATCACCTGTGATGCGCTTGATGCGCTCATGGTCGTCGCGGCGGCGGTCATACCACAGTCCGTAGTTCTGGTTCCATACGGCTACACCCCATCTGTTGATATTCGCTACGACTGAGTCGATGCGGTTTGTCGCACCCTGATGCTCTGCACCTGGCACGAAACGTGTGATGGCATCTTTCTGACGAAGCATGTTAGCATAGCGTGGACGACCGTTCCACCATGGTGTGCGATGGAATGTTCCTGCCATAAGGCTGCCGTCTATTGTCAGCTTGCCGTTCTCAACAACTGGGCGTGCCATATTGCGAGGGGCTGACTTGCGTTCCTTTATCTTTATATCGTCGATGTTCTTTACTGCACCCTGCTCTACTGACGGTGTGAAGACTGCGTCAGCAATCCACTGCTTCATTGTGATGCGCGGTTTGAGGGCTTCTGCTGCCATCTGCGCTGCACGCTCGTAGGTTGGCGATGTCGAACCGTCAAGATTACGCATAAGCAGGCGGCACTGCTCTTCGGCTGCCTCGCTGCCACGTCGGGCTGTCAGCTGTGTGAGGAAGAGTGAGCGCGGATTGACATGGTTGTTTACCTCGAGCCAGAAACCGTTGCCTACGCAGTATGCCCAGCAGCCTACAGCGTATGAGCGTGCGTCTGGGGCTGCATCGTAGCAGTCGATGCGTGATGCTGAGCACTGCCAGAGCATAGAATTGGCGGTGTTCCATCCTGCACCCCACTTGTCGAGTTCGAGATTCTTGAATGATATTGCTCCGCCTTCGATGTTCACATTGTCAAATAGCAGACCTGTAGCCCATGATGAGCTTGAACCGCTGAAGCCATGTGTGCCCACAGCGTCGCACTGCACAAAGGCATTAGGGCCTGGTGCGCAGTAGCCTGCAGAGAAGTCATTAACACCTTCTTCTGAATAGCAGCGCTGGAAGAGGGTCTTGCCACCGAGGGTGAGGAATGTGCGACGGCGCCATCCACCTATCTCTGACACTGGCTGGAGTGAACAGCAGTCTTCTACTGTCACCTGCTGTGCTCCGCTCTGCACGATGACTGCCGAACCAGCAAGGCCTCGGAAATCTACCATACGCACCCAGCAGTCTTGTGCTGCATCGATATGGATACCGTCCCAGCAGTGGTCTTCTGTCTGTTTGTTGGCTTTCCATTCTGGTGTGTCGCTGATGATTGTCAGGTTTTCCACACCGCAGTTGCTGATACGGCCTGGCCAGACATAGCGCAGTGCGTATGCTTCGCCCCACTGCTTGTCGAGCGCAACAGTGAGCGGCACGTCAATGGTCAGCGTGCTGCCGTTGGCTGTAGCATTTCTATCCCACTGCACATCCATCTCGCCTGGCTTCCATCCCCAATAGCCAAGGTTTCCGCCAAACTGGCTGCAGCCGATTGATGCTATCCACTCCTTTGTTGAAGGACGCACGACGAGCAGACCGAAGGTTTCAGCTGGCAGTGTCTGTGATGATGACACCGAGAATGTCTTCTTGCCTACTGGCACATAAGTGTCAGTGATACGCAGTGTGTCGAGTATCTGGCGGTCATGCTTGCCTTCTACATAGACAGCAGCGCCACGGTCTACTCCCTGCTTGAAGAGTACTGTCCCGCTCTTCGATGCTCCACGCAGCACGACACCTGACGCACTGATGCGCAACGGCTCAGAGAGCATGAATGCGCCCTTGTCAAGCAGGACAGCGCCACGCAGACCTGTAACAGGGTCTGCCTTCAGCGACGACACATAGTCGATAGCGCGCTGTATGCGTGCCGACTGGTCGCCAGAAGCATGGCTGACAAAGACTGCAACGTCTGCATCAGGCAACACAGCATCGCTCTGGCGATAACCGCACTGCGAGAAGTCGAGCACGGTATTGCCTCTGCCGTCTGCATTATATTCAATCTGCCCTTTCTTTACTGTGATAGGGGCTGGCGCCTGTGCCATAGCAACGACACTGGCAAACGCCATAGAGAGAATAATTAGTGTTTTTTTCATTGTGTGATTGTTGGTTAACTAATATCTTTTCTCAGAGGGCTTGGAAAACTCGGAAGAGTCTGAATAGTCTGAAAACTCTGAGTACTCTGAGTACTCTGAATACTCTGACTACTCCGATTACTCCGACCACTCTGAATACTCTGACCACTCAGATTACTCCGATCACTCAGCTTTCACCTTACTTCTTCGCCTTGCGCTCCTCAATGCGCTTATACCATGCTTCGCGCTCTTTCACGAGGTCATAGCCGCGCTTGCTGAGATAGTTGTTGATGCGACCTTTATACTTGCCGAACCATTCGTGCTTCTTCCTTGAAGACTCTGCATCCATGGCAAACTCACGCGCTTCTTTCAACCATACGAGAATCTGTGTCTTCTCTTCGTCTGTGAGTGATGGTATCATGTCGAGTGTGGCATCGTATGTCACCTTTACAACATTGAATGTCATGGCATCCTTTACGGCTGTCACCTCGTCGTCTGTAAGATAGATGCTCAGCGCTGCAGGGAATGCGAAGTGTGAACGATAGAGCTTTGACTCGCACAGTGCATTGGCCTGCTCGATGGCTTTCTTCTTGCAGTCGCCTTTCAGCGAATCTTTCGCAAACTTGATGCTGTTGTCGCGCTCGGTATAGATATCGTTCAATTCGAAATATCTGTTTGCTACGATATTGCATACGTTCTGAGCCTTGTCGCCTGTGAGGTTGAGTGCAGAGATATTCTTCTGCGAACGGCCAAGTATTGTCTTTACATAAGCTTCGTCACGTCCTTCACTTTTTAATGCTACGCTCTGTGCTGCAGCCGAGAGCGAAAGGAGTGCTGTAAGCATGAATAGTGTTATCTTCTTCATTGTAATTGATGGAATGAAAGTGTGTGTGTAAATTTATGTATTAATGTTATCAGAAGGAGTCTGAATAATCAGAATTATCAGAGAACTCCGAGCATTCAGAGTCTTCAGAGTACTCCGATTACTCCGATTACTCCGAGTATTCAGATTACTCCGACCATTCCGACCACTCTGAGTCTTCCGACCTCCTTCTACCAGCTTTCTTCTCTACAAGATAGCGGGGGCACCGCGACAAACTATCATCTGTCGCTGTGCCCCTGATATCTATCTGATGAGAAGATTACTCTTCTACACCGCCACGTGCTGTCAGTGTATCGTAGTTGTTTGAAAGATTGCGCCAGTCAACCTTCACGCGTGGGTCGATGCCATTGATATACTTCTCGATGTTTGTATATCCGTCGCCGTTGCAGTCGAGGCTTGCATCGCTTGCATCGTTAGGGTTCAGACCGTATTTCTTCTCCCATGAGTCTGGCATACCGTCGTTGTCTGAGTCAACGCGTGGTGTGCCGTGATACTCTGGATAGCCGCCCATCTGACGTGGGTCTGTGATGATGCCGTACTTGTAAGAGTCGTTGCCGAGACGACGATACTTGAATGTGCCGTCTTCTGCCTGTGACTTCTGTGCAAGACCGCTTACGTCGCCGTAAGGATTGTCTTTAGGAAGCTTCTTAACAAAGTAAGCCTGACCTGTACGTACCTCGTCAATTACACGCTCGTCGATGATGTCACGCTTAGGGAAGATTGCTCCAGCGTTCTCAAGCACGAAGTCGTATGCCTTCTGTGCGCCCATAATCTGAACGTATGGCATTTCGAATGGCTCGTTAGCCTTCATCTGCTCTGTGTAGCCCTTTGTGTCGCGCTGGCCCTCAACCTGAATACCGCCATCCCAGTTGTCCTTAGTCACACGCTCGTTGCCTTCCATGATATTGCCTGTAGCATATACACGGCCGTACTGCTTGTAAGAGAGTTTTGAACGGCCTGACTCTGGCTTCAGGATACGGTGGCCTACTGGTGAGTCTTTCGGTGTGAGTGGACCTGGCTTATAGTAGTTGTTGATGAAGTTGAACATAGCCTGGTAGTCACCACCGTCTGAAGAACGGTGTACCCAGTTATACACTACGTTATTAACAAAGTTGAAGATACCATTCCAGCCGATTGACGGGTTACGTCCTGTATTACATGACCAGAGGTTACGCATGAACGAGCAGTTCTCGCCACCGAGTGTTGAACCGAATGAGTGGTTGTATGTGTCGAGCGCCTTAGCTGAGATAGAGTTCTGGATTGTCACGTTGACTGTTCCGCGCTTCTCTGCCTTATAGTCTGCTCCAGGATGCCACATGTGACGATAGAATGAGATATTCTCGTCGAGTCCCCACTGTGCTGAGATATGGTCGAGCATGATGTTACCTACTGGGTTGCCGCCGAATGAGTCTTCACGATGATCAACATTTGTCTCGCCGCGACGGAAACGCATGTGACGGATAATAACGTCGTGTGTGTCAACACCGAATGTCTGACCTGCTACGCAAACACCATCGCCAGGAGCTGTCTGACCTGCGATTGTGAGGTAAGGAGCCTGAACGATGAGCGGACTCTTAAGACGGATAATACCTGAAACGTTAAATACAACGATACGTGCACCGCCTGCCTCGCATGCTTCACGGAGTGTGCCAGGACCTGAGTCAGCAAGTGATGTTACAACATAAACCTTACCGCCACGGCCACCGAATGAGTACATACCGCCGCCTTCTGCTCCTGGGAATGCAGGAATCTTTGCCTGTGGAAGGTCTGTTGGACGACCTGCCCATGGTACATAAGGACGACCTTCTGCCGCCTCCTTCTTTACGATAGGCTCTGCTTTAGCCCAAACTTCTGCCTGATGCTTTGCCCAAGCTTTCTGCATAGAGTCAACACGCGCTTTTGCAGCTGGTGTGAGCTGAGGATACTGCGCATAAGTTGTTACGAAACTGAACGCTAAAAGCGCCAGCAACATTAGTTTCTTTTGCATGTCTTTTTTTTAGTTAAATTTGTTATAGTGTTTATTGTTATTTTCTGTCATTCCTAGAGATTCTAGATTATCTAGATTTTCTAGAGATTCTAGAGTTTCTAGACTATCTAGAGCTTCTAGGTCATCTCCCTTCTACTCAAAAGTAAACTTGCCTACATCCTGCAGTGTGATGCGCTGGCACTTTGGCGACACTACATTCTTGAATGTCACCTCGTCTATCGGAGACTCTGGCAAACCTATAGCCTTGACGAAGTCGTTGCAATCGTCTATCACGATATCCTTGAAATGGATATTGCGGAAACATGGTGTCAGGACACCACCGCTGACGCCGCCACGCTGTGGCAGAGGACCACCGAAATATTTCTGCTCTTCGGCTGTCACGCCTTCTGGATAACGCTCTGCAAACTTGCCAACGTATGTCTTTGAACCAAGCATGTCCCAGTAGATGGCGCGAAGTCTTGGATGCTTCATACGCACACGCTCAAAGTGGAGGTTCTCGCCACCACCGCCACGAGGACGGCGTGTCTTGAAATATATGCCGTAACGAGACTCTTCTATCACTACGTCATGCATATACACATTCTTAACGCCTGCGGCTGTCTCTGAACCTACAGTCAGACCGCCTACACCACGCTTTGCTACGCAATAGCGGATAACGACATTCTTCGTAGGACGTGCCTTCTTCACACCGTCCATGCCACGGCCTGCCTTCAGTGTGAAACAGTCGTCGCCACAATCGAGCGAGGTGTATTCTATCAGCGCATTGACTGACGAGTCGATATCGATGCCGTCTGTACGGGCTATGCCGTGGCTGTTTACTGTCACACCGCGGATGATGATATTCTCGCAATATACTGGTACAATATTCCAGAAGATTGATGCCTCGAGGGTCACACCTTCAAGAAGGACGTTCTTACTATTCATCGGACCGAAGAATACTGGCAGACAGAGTGTACCATAGTAACGGCCGTTGGCGTTCTGCACTGGCTTGCCTGCCATAGGTTCGAAACCGAAGGCCTGGCGAGGACGGCTGCCATCGAACATACGTTCGCTGAGCGGTACATCCTGCACAGCATCAGGGATGCCTGCCATAGTGATATCGAGCAGTTCGCAGTCGCGCGATGGCGCTACAAGCTTGCCCTTACCTACGACAGCGATATTCTCTGCTCCGTCAGCATAAATCATCGCACCCGGACCGTAGATGTCTACACCTTCATTGCGGCATGGCACTGCTGGAAGATAGTCTGCAACATCGCCAGAGAAATGGAGCTCAGCGCCTTCATCTATCTGCAGGCAGATATTGCTCTTCAGCGTGATACGGCCTGAATGCCACTTGCCTTTCGACAGCACTACTGTGCCACCGCCCTTCTTTGCCAACTGATCGATGGCTTTCTGTATGTCCTTGCCTTTCTTCAGCACTACCTTACGGTCAGGGAACTGTGGACGCTGCAGCTGCGGCATATCGAACGGAGCATTGATAGGCTCTATCTCTTCCGGCATTGGTTTCATGGTGTCTTGAGCAGAGGCTGTAACTGCCACTGCAAACAGCACGAATGCTGCAAGCATCTTATGAAGACGACGCAACTTAAAAGAATAAGATGTGTGGGTGATGTGCATAGTATTAATAGGTTTTAATTTTTGTTAGTGATTAGCAAATGACAGAGGCTGTCTTTATCAACAGAATAGTTGTCAATGTGCGAATAATGGATTACCGCTGTATAACTGCCAGCGTATTTCTTCTGACTGCAAGCAACTCTGTATAAGCGTAATCCTTAATTACGATTGCAAAGTTAATAATTTTTTCTGTTATATGAATGTATATATTTGCAAACAAACTATAAAAGCAACGTAAAAACAAATATTTACCCCTCATTATGCAAAAGAATGCACCTTAATGCGTGTAAGATGAAAGAGCAAAGAAGAAAGATGAAAGCAAAGCTTCGTCAGCTCGAGCTACATACGTCAAACATAGCACGAGCGCAAATAGCAAATGATGATTCTCAGAATACTCCGATTACTCTGACTACTCTGACTACTCCGACCACTCCGACTACTCCGATTACTCCAACCACTCTGACTACTCCGACTACTCCGACCTCTCCGACCACTCCGACCACTCCGACCACTCCGACAATAAAAAAATGCCACCGGACAAACGTCCGATGGCATACATTATTTATTTTGGATATAATCCTAAGATTTCAGCAACTGATTACTTGTTGATGAACTTCTTACCGTTCTTGATAACGATACCCTTATAGTCTGCGCCTACCTTCTGGCCTGCGAGGTTGTAGATAGCACCGTTGAACTGTGGAGCAACTACCTCGATGTTACCGATACCTGTAGAGCTTGAAACCTCAACAGAGTAGAGGTTGATACCACCCTCAGTTGTAACAGTTACATCACCGTCTGCTATAACAGTACCTACGTTCTTAATTTCCGCATTCTCCATACCTAAGCAGAAGCCTTCTACTATAGTAAGGTTAGTTGGAATAAGGTAACGGTTAGGAGCATCATCGCCATTAGCGCTCTGAGACATGATTGTTACAGTCTGACCTGCCTTAAGAGCTGGGATTGTCATAGAGTAACCACCACCGTTCAGACCAAGACGCTTGTCACGGTCAACACGAATCTTACCTGCCTTAGCTGTGAAGAGAAGACCCTTTGTATCCTCGAGTTCAACACCGCCAACCATGAGAGGCTGGTTTACTGTTTCTGGCTGATATGTCCAACGTGAGCCGTCGCCCTTTTCATCTAACCAATTTGTAGCGTCTGCAGCGAATACTTCGTTAGCAGTCTTTGTTACTCTGAAGTTCCAAGTCTGTGTGTCTGCTGCTGGAGTGTCTGTACCTGGCTGATCACCACCTGTAGCACCTGCTGTGAACTCAAAGCCATAGAGACCAAGCTGGCTCTTCTGGTTGAACACATAATATGTCTTGCCTGCCTCTACAGGGAATGAAACATAACCAAGTATTGGACGGTTTTGTGTACAACCGTTTGTATGAGCAAGAATGTAGTCATCTGCTAAAACACCCTCGTTAAGGTATTTGCGTGTATCTACACCTGTTGTTTCATCTAAAGAACCTTCGTATGCAAAACCTGTGTTCTGATAATAAATTGCCACATTAACAGAAGCAGGAGCCAACGGCTGCTTTGTTGCTGCATCAACTACATAGAGCAGGTGGTTGCCCTTGTTTACATACACACCAAGTTTAAGTACACCTGCTGCCTTTGTTTCAAACTTCCAGTATGCACCCTTTGCTGGCATATTGTCACCAGGGTTCCAATATGTATCATAAGCACGGAATACTTCATCACCGTCAGAATTCAGCTCATAGAACTCCCAGTGCATAGCACCAGGATTGCCCTTTGGCATAAGGTACTGAGCAAACTTAGGATTACATGCATCAGTTACAAGAGCATCATTAGGATTAGCATCGTCTGCTGGCTTACCCTTCAATTCCCAATAAACCTGTGTTTTACCATCTTCCACGTCCCACTTTGACAAGCTGTTAGGTGTAGAAAGACCTGTCATTGTCACATTTGCTGTAGATGCAGTGATGATAGATGTAACCAATTCTCCAGGAACACTTGTGTCTGGAGCGTCTGCTGTACCAGCACCGTAGATACCCTGTGTAAGTTTCTCTTCCTTAGCCTGAGTAAGGTCGTACTCTGCAGCCTTCCACACTTCCTGTGCATTAGCGCTCATAGCCATGAGAGCTACTGAAATAAGAGTAAAAAATTTCTTCATAATTTAATTAATTAAATTGTTAGTACTAAATAGTATATATTATAAATAATGTTTTACTTCTGACTGCTGACAGGCATCAGGGGGGCTTGCCGTGTATGCAAGCCCCCTTGCATATTGCCTGTTAGAGTTTATAGTACGGGATTTATTCTGCCAATGGGTCGAATGTACCGTTAGCACCACCGTTGTTGTAGTCTTCCCAGCCTGCTGTCTGTGGGAGTCCCTTGTTTGCGTTCTGTACGCCAGAAGAGAGACCGAGGAAGTAGTACTTAGGACGGAAGTTGATGTAGAGGAGGTTGTGCTGTGAGTCGTAGCCGTCGCCGCGTTTCTCATTTGCAACAAGATTCTCCTGATACCATGCCTTCAGCTCCTGCAACTGTGTGTCAATGTCTGCCTTACGGAAGTCAACACCTGCAGGACGTACACCACCGCCAGCAAGCAATGGGTCGCTATCGAATGTTGTGCCACCTACACCATACTTGTTTGCTGTACGGAACTCAATGTTCTCACGACGCTGGCCATTGAAAGGCTTAACACCGAGCCAAGAACATGTGTTACCGCCCCAACCTGAGAGAGTCCATGTGCTTGGAGCACCTGCTGGCTGTGTTGCACCGCCGTCAAAGAGCATCCAACGACGCATATCATCGAAACGCTTGCCCTCGTAAGCGAACTCAATCTGACGCTCGTAAAGGATTGCGCTCATACATGCTGCCTGGTCGCCAGCAAGATTTGCCTGAAGACCGAAGTTATTCTCTGCTGTATAGCCTGCACGTTCGCGTACCATCTTGAGCAACTCAACAGCATAAGCCATATCACCTGCACCGCAAGCTACCTCAGCAAGGTTGAGAAGAACCTCTGCATAACGGATTTCCATAAGAGGAGCTGCTGAATAGTAAGGAGCTGCGCCCTTAACGTCGTTAGCGAAGTACTGATAGAGAGGGCTGCCGTTTACGTCGAGGTCATCACTCTTCTTACGTACATAGATTGATGCCTTGCTACCGAGGAGGTTGTCAGCACCGAAAGAGTTACCACTCTCTGGGTTGCCCTGGTCGTCCTCGCTAACATACCATACATAATTCCATAGCACGTAGTTCTTGCCGTCTGAAGGGTTGTTAGGGTCCTTCAGGCTTGCATCGCCATTGTATGCCCAGCGGAAGCCAGGGAATGCGAATGTACGATAGAAGCGTGGGTCACGATCAACGAATGGGTAGTTAGGATTGTACTCAAGTTCTGAAATATCAAGCTTTGTGTATGTACCTGTACCTGCAGGTAGCTTACCATCCTTCATTGGGAAGAGGTTAACGAGCATATAGCCTGCGCTCTTACCACCACCGCCTGTGTTGCTTGGACGGATGTCGCGCTCCCAACGGTTGTTCTTCTGATTGTCAAGACCGTCACCCTCGATGTTGTTATAGAGTGTTACGAACACTGCCTCAGGGTTAACTGTGCTTGTGAGGAACTGACCTGCGAAGTCTGAACCGTTAACGTTGTTGCCTGTACGATAGAGAGCGTAGCCGCAAGCGTTGATTGAGTCAAGTTCCTGCTTCATCATTGTATAAGCCTGCTGCCAGCGTGTCTGGTCGTTTGTACGGTTGAAGAGAGGGCTGCACCACAACTGGAGAACACGTCCCTTAAGCGCAAGGGCTGTACCTGTTGTTACGCGACCGTAGTCAGCACCTGTCCAGCCACCGTTCATTGTCTTCTTTGCAAGCATGCGAGCTGACATATCGAGGTCGTTGAGGATGAAGTCAATACACTCCTTTGCTGATGAGCGTGGAGTGAATGACTCTGCAACAGGCTCAAGAACCTTGTCAACGATAGGTACACCACCATACCACTTAACAAGCTGATAGTAGCACCAAGCACGGAAGAAGTATACCTGACCGAGGAGCTCTTCTTTCTGCTCTTCTGTAAGGCTACCACCCTGGATGCCTGCGATACAGTCGTTGATATTACGGATACGGCCGTAAACAGCTTCCTGAATGTTATTCTGCTGACCCATGAAGAAGTCAGGTACAGAATTTGATGAGCTCATTGATGTGAGTTCAATCTCAGGATTAACGAAATCGCTGAAGCCTGTATACTCCTCAGTAGACTTTGCAGCAAAGTCAGCATTACCCATAGAAGGTGTCTTCCATGAGATATCGCCTACTGAAGGCAAACACCAAGCATAGATATCATTCAGACGTCCATTGGCACCACTGTAGTAGTTATAGATGTCTGTATTTGCATTATCGTAGTTCTTCTTGTCCTCAAGGAACTGATCACTACATGATGCAAGGCTGAGCGCAGTAAGCAGCCCGAAGCCTAAGAGTTTTATTGTAGTTTTCATTGTTCTTTCTCTTTTTGTGATTGCTTAGAAAGTAAGATTTATACCGATATCCCATGTACGGAGGTTTGGATAGTTTCCGTATGCTCCAGCCATTGGATCCATGAAGTTATCAGGATTTGGGTTGTAGAAGCTGATAAGGTTCTGACCTGTTACGCTGATACGTGCATTCTGTACACCAAGTTTCTTAATGAATTTGCTTGGGAGTGTGTAAGCCAATGTTACACGGCTCAACTGTGCACGTGCTGCGCTGATACGCCAGAAGCTTGAAGTAACAGCATTCACGCTTGAGTATGCAAGGTTAGGATACTTAGCACCACGGTTTGCCTGCATAAGGAGGTTGCCGCTGCCGTCATAGATGTCCTGATATACATACATATTGTCTGGATTCCAGAATGAAGGCATGTTGCAGTATTCAAGGCTGCCTTCTGGCTTGAGTGCCTTACCTGTTACTGTAGCATAGCCACCCCATGATGCACCAAGCTGGAATGTGATAGAGAGGTCTTTCCAAGAAGCACCACCATTGATTGTGAAGCCGTAAGGATTGTTACGATGGCCAAGCTCTACCTGGTCGTTCTCGTTGTCAACGATACCGTCAGGACCTGCGTATGTGTCTGTAGCAGGATCGTATGCACCACGTACATCCTTATAGATAAGCATACCTGGACGAACGTCGTCCTTTGACATGCCCATGTATGTGCCGTATGTGCCGTCTGCCTTCTTCATGTAACGGTCGAAGTACTCGTTGATATCCTGGAAGCTGCGGAACATACCGATGCACTGCATACCCCACAGACCGATGTCTGTACGATCGCCCGGACGAATCTGACGATAGTTGTACTCGTCTTCGAAGTCCATGAGAAGCACCTCATTGTCAGAGTAGCCTGTATTGATACCTACATGATACTTGAAGTCCTTGCCGATCTTGTCACGCCAAGATACAGAAACCTCATAACCCCAGCTGTTCATCTTACCAAGGTTTGTAGACGCTGTCTGTGTACCTACTGTAGAAGGAATGCTCTGGATGATGTTCATGAGCATCTCACGGTTCTCTTCACGATATGCCTCGAATGTAACATTGAGCTTCTGCTTGATGAAGCGTGCGTCGATACCGAGGTTGTACTTGTATGACTTATCCCAGTGTACGTCACGGTTAACTGCTGAGTTGTTCTTATTGATTGTGATACGGTTGCTTGAGTCGTTGCCTGTTCCTGTACCGAAAACAACACCCTTGTTAGCATCCTGTGCATATACCTGCATCCACTGCCATGCTGCAAGGTTGTCACGACCTGTAAGACCGAATGAACCACGAACCTTCAAGAAGTCAATCCACTTAACATTCTGCATCCAAGACTCTTCGCTGATTACCCAACCTGCGCTGACAGCAGGGAATGTGCCCCAATAGTTCTCCTTAGCAAACTTAGTAGATGCGTCTGAACGGAGAAGGAACTCAAAGAGATACTTGTCTGCGTATGAATAGTTGATACGGCCGATATAAGAGAGTGTACCGCTCTCACTACGTGTGAACTGTGTTGTCATCTCACCTGTAGCTGAGTTATACTGACCTGTTGTGAACTCGTATGGTTTCTCACGCTGACCAACGAGGTACTCGCTCTCAGCCTCAGAACGCTCGACAGAGAACAGTGCATTGATATCGTGCTTGCCAAATGTACGAGCATACTGTGCAGTGAAGTTCATCTGGTAGTTATCTGTACGTGTCATTGTACGATAAAGGAAGTCACCATTGCTCTGAGTGATTGGCTTGAAGTTTGCTGCTGCGAGGTAATCAAACTCTGGGTTCTCCATACCTGTTGGAGTATAGAGGTGGTTGCCGCTACCATAACGGTTAACCATCTGGTATACTGTGTAAGCTGTACCATACTGGTTGCCCTTGTCTGTATTGATACTCTTAGAATAAGAGAAACGAAGTTTCAAACCTTTGAGAATCTTGCTCCAACCGAAGTCGTAGCTGAGGCTACCATTGATGTTCATGTTAGCATTCTTATTCTCATTGTAGTCGCCGTTGTTCTGCAGAGTATAGAAGTTGTAGTTCTGATTCTGGTTCTTTGCTGTGTTGCTTACACCGTATGCAACCATATCATATCCGTTGATTGTCTCTGGCATATAGCCTGGACGTGTGAGAAGAAGGTTGTAGTCTTTCTCTGAGCTTGTACCACCAACCTTAACGAGAGGAGTGTTCTTCTCTCCGTAGTCACCGTTTACAGTGAGGTTAGCGCTGAGCCACTTGCTGATCTTAACGTCAACACCTGCACGGTAGTTCCAACGGTCATAGTCGAGGCGGCCGAGGTTACCATCCTGCTTGAAGTAGCTGCCACCAGCGAAGTAGCTTACCTTGTCTGTAGCGCCGCTGATGTTAACGCTGTGCTTCTGCTTAACAGCTGAATCCCAGTACTTGTCAAGAAGGTCATAGTTGAGGTTCTTCATTGCTGCAAGCTCGTCAGCCTGGAAAAGCTCCATTGTGAGGTTGGTAGATGTCTTTGTTGGGTCTGCCATTGTCACAGCATTGTAAAGACGGCCATAATCGTATGTGTTAAGCATCTTAGCGCGTGCAACCTCATCAGTGATACCGAAAGAGCCGCTGTAAGAGATGCGTGGCTCACCTACCTTACCCTTCTTTGTTGTAACGAGGATAACACCGTTAGCAGCACGAGCACCGTAAACTGCAGCTGATGCGTCCTTGAGGACAGAGATGCTCTCTACCTCTGATGGATCGAGGTTGTTGAAAGCCTCAGCACCAAGGTTCTGGTATGTGTTGCCTACCTTTACGTCATTAGGATAGATGTATCCGTCAATAACGAAGAGTGGCTGCTGTGCTGTAGAACCTACATCACCAAGAGAGTTAACGTCACGAATAGAAAGACGTGCGCTTTCACCTGGACGTGCGTCACCACCGCTTACACCAAGACCGTTAACAAGACCGCTAAGTGTACTTGCGAGGTTACCTGTAGCCAGGTCCTGGATGTCTTCCATAGGTACGTTTGCTACAGAACCTGTAAGGTGAGCCTTCTTCTGTGAACCGTAACCTACGACAACAACTTCGTTAAGGTCATTGTATGCTGCTGCCAGCTGTACACGTCCACCCTTTGTTGTTGTATCCTTGTATCCGATGAAAGAGATTATAATTTTAGCATTAGCAGGAGCATCAACCTTATAGTTACCGTCGATGTCTGTGATTGTTGCAGTCTTTGTTCCTTCAACACGTACAGTTGCACCGATTACTGGCTCGCCAGTCTCGTCGACAACAGTACCCTGAACAACTTTGTTCTGTGCGAGGATTGGCAGCGAGCATATCATTGCCAAACCAAGCAATAGGGATTTGATATATTTATTTTTCATGATTTTAATCACTTTATTATGTTATTATTCTGCTGCAAACCAACGTGGGTCACCTGTCTGCATGCTTACCTGCTCAGCACCTGTTGGTGTGAAGTTGCCGTTTGCTGCGTCAACGAAAGCTGGGTCGCTCTGCAACTGGTAGCCTGTATCATAGCTTGTATTGCCTGTTTCTGCAGCACCGCTGTGCCAATAAGTGTTATTGTTGAATATTGTGAGAGCAGCGTCGCCAACACGTCCTACAATACGACGAGGAACCTGGTTGCCACCACAGTCAACAAAGATGTTATTCAGAATTTCATACTTTGATGTCTTACGTCCGTCGAAACCACCGTGGTTAGCCATCTGTCCTGACTTAGCGATGTTGTAGAATGTACAGTTGTACATGTTGATAGAGTTTGTTGTGAAGCCTGCACGGTCACAACGTCCAGAGTTGTTGTAACGGAGGAAATATCTTGACTCGTAAAGATTACCGTCCTTATTTACAGAGTTAGAGAATGTACATGCACGGAGTGTGAAGTCATTGATGAAACCACCGCCATCATAGAACAGGAAGTAAGAACCGCTGCTCATGCCAGCATCTGTAGTGAAGTCAACCTTTACATTCTCCATGAGGAAAGAAGCGATACAATACTTCTTCTTTGTATCATGCAGGAACTGACGCTGTACGTTATAAACGTGACAGTTCTGGATTGTCACTGGGTCTGTAATGATATAGTGGCTGTTAGGACCAAGGATTGCCTCGTTTGGAGTTTCGCTCATACCAAGGATTGGGTCTGTTGTTTCATTACCATCAATGTTCATATAACGAAGGATGAAACCACCGCCAAAACGGATTGATGCACCATTTGCATAAGCTATTGTAGCCCAGTTATTCTTGCTTGCAGTACGCAGAATAATCTTGTTATATCCGAAGTCTACAATGTTAGACAATGTGTACTGTCCGCCAGCCTCAAGGTCGAAGATAAGACTCTCTGTTGTAGGAGTCTGGAGAAGAGTCTGGATGTCAGCAGTCTGTGACCACTCATAGATGTCTGTTCCTGCTGGTATAATAGCTGTAGCAGGCATAAATGTTGTGAAAGCATACTCTGTTGCAGATTCTGCGTCAGAGTTGTTTGCCGTTGCATTTCCGAGAGTCTTGATAGAGAACACATAGTTCATATCTTCCTCTCTTGGTACTGTTACTGAGCATCCGTCAACGATGCTGTCAGTTACGATAGGAGTCTCTGGTGTGTCTACATTCCAGAACGACACAGCGAAACCTCCTGCACCATGTACTACTGGCCATGAAATTGTCTGGCTTTTTCCGTCAGCACTTGAAGTGACAGTGATGTCTTCTGCACTTGGCGATTCCATAGTGGTATTTGTTACTGAAGGGATGAATTCCTCTTCATCAAAACCATCTATAGCACAAGAAACAAGACTTGTTGCTGACATGCATAACAGCATTCCTGTCAGCAGTTTCATTTTTTTTCTCATAAGCTAAGTTTAGTTTGTAATTATTATTTATATTTAGGTTTTTTCTACGTTATAGTCTCTTCTAAAATGTTTAGATATCCCGCCAATTATATTACTTAAGGCAGTTTATCTTTTATTGTATGCTGTTAGTTGAACACTTCCTTAAGGTATGCCACGTTGTCGCCGAAGTTTCCTCTTACGTTACGCACATCCTTTGCATTGCGAGAACGCTCAACTACAAGCCAGCCTTTATACCTTATTTTATTTAAAGTCTTTTTTACTGCTGGCATGTCTATATCTGTGTCGTGTCTGAGAGTGACTCTATCGGTATTAGAAACATGAATCTGGCAAATTCTCTTTGCTCCGAGTGTCTTCAGCTCATGACATATAAGCTCTGTAGAAGTTTTTGCCTCTGGAGCGTCACCTGCCTTAAAGCGGTCGCACGCATCCTGGAAGTTATAGTATATCTTGATGCCTTCAGAGTCTATATCCTTCAGCATCTTTATAGAGAACTTAGCTGGCATGGCTGTGCGTATACCAACTACAACTCCTCTTTTTAATGCCATCTCTCCAACCATGTGAAGTCTTGCGCACAGAGTATCATAGACCTCACCTACTCCTGACTGCCACTCACGTCCTGAGCCACCAAGAGGAAGGAATGCAACCTTCGCTCCAAACTTGTCCATTGTATCAAAACATTCATTGAACAAGGCGCGATAGTTAGCAATTGACTCTGACTTAGTGTGCGGATAACAGTCCTTTGTACCGTCAGCCTTTGTGTATTCATTAAATCGACGGTCAATAAGTGTCTGAGCAAAGAAACCAGACATAGCAATCGATGACACCTTTATATCAAGCGAATCCATTGCACGCTGAAACTTAGAGGTCTCGATATCATTGTCACGGAACTTATTATCGAAGAGTATTCTTCTACCTAATCCGCCCATATCCATCTCCACTCCGTCAGCATTAATCTGCTTGGCTAAAGTGAAGGCTCCCATCTTCTGACGCTTCAGCATCATCCAGTCGCAACAACTCACGCCAGCAATCTGTGCGCTAGCATCAACAGAGAATAGGAGTACGGCTAAATATATGATAATGTTTCGCATAGATACACTATAACATTACGAACAAACTTTTGTACTACATGCCATACGCCATTTATACATGCACGCATAACATATAGCACAAAAGCATTATTGCTCTACTTTATCGTTATTACTTCTTGAAATATTCCAAATCATTGATATACAACTCAATGTTCATATAACCACTTGCAGTAAGCACAGTAGCATCTGACTTGTCGTTAGGATTCAAGCCATTAGCCTTCTCCCATTCGTCAGACATACCATCACCGTCAGTATCTACTCGAGGAGTACCCTGATACTGTGGCATTCCACCCATCTGCTGTGGGTTTGTCAGAATACCGAGCTTATATGAGTCAGCAGGCAGACGACGCTTAGAGTATGGAGAAGAACAAGCCTGTGCATCCTCTGAATAACCAGGGATACCGGTTCTTACGTCATTGACAACCTTTGCATCAATAGCATCACGACAAGGTATTGTAGCACCTACGTTATCAAGAACATGGTTATAAGCATCTACTGCTGACATAATGTTCTCTGGCTGGCTATACTCAAGAGGAGTATCAACCTTCAATGTCTTAATAGCTTCAGCAGCCGACATGCCTCCAGGCTGAACACCGCCAGCCCAGTTGTCAGCAGTCACATCAGCGAAATACTCAACATGGTTACCAGCTACATAAGCCTTGCCCCACAGATTTCTGCTTTCCTTAGAACGGCCTGATTCTGGTTTAAGCACACGGTAGCAAATACTTGGAGCCTTTCCGTTAGATCCGCTTCCAACCTCTGATGTATAATACTCATACATCTTGCCTTTCTTCAGGGCCTTCTTATATGCCTTCAATGTCTTATCAACATTATTTGCCACATTGAAACCTGAGATAGGACCTGGCTTAAGATAGTTGTTGATGATGTTATATCTTGAAGAATGATCACCACCATCCACAGTACGGTTCCACCAGTTGAAGATTACATTGTTGACGAAGTTGAAGTCGCCATTCATCGCAATAGAAGGATTTCGTGAAATATTATTCGCGAAGAGGTTACGAGTGAAGAGTGTGTTATGTCCACCGATTGACGCTCCGAATCCGTGGTTGTAGAGGTCAAGTGCCTGTGCGAACATACAATCCTGGATAGTTATATTCACTGTAGGAAGCTTATGCTGCTTTCCCTCATGACGTGCATAAACATGGCGATACATAGACATAACCTCATCAAGTCCCCATGCTGCAGAGCAGTGGTCATAAATTATATTACCAATACCATTACCACCACAAGCATCATCACGATGACCTACATCCATTGCACCTCTACGGAATCGCATAAAGCGGATGATCACGTCATGAGTATCCACAAGCATTGTCTCACCAGAGATGGCAACGCCATCACCAGGAGCAGTCTGACCAGCAATCGTGATATATGGAGCCATAATCTTAATTGGGCGCTTCAGTTTAATCTCGCCAGAAACGTTGAACACAACAACACGTGGTCCGCCAGCTTCACATGCCTCACGCAATGTACCAGGGCCATCATCTGCGAGTGAAGTAACGACATACACTGTACTCTTAACTGGAGCACCGAGATAGTTCACACCACGTCCGCCGAAAGAATACTTACCACCGCCTTCTGCACCAGGGAATGCAGGAATAGCAGCCTGCTTCAAGTCTGAAGGCTTTGAACTTTGTGGCACGAAAGGTTTTCCTTTTAACATACCGTCAATTACTTCTGGCAAAGCTTTCTGCCAAGCAGCATTGTCTTTAGCAGCCCACTCTGCACTTTCACGGTCACTACGTGCTACGACAGAATCTGGAATAGTTGGATATTGTGCTGTTGCTGTAGATGAAATTGCGACAAAAGAAACTGCCGCAAGAATTTTCTTCATTTTCATAGATTTTAGTTAACTGATATTATATATGCATGCAAAATTAATGTTTTTTGTTGAACTACGCAAAACAATTAACAAAAAAATGAATGCTTAATTTATAATTATTACAAGTCCACAATAAAATTCATCATTTTTCTCCTACAAGTTTAATCAGAAGGCGTTTTTCACAATATAAACATGCGCATACGAGATTAGCACGAAACCCAAAAACAATTACAATATTTTTGCATGTGTATAACATATTTTTACACGAGTCGACATCGATATTTACAAGAAAAAGCGTAAATTTGCATTCTGAACTTTAACAGCGTCATGAAGAAAACTGAGACAGAACACACAGAAGCCAAAATAACACGTCTATTCAGACGGGCATGTGCCGAGCACTTCCTGCTTGAAGACGGCGACCGGATACTCGTAGCTGTATCTGGCGGCAAGGATTCGCTCGAGCTTGTACGTCTCTTTTCCCGACAGATGCGCATTCATAAGCCACGTATTGAGGCTGAAGCAGCACATGTCATCATGGACAACATCCCATACGAGACAGAACGCGAATATCTGGAAAGCTTCTGCAATGACAACGGAATAAAACTAAACATCATCCATTCATCTTTCGACGACAGCAGCACAGGCATAACAAACGCCCAGCAGCGTAAGCGAAAGACAAAATGTTTCTTATGTTCATGGTACAGACGCAAGGCTCTATTTGAGTATGCTACCAGCAACGGGTTCAACAAAATAGCTCTCGGTCATCACCAGGATGACTTCCTGGTGACATTTCTCATGAATCTAACATTCGAGGGAAATGCTCAGACCATGCGCCCAAGCATGAAAATGAGGCACTACCCTATTACAGTCATACGTCCTTTATGCCTCGTGCCAGAGCGTATCATCTCTTCACTTGCCCAAATGCTGAACTTCGAAAAGCAGAAAACACCTTGTCCATACGAAGAGAAGTCAATGCGTGACGACATGACGCAGATATTCCGCCAAATAGAAACTCTAAACCCAGAGGCTCGCTATAGCATGTGGAATGCAATATGCAACAACACGCTCGATAGCAATACAGCACAAGATTCTCCATAACCACCAGCACAAGACTGCATCAATACGGAGCACAAGACTGCAGAAGACAGTCCCGCAACAAAAAAATCATAACAAGACATTGCAAACTATAACTACCGATATCAAACAAACACACATGACCATAACACTAATAACCTGCACTTATAATGCAGAAAGCGTCTTACAAAAAACGCTCAACAGCATAATAAAGCAAGACTATAAC
>JAEIGA010004997.1_pt1 | contig 20365 bp, 20 predicted proteins | sample 9270691 | NCBI WGS metagenome assembly JAEIGA01 (sample SAMN17057246, study PRJNA624740) | gut metagenome | biome: biome; isolation source: fecal sample | host: Bos grunniens | place: China: Xizang | collected 2019 | reverse complement strand
TCATTTTATTTTATTGTTTAGTCTTTTTTTTTTGTTTTTGGGAGAAAATAAAAAAAAAAGTAAGGAGAAAATTCTCCTTACTTTTTTAATAAATTCCCCTCTTCTTAAAATAGTCTTCCAGGTAAGTATAGAGATCATCTAACCAATCTCCCTCAGTATGAAATGATTTAATAAATTGGTCAGATGACCAACTACTAATAAAAAAAGTTCCTTCATAAACTGAACCCTTTATTAATTCAGGATCTAAATCATATATGTCAGTCTTTTCTATCTCTACTATAAATGGCTTTGACTTTTTTCTTTGAAATATTAGAAATAGGTCATTTTCTTTGAGAGAAAATTTATCATGTTCAATGAACTCCACTAAAAAATGATAGTTTCTATATTCAATAGAAGTTAAGGGCTTAATTGAGTCTGCGGCAATATAGTTTTGCCACTCACTTTTTTCTTTTATTTGATAAATAATAAATTTCATAATCAAATAAAAGAGTTTGATGGGATTTTTAGAAAGCACAGATAGGACGAACCCCATTGGCGGTAGACTTAGTGATGGCGTCGAAACACTCGAGGGCCCAGAAGTAACACCACGTATCGTCGGAATTGTACTGGGTACTGGTCCATTCATGTCCCGGACTACTAAATAATTCCCCACTAATAGCAGTTAATGCCTCTTCTATTGCTACTCGATTTAATACGATTTGATTCATCTCACCGGCGGCCGGTAAATACCACTGACCAGCTCCTTTACATCCGTTACTATAAGCACGACAATATTCTGCAGCCGGTGCACCAGTATAAAAATAACTATGATTATCTGTTGTACCTTTTAATTGAAATATAATAGCATCTGTATTAGGCGATCCAGCAAAATCGGTAAGTGCATCTGATCTAGAAGTAGTAGTTTTAATGCCAGTTACAGTTTTATCATATCCACCCCATGCAGATTTTGTATTTCCATTCCATGCTCCATCATAATTCGATCCATTTGCCGCATACCAATTCTTAGGTGCGATAATAATCGATATATTATCATTAATAAGAGCTACACCGGTCGCATTCGATCCGCCAGTCCATTCTGAAACTAAGTGTTGTTCTCCTTGTAGATCAACTATAGTTACCCCTTTTATTACTGGAGGAGGTAATAACTCACTCCATCCTATTGCTTTATATTCAGTACCATGAGTGATAATAGTTTTTCTATCTTGGATAAAACAAATACTAGAATCTAAGATATTACTATTATTTTTCTGTATATCATAATTTTCTCCTTTTGAGAAGTGTATTAATTTTTTATTTATAGCCATAAAAAAGATCTTTTATGATTAATTTTTCCATAAACAGAAAAAAAATGGACTAATTTTTACCTCCCTCAACTAACATAATAACCTTATATATGTAGGAGAATAGTCTCTTATGTAACAATTAAAATAGATAAAATTATGAAAGTAACTTTTGAAACTACAACGAAAGTGTTAGAAAAGATTCACATTTCTTCTAGTAAAACTCAAGAAGAAATAGAACAATTGAGAAAAGAAGTTGAAAATGTAAGTCTTGTAGATAGAGAATATGCAATAATTCTCATAGGATTACTTAAAATCAAAATAGAAAATCTTATTAAGGAAATGAAATTTTTAGCTTCATATTTTACAGAAGCTAAAGAAGATGTTAAGATTTTTGAATTAACTGTAAAAGCAATTCAATGTCATATCGATATTCTTGAAGAAGAGAAGATAAGAATAAAAGAAAATTTCTATCGACTAAAGAAACTTTTGGATGATGAAGAAAAGTGTGAATAAAAAAGGAATTAAACCCCTCCCGAGCCTGCGGCTCGGGAGGGGAAGTTTTTTTTTTTTATTCAATGATTTAGTTAATTAGAATGATTGCCAACTTGATATTTCTTCATAATTTCTTCAAACCTAAAGTTATAGGACTGAGGGGATTAAGTTTCTCAAATCCTTTTTATATAGTCGAGGGCAAGATTAATCAAGGTAAGAGTGACCTCCTATAATGTTATCATAGGCGTATACGTCACCATTATCATTCGTCGTAACAGGATCTCCATCATCATAAAATACATGACCATATTCATTTGTACTAATAGAAGTGTTATTGTAGCTAGAATGTACCCATTCAAACCAAGTCATACCAGATTCTGCTTGACATTGAATCGTTTTAATTCCATCATTTACAGTAAAGTTAATCATAATTACATCCAATTGAATGTTATCATCTTCTACTGGACGGACACTAAACCCGTTCGCACGGTAGTGATATCCTTTCGGTGTGATGTATCCCGAATTGAAACGCCAGTTGTTAGCATACTGCTGATCGTAAGCAGCAGATGAAAGCCACATAAAACCATCCGAACCGACGCTTCCTAACTCGCCATTCAAACCATCTCGACATCCAGACAAAGGGACATCAACTCCAACAGTATCACCACTATATCTGCTCATCTTTACGATACCGTTAGCATTGCTGATGACAGAAGATAACCCTGAAAACACATTCCCATTAGGCACTTTCCATCCCACAGGACACGGGTCGTATACAGTTTTTACTGTGTCATTGTCTGAAGCCCCCGTTTCTGTACATGCAGCATCCCAAAGATTGTAATATGACTTATCTCCAAACCAATTATAGGGATTACTAGGACTAGAGTTGTAGTAGAACGTGGTAGGGTAATTTATACCGAGCATTAAGTAAGAACCTTTACTTGCCTTAGTTATACTGCCCGGAGTGTGGTCAGTGGTTGAATTCCAAGCACTAGGCAGGAGCATAGGGTCTTTTCTACCCCACTGATAAAACCAGTTCTTAATGTGAACCATGTCATCATCATACTTTGACGCAAGGTTTACTGGCATAATGTTATATTTAACACCTGTTGAGTTAGTAATCTCTACTGGCGACAAGTCGTGTGGCCACACCCAAATATGCCAAGACCAAATATACGCATCCGTTATTATACCTATAATCGCATTACCTCCTGTTGATGGTATTGATTTAACCTTAAATTGAATAAATCTGCACTCTTCTCCGCCAATTAAACTTACGTTAGAGACTAAGTTTTCAACATCAGACGTTATAATTCGTACATGTTCAAATGTAATTCCTCTATCATTTTCAATATAAGGAGAACTTATAGTGTCTCCATAAGCACTTAAAAAATCATGCGAGTTAGCACCACCATTATTCGTAAAGGCGGCTGTATTGACTTTCCCGTTTTTAATCCCATTACCGTATACAATAGGGAATTTGTACGTGCCTGCCTCTCTCACTACATAGCAGTTAGCGGTTGAACGATTAATAGGATTTCCATATATGTCAAATAAAGACAAGTCAATCTCAGTGATTATAGTGTATTGTTGAGATACTGTATAAGTCTTTTCGTTAGCTACACGAGTAACGGCTTTGGGAGTATTATATCCACTTACTTTACTAGCTTGTATGGTATAACTTAAATTAAATGGAATTTTATATGTTCCACTGACGGTTGTTTGAGATGCAATTACATCTATTAATGTTGAACCTACCACGAAATTTCCGCTTCCTGAAGAAGTGTAGAATTTGTCGTTTACGGAGTCGTAAAGCCCCGCAATACCATCAGAACGAAGAGCTGGAATGTAGTCACGAATAAGTATTTCGTTATTGTATATCTTACATGAATATAGTTTTAACGAACCATAATACCCAGCGTTTCCGCCCTCATTTGAAGCGAACAAGTACAAATTCCAAGGACATGTAAACGAACTTGTCATATTTGATGCTTTTCGAGTTTCATCTAAGTACAAGTGGTTTTTATTTTTATCCACCAAATACCTATCCGTTAATGAATCAAGTGAATCAGGTCGAGGCAAATTTGCTTTAGATTCCCCATAGTCACTTCTAAATGAAAGGGAATCAATCAAAAAATTGAAATTATTATTATATGAGGCTGTTCTAGTGCCGAAAACGAACTGCGAACTTGAACTCGAAGTCATTTGGACATCCACTATCACTCTTGTATTATTGTTTGGTTTAAATCCAGTATCAATATACTGAGAGCCATTTGACTCAATATACTCTAAACGTGTATATTTAGTAGCAACGCCTACAGTCTCTTGTTTCGAAATAGTTACTTCAAATCCACTTACCGAACCACTATCTGCACTAACATTAACAGTCAATATTTCTGTTTGATAAATACCTGTCTTTTCAATTAAGCTATCACCTTCAAAAATAAAATAAATATTATCAGGCTTCTTATATCCTTCTATTTCAGGAAATTTTATAACACAATATAGAGTTCCCCAACTTTCATCTTTTGATAGGAACTCCCCATTACCTAGTTCCCCAATTACTTGAAATAAAGACTCATCAAATTCTTCATATGCAATATCACTAGCATATACAGTGGCTTTTATAATTTCTATGATATCTGTATCATTGTCTTGATTACTAAGAATATTTACTCTTAATCCGTTACATAAATATGTAAAAGTAAGAGGAAGAGAGTTATCAGGAATTGCAGTACTGTTATAAGCCTCAGGAGTAGAATAACCTTCAATAAAAGATACTATGACCGTATAGTCAACATAAGCAGGGACTTCTATTACTGCTACAGTTCCATTCCATGTATGTGTAATAGTTTGATCTGCGTAGATTACTGAAATCACTGCACCAATCAAGTCTGAGTGACTTGATTGATTAGTTTGGAGAGTGATGTTAAGTTTCTCAACTTTTCCTTTTTTGTATATATTATTTGTAGTTCCGATCATAGAAAATAAAAATAAAGTTCTATATTTTAGAACCGTCCATTTTTTTTTTTCTGGATATGGGAGGAAAGTAAAAGAAAATGGGCTATAAAAGCCCATTTTCTACTTTATAAAAAATATAGTATATTAATTGCATTAATTCAATTCCTCCTATTTTAAACCAAACATTCATTCCTCCTTGTTGATTATTTATCAATAAAAAAGATGTGTTTATATCTTTATATTTATCTTTAAATTCCTCAAGGAAGTCTTCTTTTATGATTAACTCTTGATATCTTTTGGGTCTTATTTCTTTAAAATTCATATAACCACTTTTATTCTCTGGTTTATTTTCTTTTGAACAAACCCCAATGCAAATTCCGGTTCTTTCATTACCCAAAATACTGAAGCATATTCCTTTCTTTTTGTTTTCCCTTAAAGGAGTTGGAGTAGGTAGAGCAGGAACAATATACTCTTTAACTTTAGTTGTAAAAATTCTATCAAAAAATATATAAAAACTGTAATAATCTAATAAAGTTTTTTCTTTCATTTAATAGTTTTCTGAATATTTATAAGTAACAAAATGTTTTATAATTCGACCCAAAGAGATACCTGGAGCAATTTTATAGTCTAAATTTACTCCACCTGTCCAATGTAAAGCATGCCCTGAATCAACTCTTTTATTAAGAAGATTTTCCCTAATTTCTTCAATTAAAGGCACTTCTTCTAGATAATATGGGCGGAATTGTTCAAATCCATTAATAAGACCACTAAATTCTTTTGAATTATTTTTATATATAGTTATTATTCCAAACCAAATGTATCTCCTGTTTTCTAGAATAAAATATCCTGTCTTATAGGGATCTTTTAAAGGTTCTAGATTCAGTGCTTTTAAGTCATTGATAATATTTTGAGAAATTGTTTGTAATGGTTTTGATATATAAATCCTATAATCACTTAATTCTTTTATTCTTTCCTTCATAACAGTTATAAGGAAATAGAAGGAAAACAAAATTATATAATTTTTCCCCACACTTTCCTTCCTTCTTTCTTTTCTTCCCTTATTTTTGTTATGGAAAGCATATTTGTTTTCTTTTCTGGCTCTAAAGAAGAGTGGGAAAAGAAATTAGAAGAAGAAAAGAAAGATAAAATAAATAATAACAATAATGGTAATCAGTCAAGGAAAGAAAGCTGATTTTCTTGCATTTGAGAAAATTGGTGAATCTGTATGGAATATTCGTTGGGGAAAAGAAGATATATTTGAAAAGGTTGGTCAGATGAATGAAGAAACCGGCAATTGGGAGTTAACAGGAGAAATTAAGGAAACTTCTCTTTGTACTTATGAAATTCATCGTCTTTTTACTAAGCCAACTCTTTATACTTTGTCTAAACTTTTTGATTCCGCTACAAGAGTGCCGAGTGTATCAGAACTTCTCGATATTGTTAGAGGATTTGAATATCGTGATAATCAAATTTTAGGTTGGTTAAAGGAAAGAATTACTAAAGCGATTGAAAAGTATGATTCAAGTAGTGAAGTAAATAATTTTACTATTTCGGGAATTAATGTATGGCTCGACAAGAGTACTAGAACAGGTCTTCAACTTCGTTTTGCTTCTGAAGTAGCTCTCCAAAAGTCTGAAACTACTTTATGGTATAATGGCATGAATTTTACTTTAGAAGTAGGAAAGGCACAAATGATGTTACATCTCATTGAAGAATATGCATCTAAGTGTTATGATCATACACAAAGCCTTTTGGTAGAAGTAGGAAAATTGGAAGATATTGATTCAATTATTTCATTTAATTACAAGGAAGGTTATCCGGGAAAGCTTAGTTTCTAAAAAAAAAAAAAAGCAAGGGGAAATTTCCCCTTGCTTTTTTTTTCTATTATATTAAACAGAAGGCTCTATTTTTAATGCCGTAAGGATAATTACCTATTCCTTTTGCTCCTAAGTCTACCCCACTTGTTAGTGCGGTCCAAACACTGGAAACAGTTTGCAATGTACTGGTAAAATATTCAGCACTAATATCTACCCAATTTTTCCCAATCATTGATAAAAGACTTTTAATTTTTCCTGCATTATAGAGAGAAACGTACCATTCGCCAGCTGCACCTAAATATCCTCTTGACCCATCAGGAAAGATGTAGTCATAACAGTATCTTGCAATAGGGTTATCATATGCAGTGCTAATAATTCTTTGAGTGTTATTATATCCATCATAATCAGCAGCTGCTGTCCATTTATCTGTAGTAATAGTTAGTCCAGAAATGTTTCCTTCTTCTCCCCAGTAAGAAGCAGAGGTTGTATCTTCTAGTGCAATCCCAAATCTAATTGTTCCTACAATAACAGCAATGCAAGAAGGAACATATTTAGGTTCCCAACTACTTTCTGTGTAAAATTTTCCATTAGTGCATTTTATGTATATTCCATCTTCTGGATTTGTAAGTCCTGGATCAGAAATAAAAGTTATAGTAACTGTTTTAGTTAATGAATTTGCAATAAAAGTTTGTTCTGCATTCTCTGTAAATCCTCCTTGAAAATGTGCTCTAATAACATATTCAATCCCATAAGGGATTCGATGAGTCTCAAGAAATGTTGTTTGTGAGAATATAATAGAGCCATCTCTCATATCTTCACAAATTATAGTAAAATTTGTAGGTAATTCAGTTTCTCCTACTATATTAACTGTAAGAAGTTGTGTTTGATATGTTCCAGATTTTTCTATTAATCCACCTTCTGTATTTGTAAATTTTATATCGTCGGGTTTTATATATCCATTAATTTCAGGAAAAATAATAGTAATCTCTTTTCCTATAGGAATAAGAATAGTTTCACCATTATTTACATCAATAGATGTCGTTCCATATTTTACAGTAGCTTTTATATCTAGAATTCCTGAATCTGATGATCCTTGATTACTTAAAATATTTATTTTTAATTGACTTGGTATGTAAGTAAAAGATAAGGATCGTGAATAGTCAGGGATAGCTATATATGTAACTGGAACAGGAGTTTTATAGTTCTCAATATCAGAAAAAGAAATCGTATATTCCACATACTGTGGAACTTCAATAATAATTTCTTTTCCTTCCCAAATATATTCTTCAATTATCGTTGCATATGTAATAATTATTTTTACCCCTATTATAGGGCTATGATCAAGCTGGTTCGTTTTTAATGTAATTCCCAGTTTTTCTTCTTTTGTCTTAGAAATATATGTATTTGTTTGGCCTTTCATTACCCTAATAGTATAAATTTCCTCTATAAACAAAAAAAAAACGAATAAATTAGATTGGGATTTTTATTTTTCTCATAAAAGGATTAATTTAAGCATTAAAACCCTTTAAATTAAAAGTAGAATTTTTATGAATGGAAAAACTAATTGTGCAAAAGGGAATGGAGGGCCTTTAGAATTTGTCAATATTCGACTTATTACTAATCAATCCGAACATTCAGATCTTATTGGTTCTAAGATTTTAATAAGACAAGATACAAGAAATAAGGAGCATGAATGGAAAGGAAATGAAATTACTTTCACTATTCCTGCATATATAGAACATACCATCGAATTTCCCGAAGTAGAAGGATATAAGAAACCCGATAACATTACTTTTGTTGCCGTGGAAGGTAATTCACGAACCATCGAGGCTGAGTATAAGGCTGAGTTGGTTAAGATCAATGTAACGTCTAGCAACGGCTCTGCTGTAAGTGGTGCTACCCTTACCATCAACGGCAAGCAACAGACATGGAATGGTACTGAGATTCGTCAGCTTGTGCCTTTCGGTACTCAGTATTCGGTAGTGGCAGGTGCTGTGAGCGGTTTCGGTACGCCTAGTGCGCAGACGTTTACTGCTCAGAATCCCGAAAGAGAAGTGTCTGTGGTGTACATCGCTTCGTCATTGAAAGTCAACATCCTTTCCAACCAAGGCACGGATGCTGCTATTGCTAGCGTGAAAGCTACCGTGAAGTATGGCTCTACATCGGTAGAGGTAGCTAATGGCGGTATGGTTAATCTTCCTACGAATACTTCTGTTACTATTTCGTTTCCCGAAGTAGCGGACTACAAGAAACCTGCTGACATTACCTATACCCATACAGGAGGGCTTGTAGAGAAGTCGGGTACTTATCAGTGTGAGTTGCTGACAGTTAATGTGAGTGCGGATAGCGGTAGTGTTAGTGGGTTTGAGATTACGATTTCGAAGCGGGAAACTGTGGGTGTAGCTACTAAGTATACTAAGTTGGAATATATTGAATCCAATGGCACACAGTATATTGATACTGGTGTTTCTATATCTCCATCAAACGGAAGGAAACTAAAGTATGTGATAGATTCACAGATGACAGGAAGTTTGTCTTCTGCAAACATTAATGGTTCAGGATGGGGTGCATCTCCATACTTTAACTCATTTTACGTCGGATTCTTCCAAGGTATTATGTATTATGGCAATGGTCGTACAGACGAATCCGTATCGGGCACAGCTGCGGATAATAACAGGCACATATTTACTTATGATGCAAAAAATGGAGTTGCGAGCATTTCTGGTATAAAAGAAGTTTCATTTACGTATCAGGAACCCGATGGTGCTTTGCCGTTGTTGTTGTTCGGTTATAGTCAGCACAATAACACTCCGCTACACTCCGAAAGAATGTACTCATGCAAGATATATGAAGATAACGTCTTAGTACGTGATTACATCCCTGCCTTGCGCTCGGATGGTATTGCAGGAATGTACGATGCAATAAATGATACTTTCACGGCTTCAAGCGGTAGTAGTAATTTTATTGCTGGAGGAGAATCAAGTGAAATCATCGCCACTCAAACTAGCGTTACTGGAGCATATAAGATTCCTTTTGATACAAGCTATGTTGTTCAAGCAAGCAGAATTAGCGGATATGATACCCCGCAACCTATCACTCGTGTAGCTAGTGCAAAATCTTATACGATAGCTCAGCAATATGCAGTGATTACGGTAAGGGATTTATCGCTGTATGATGTGTATGGAAATCGTATCAATCGTAGTACAGCCAACTGCTATGTGGTTCGTGAAACAGGACAATACAAATTCCCTTTTGTTTATGGTAATGCTATTAAGAACGGAAAAGTCAATACGGCTGCTTTTACGAACAATGGTGGCGCAAATTCTCATGATTTTGTAAATTCAAAAAATGTTAAAATTACCCAACCTTATGTGGATAAAGATTACAATCTCATAGATGACAATATTACAATGAAGAGTGATACTGAAAATGTTATATCAAATATATTTTTAACGCAAGAGGAAGAATGTTATTTCGTTTGTTTTACAGTCAACTCAATTCCAGCCCAAGGCGCAAATGCAGTATTGGATGTTCGTTTACTCAGTACGGTTTGCTGGTCTTGGCACATTTGGCTCTGGCCTCATGACTTGTCTCCCGTAGAAATTACCAATTCAACAGGTGTTAAGTACAATATCATGCCTGTTAACTTGGCTTCAAAGTATGATTCAGATGGGATTCACATTAAGAACTGGTTCTATCAGTGGGGCAGAATGAATCCAATGTTGCTGCCTAATTCATGGAATAGCGCAACAGACCATGAATATTTTGGTCAAATAAACTTTACTACATATCCTAAAGCCGATAGCCTAGCAAATGGACTTCTTGGCTCAAACATGTTCTACTACAACTCTGCATCTCCTTATAACTGGTTCGGTACTAAATCGTACTACAACTTATGGGATGCAGCTTGTACAGGAACGGGCAACTCAGACAACGACACAGTGAAGACGGTCTACGACCCTTGTCCAGTGGGATGGAAGATTCCTAATGGGAATACTTTCACGGGATTGAGTATTCTTTCTTCTGATAATGGTGTTGTAAAGATGAGAAGATATAGTGGTGATGCAGTAGGCGTTGGATTCCCGTTGTCAGGAAATAGACACAGTAATGACGGGTCATTAGTAGGGATTGGTACTTCTGGATATGTCTGGACATCAGCAGCCGCTTCGGAGAACTTTGCTTACAATTTATCTTATGATTCAAACTCAATTACCCCTCAGTTAGATATGGGCGCTTCAAGACGCGCATATGGTAAATCCATCCGTCCCGTCCAAGATGATAATATTCAGTTGGATGTAATTGTAATTAACTTTAAGATTGGGACTACTGCAAGTTCAGCCACTCCTTATCAGGCAGAAAGTGGTATGACCTGGTTTGAATGGGTGAATAGTGAGTATAATACGGGAAATTATATAATATCTAACGAAAGAGTAGTGAAAGGGAGTAATACCGTATGTAGTAATAATAGTCCAGTTAGTCTTTCAGAAAATATTTTTGGCATAGAAAACGGAGATATACTTCCAGCATATCAAGAAATTCGGATTCGGACGTAGTAATCTAGTCTAAGTGTCTAATAATCAACGCCACGTCATAGTTGAGATGAAACTAGCACAAAAACCTCCCCATCCATCATGAACAGAGATGCTAAATTTACAAACAAAATAAAAAACTTCCCGAAAAGGGAAGTTTTTTATTTATAACCTAATTTTTTCAGGATATCCTGATCTATGATCATAGTTTTTGATATCTTCTACACTTTCTAATTTCTTTGCATTAGCGATATGCATTTGTGTAGTATCATAGCAATTAGAGGCATATAATTCAAGAGAGTCTAGCATTAACAAAGCATCAGAAATAGTCAATGGGAAACTTACTCCATCTTGCCAAAGAATAGTTTCAGTTTTTCCCATTCTTTGTTCAGCTTCAAATCTCAATTTCAGACCTACTCTAGTTGCTTTATCCAACCAAGTATCATATCCACCTATAGAGAAATTATTTACTTTTTCAGAAGAGTCATATGCTTCAATCTTAAGAAGTAATAAATGTTTCTGGCACTCTAAAGAATTTTGACCTTCACGAATCATTCTTACTGTATCACTATCTTTATCAAATTCGATAACATCACAGAGCCAGTAAGTAACTTCTTCTGAAATTATTTCTCCAGTTTCAAAATCTTTATGTTCTCTTATTTCTGTCTTTTCTTCTGTATTATAAAATAATCTAAAAGTACCTCTCCATCTATCAATTTGTGGAGGGGCCCAACCATATGTAATAGTATATGTCTTCATGAAAAACTTATTAATTTAATATTAGGGTTTGGACTTACAACTCGTCATATTCGGAGGCAGCCATTTCGGTAAGTTTAAATTTATAAGTAGAATTTAAAGTATAAAACTCTGACTTTTCCCAATCAATACTGACAATATTACTAGTATAGTAATAGCCTTCATATACATCATCGAGGATTACATGACAACTGAACCCTTCTGCTAGCATTGGTGTAAATCCATCTCTTCCTTCTCCGCTAGACAAATATCCTGCATTTTGTGAGATTTTTTGAATCCAAATCTGTCCTTCTTTAGAATTTTTAATTTTTTCAAATTGACTTAATGTCATTTTATCAATTAAATAATAATCTGATTCTAGGAATTCTTTTTCTGTCATTCCTCTTAACTCTTTTACACCTTTAACTAAAGGCATATCAGACACTTTATCTCTTCTTCTCATGTTATAATTCTTTTTATGAAAAAGAAAAATAGTCAGTAAAAGACTGACTATTTTTCAAATAACTTTACATTTCTAAGATATCAAGAAGTTTTTTCTTCCATTTCCAGAAAATTATTTCCCAGAATGAAATATTCTTAATTTCTTCGATCGTATTATTAAGTTTACAAGAAAGTCTATAATTTTCTCTTTCAAGCTCTTTGATTTTCTTTTTAAAATCTTCAATATCTTCTTCCTCTTCAGGAGATTCCTCTTCTTCTGTTGTTTCTACAGTTGGGGTAGTAAAATCTTCTGGAGTCATTACAAGAGTTTCTACTTCTTTCTCTTCTTCGATGACTTCATGTTCGACAATTATCTCTTTTTCTTCTTCTTTTTCATTAAAGAAAAGAGAAAGGATATGATCAAGAGTAACAGCACTGAGCGCTTTATCTTCAGGGTCGACTTTTTCCATAAAAGATTTTCCTGGCATTACTAAGAAAACATTGTCACTTGCACTTACTCCATCTACTGCATAAGGTGTATACCATACAGATTCTTGTAAGCTTCCTGAATATTCGAATGAATAGTCATTAGAGAGTTTAATTTCTTCTTTCTTAGAAAGCTTTTCTGAAGTAAAGAGATACAATACTCCAAGAATTTCTTTAATAAATCCTTGTTCATACTCTACTTTACCGACAAATTCTTGCTTTTTAAGGTCTTTTGTTACAGGTTTTGATAGCCTGTAACAAAAGATTTTTACTCTGTTCTTTTTTGCCATAAATTACTCACAAATTGCTTCTTGAATTTCCATAATAGTCTTGACATCCCAGTCATTTGAAGAGATAAGGCCTTCAAATTCTTCATCTGTCAACTTAGTAAATTCTAAGTCGTGTACTTTTTCTGCATCTTCCTTAACACAGTCATCAATACGATTGCCATAGCTTACAAGATAAGAATTAATTTTGATTTTTTCTTCATCAGTCAAGTTTACATTTTCTCCTTCTTGTTGCCAACGTGATGCCTTTTCAAAAATTTCATCGTGATTTTCTCCCTTCAACTTTTCTCGGGCATCTTCAACAAGTTCATTAAAATCAGTAAAGATCTTTTTCATTTCTCTAACTGCCTTGATTACTTTAATTTTACCTGAATCAGCAACTTTATTAATCTTTGCGTTACTGAGCAATTCATACACTGATACAATTTCTGTTGTCTTCATAGATCTATAATTATTATTAATACGTATTATTAAATATTTTCGTTTCCTTCAAGAAGCATATCTGCTCCGAACACTTTAAGATAAAAATCAAGTACATCTTGGCTTATCTTTATCTGTTTTTGATTCACTTTATTAAGTAGTCGAATTCCTTCAATACTTCTAGCACGCGAAAGTGCCACATAAAGTTGTCCTTCTGCAAATATTTGATAAGGGTCAATAGTGATTTGATTAAAAGTTAATCCTTGACTTTTGTGAATTGTAATAGCATAAGCTAATCTTAATGGGAATTGTGTACAAGTTCCTATGACTTTTTGACAAATTTTGCCATCTTTGTCTAGATAATGTTCGACTGCTTCCCAATCTTTCTTGAATATGTTAACAATTCTTCCATCATCTATAAGTTTTACAGTGACTCTTTGGTCAGTCATTTCTTCAACTACGGCCATTGATCCATTCTGGTATCCTACTTCCCAGTCATTTTCTGTAATCATTACTTTAGCCCCTTTTCGAAGATAAAGTGTTTCTTCACATGGGATTTTTGTTTTAGAAAAATCTCCACTTAATTCAACTGTATAGAATTTTTGGTCACCTACAAGACTCTGTAATCCTGCTTGATTGATTCTATAGGCTTCATCTTTTCTTGAACAAAGTACTGTTTCGGTAGGATCAATTTTTTCTCCATAAACTCTTTGTTTGTATCTAGAATTTAGCTTTTCAAAATCTTTTTCTACATAAAAACCAAGTCTAATATTGTTTAAAATTCCTACAAATTCAGGGTTATTCTGTCTATATACTTTTGTAAGCTGTATACTTTCAAAAGGATACATCTTTAGCGCTAAAGAGTCAAAGAAGAATTCTGACTTATATTTTGTTTTTAATAATTCCCATTCTTGACTTTGTCTGACTGGTGGTAACTGAAATAAATCACCTACCATAAGCAACCGAACTCCGCCAAAAGGTTTTAAAGAATTTCTAAAATAACACAAAACATCTGACACCATATCTAATACGTCTGCACGTACCATAGATATTTCATCAATTATCAGAAGTTCGAGTTCTTTAAAGAGCTTTTTCTTCTTTTTATTATATTTATTAATGAAAGTTGGGGCATCCATTGCAGGCATATAATTACCTACTGCATCCGTATCAGGAAGATAAGGAGCAACCGGTAGACCTAGTAAACTATGTAGAGTCTGTCCTCCCACGTTTACAGCAGCAATACCTGTTGGTGCAGCTAATGCTACTTTCTTTTTTGTAGTCTCCATGATGTACTTAATCAAAATAGTCTTACCAGATCCAGCTTTACCTGCCAAGAAAATATTTTTATTAGAATTTTCCACTAAATCTAATACTTTCTTTGCCTCCGGGTTATCATCATAATTAATCTTTTTTATGTTAAATCCATTCATAAAATTTCAATAAAAAGTTTCATTCAACATTTACAAAGTTTTTACAGGATTTAAAACCCGTAAATAGCTTATAATTGTAAAATTAACTATTAAATTTATGGGAAAATATTTTAGTATTGAAGATTTTGAGAAAAGATTAAAAGAGAAGAGTTCAGAAATTATAAATAACCTTGCTTGGGATGCTCCAAACATTATTAGATCGACTTTACTCGATGTATCAGGGAATTTTTCAAATTTATTTAATGTTCACAGTTATAAATTAAAACCAGAGACTTATTTACCAAAACTTAAAGAATTATTAGATAAATATCAACTTAAACCAGTAAATTCTTTTATAGATTTTGAGTACGTAGATCCGGAAGAAAGAACAATTTGTAGCGATAGATTGGCAAGTATTTATGTAAGTGAAGAAAATAGTTTTGTAATAGATATTTGTTTTCCAGGAAATTCTCACGTAATATCCGGTATTTCTACAAATAATGTTTATTTTATTTCTGAATCTTCAGATATTGCCCTTAAATTTTGTAAAGATCATGCAAAAATAGTCAAAGAAATAGATAACCTAGAAAGAAGTGATGATAAAATCATGTATTCAAAGATCTTGGTATCGTCTAGAGATGGATTGAAGTGGATTAATTTGGCTATTCCTCCAAAGAATGAGGTAAATGATATTTCAGAAAATTATCCTAAAGACTTTTTAGAAGTAGTACCAGAAAAGATGGATAAGTTTTTGAAAGAAGATTCAGGAGGTATTATAATTTTTAGAGGAGAACCTGGTACAGGTAAATCTACATACTGTAAGCACTTAATTAAGAAGTATCAGAGAGATGTAGATTTTTTAATTGTAAATCAAGACTTAATCTTATCTAATCCTGAAGCATTCAGATTATTCTTAATTGAGACTATTTCTTCAATGAGAGAACTTGCACCTTATGATGAGAATTATGATGACAATCCTTTATATAATTCAATCTCTAATGATGAAGAAATAAATTCAAACTTAAGAAAAATTGTTATTATTGTTGAAGATTGTGAAAAACTCTTAATTGATAGAGATTCTTTAACTGGAAATAATACCTCACTTATCTTAAGTGATATCTTGAATTATTCAGACGGTATTATTGGTGATTTAATTCAATGTAAGTTTATTTTTACTTTCAATACTCACTTATCTAAAATAGATAAAGCATTACTTAGAAAAGGTAGAATGAAGCTAAACTATGAGTTTCAAAAGCTTAAAGGAGAAGACCTTAAGAAACTTTTAAAGAAATTGAGTAAATCGATTTCACAAGAAGATATTGAGAATGGTCTCACTCTTGCTGAAATTTATAATTTAGATGAAGAAGATTATTCAAATAAAGAACGTAAAATTGGATTTTAATGATACTAATTATTACTCATAGTAAAGACAATGATGGTCATTTTTCAGGAGCTATCTGTCAATATTTTGAAGAAACGATTAGAGGTACTTTACCTCTTGAAATTAATTACCTAAGATGGTCTTATGGAGATAAAGATCCAAACATAGATGAACTTCAAAAATATGAAAGAATCTATGTTCTTGACTTAACACTTAATTCAAGTGTTATGGAATTTTTGGCAAAAGATTATCGTGGCTCTATAGTTTGGATAGACCACCACGTTGCTAATTATGAAAAACTTGCACCAGAAATTCATAACTTAATTCCAGGAATAAGGAGTGGTGAATCTGCAGCTTGTATATTAACTTGGGAATGGTGGCTAAATTTTATTGAACCTAATAAAATTGAAACTATATTCCATTTTAATGAAAAAGTTTATGATGCATTTCCTGCATTGGAGTTAGATGAGTCTATTCTCGTCAAGACAGATCTTGAATGGCCGAATAATAGATCAATTTATCCTTATTGGTTATATTTTTCGGGGTGTTATGATATTTGGAAATATAGCAATACTGAATTATGGGATAAATTCATAATTCCTCATGAATACTATCTTAGATCAACAGTAGATGGACCAAGTGGCGCATTAGAAGTAATAAAAAATTATTTTTCTTGTATAGAGAGCAAAAGTATTCCAGATATAGGTCAATATATTAGAACTGGAAGTTTAGTTTATAGATATCAAGAAAAAAGAAATAAAGCAACTGCAGCTAATCTTTATAAAGCTAGTGTATTTAATGAGATAACTAGAAGTAAAGTAAATTGCTTAGTAATTAATACATTAGAAAGAGGTAGTAAAGTCTTCGATAGCGTAAGTCAAGAATTACGTGATTGGGCAGATTATTTTATTTTGTGGAATTGTTCAGGTAAGAAATATAAATATAGTGCATATTCTGAGAAAGAAAATATATTTGTTCCGAATCTTAAGATTAGAGGAGAGAGTTTTGGCGGACATCCACATGCAGGAGGAGTAGTTTGTGAAAAAAGATTAATATAGATTTAATTATATGGATAATAGCAATAATTTATCGGGTATAAGAGAACTCGCTAATGCTTGTAATGCGATTTCTAGTCAACTTAATGTATTACCAGGGAACTTGCACTCTCCGGTAACTAGTCAGCTTAGTAGTTATTATGATAATAGTATAACAGCAGATAGTTCTTCAGTTTTATCTGTATATTCATCAAAAGCCGAAGAAATTTTAGATGATATTCATAATTTTTGTAAAAACTACTGCTTTGCGGGGACCACTGAAGTTTGTGATTCTGAATGCAAGTGTGAGTGTCCATTATGGAACAGATTAAAATGTGAGAGGAGAGTTTAAACTCTCCTCTTTTCCTTTTAAAGCCTATTAAGTAAGAAAAAAGATTTTTTATGAAATTAGATTATCATTTTATAGCATTTAGAAAAGGTGGTATTTTAGTACCAAACAAAGACAGAAAAACAGATGTCATACATCCAGAAGTAATTCAATTCAATCTTGAATTAATCAGATTAGGGTATACATTGAAGGAAGAAGATATGTATGCTTTGGATGATAATTTTGTGAGACTATATGGAGAAAGTACATTAAAAGGGGTCTATAATTTTCTTGGATATAATAAGGATTGGAAACCATTTCATAAGGGTTTTCCTCAATCAGTCATCTCAGCAACGGAAGCTGAGTTATATTATAGCCAGATGAAACACTATCTTTATGGATGGGTACCAGAAGAGGTAGAAATAAAGGAAAAGCCTGAGCAGGAAGATGAATACTATTATCGTGCAGCATGTACATTAAATCTTTATGTAGAGGATGATATTATTGAAATCTACAAAAGACTTCTTAGTACGAATCAAAGTATTTCTTCTTCTGAGATTGAAGTTATAGATTCCCTTTTGAAGGAAGGAAAAAATGTCATTCCAGATAAAATACCTTTTAAGGAAAATTTGGCTGTTCTTGTCTCTTTACTTGGTCCTAGTGGAGTAAAATATTGTACAGGAATTAATGATGTTTTAAGAAGTATTATGTATTCTCTTGAAATGCCAGTACTTCTCAATCTCCCTAAAAAGAAAATTAAAGATGTATCTCGATGGAGAAGTTCAACGGGGTGGATAGAAAATCCAGAGAGAAGTAAGTATAAATTTCCAAATATTCCAAGAAAAAATAGAAAAGAATATTTGGACATGATAGAAACTTATCTGGTTAATAGTAATTTCCACACCAATGCTGAAAGTATCTTAGATGATTTGAAAAAATCAAAGAAATTTTGGATTAAATTAGCAGAAAAGATCCATCCAGGAGAGTATGTATCAACCCATCCTCGTTCTTTTGTTCTGTTTGAAACAATTAGAAATTATAAATTACGAGGATTTTATTCAAATCTTCACGAAGCCTACAAACAAGGACAAGATGAAGTACTTAAACTTCTTTCAAGAAGACCGGGAGAATTTATTAGACGTTTTGACTCTCTCTATAGAAGAGAAGGGTATAGTAAATCTAAGACGTTAAATTCTTTAATAGACCTAGAGAAAAATCCAAGTACTAAAATTATTCTTGAGTTTCTTGATCATTTCTCTAAGAGAGCTAAAGAATATCCAAGAGAGATCCGTCTTCCTGGAGCAAGAGAAACTTTTGCATTACCGACACTTCATCCCTTAAGTGAAGGTGAAATTTCTGACTTAAGAAACTATTCTCTTATTATTTTGCAAGAAAATTACGAGAAGCAAGAATCTTTGGAAGGAAAAATCGCAGTTCTTTCTGAAGATCTTGATGATATCAGATTACCGAAAGATATGAGATCAATGTCAGATTCATTAAGGGTAGTATCTAGAGGAACTGCTTTTGATATACCTAAAGATGTCGATTATCTTCGTGCGTATACATATTGGTTTGATCCAGACGGAAAAAATGACTTAGACTTATCTGCATGTTTTCTTGATGAGAATTTTAATGAACTTCAAAGTATTGCTTGGAATTCTTATCATAAGAATGACTACTCCGTACATTCAGGAGATGTTAGATGCGTCCAAGGAGACTGTGCAGAGTATGTAGATATTGATATAGATAAAGCAATAAAATCTGGAGTGACTTGGGTATTCGTTGACGTAAATGATTATTCAGGAAATGGTTTTCATTTGATCGATAATAAATCAGGTATTTGTGGTATCAAAAAACTTGAAGCATCTTTATATTGGAAACCATCTGGGAATATCTTACAAGCACTTTCTTTATCGACTTCAGGAGATTCCGTAATTGCATTTGCATTAAATTTACCTGAAAGAAAGTTCTATTACCTAGATGAAGATATTTCTCATGGAGGAATTCCTGTAGGAACATATAACAGTCAGAAAAAGACAAGTATCGTAAAAGGAATGGTAGAAGCTCCTTTTGTTAGCGTTAAAGAACTCTTAAAGATAAACTTTTATTCAAGAAAAGCTGATATTATCAGTCTAGATGAATATAATGCATTAGATGAGGAAGAAAAGAAATTACCTAAGTATATGTTATATACAAAAGATGAAATTTTGAAAGATATCAGTCTTTTGAAAAATATTTTGGAATAGGGTCTATCCCTATTCCTTTTATTTCTTTTTTAAGAGCCTGATTTATAACAAATTACAAACTTATGGGACGAGGTATCGATTTTTTAGAAAGATTTGCTTCAACCAAGGATGGAGCTATCAGTAGCAAAATTATAGTTGGTGCATTCACTTATCTATTATTAGTAATTGCAGTTGTAGTATTGATGTTTATTCATCCAGAGTTTCCTGCATTATCTGATGTAGTTGTAGTATTGATTTTGTCAAGTACTTCATTGCTTGGATTGACAACAGTTGAAAATATTCGAGATAGAATTCCTTCTCATAAAAGACCACCTAAGTTTAATAATGGTCAGGTAGAAGAGGAAAATAAAAAAGAAGAGGAGTTCTAAAACTCCTCTTCGTTTCCTTCTCTATCACATATAAAATTATTAATATCTAGCCCTAAGGCTCTACAAACAACCTCTCCTTCTTCTACTTCAGGGATTTGTACAATTCCTCTATTATGTATTTTAACAAGATAGTATCCTTGTTCTTCTC
>JAEIGA010004996.1_pt1 | contig 20365 bp, 20 predicted proteins | sample 9270691 | NCBI WGS metagenome assembly JAEIGA01 (sample SAMN17057246, study PRJNA624740) | gut metagenome | biome: biome; isolation source: fecal sample | host: Bos grunniens | place: China: Xizang | collected 2019 | reverse complement strand
TGTCCATTGTTCATCAGATTCAATCCGCAAAAATATGACATGTTGTACACCCCGGCAAGTCTGTTACTTGAAGCCAATCCGGGGGGAAGCAAGGTGGAAGGTACGTTGGCAAAATACTTCCAGTTTGCATTGATACCGGTGACATCACCATGAATGTGTAGTACACCATTTTTCAATCTACCCTTCAAAAATCCACATTCAGAACCAACAGAAATGCCGCTTTGCAAGGTCAAGTTGACCCATCCTGTGTCACTGTAAACACATGACCACGAACCCCATGAACCACCAAAATAATGCCTTTCATAGCATTCCTGTAATCCATCTTTGAAGGTTGTAGTCAATCTTTGAAAGACCTGACCTTCTGCACCTGCACTCATCACTTCAAGTACAAATGTTCCAGAAGCAATCGGACAGTTTGTGTAGGAACTGGCACCCTTGTTGATACTGACGTATGTGTTTGGGGTCAAGACATCGTTCAAATCCGTGATTTTTTCAAGCACTTCATTTTGAATGCCCCCAGTGAACTTGGTTTTGAATCCTATATCCAAAACACCCTGCTTTTCTGCAACCTTGCCAAATGCTATACCAAGCCCGGAAGCCAACCAATGTATCAACGTAAAACCAGTGGATGCATTGGTTGTTTTTGTTGCTGTTCCAAAGTTGTCAGTAATAGTTAAACGGACATTGTAAGAAGAACCTGAATCTGCTGAAAAAATGTGGGTTGCATCGGTGACTGAATATGGATTGGTCAGGTCTGTCAATACCACCGCTGTATATTCACTGGCCGTTGTTTTCTTGTATTCAAGGGTGTATGTGGCGGTGTTCTTATTATTCAGGTTGGTTGCATTACCACTGAAAGTCACCTGCACATATTCACCCTGATTGTTGGCAGTACCATCTTCATTACACCGCTTCACCGTCAACTTTGTGACGGAAGGTGCGGTGTAATTCAGCACTGTCAAGGTTTTTGAAGTGGATGCGGTGCGCCCACGGTTATCCGTGACCGTTGTGGAAACGGTCACGGTGCCGGATGACTTCACCACACCGGTGGTGAAGGTTGCCGCTGTGTATTTGCTACCATTTGCGGTGGTGCTGTATGCCTTGATTGCTGACTTATATGCCAGTGTTGGGGTGACTGTCACCTTGAACTTTGACAACCCTTTGACATACGCACCATAGGTGGTTGCATACCCGGTTGCATCCGTCACCGTGACAGTACAGGTGGGTTTTACACTTGCCGGCACCGTTGCCGTAAATCCACAGGATTTTGTGCCAACCTTTGTACTGCCATTGTATGTGTCTACATAAATGGTGCCAGACCCCTTGGTTGCATTGGGAATCAGGTTCATCAGGGTCAAGGGAATGACCCAAGTGGTGGTTGTTCCCACACCGGTGGCAATCGTGCCAGACTGTGAACCAAACTGGTATCTGACAGTGTGGGTGAAACTGGATGACTTCCTGTTCATGTGAATGGAAATTTCATCACCAAATTCACCAACATTCTGGGTGTGTTCCGGCCACGTCACACAGGAAGGTTGTGATGCCCTTGCAATGGTGTTCAGGACACCAGAACCAGACCCGGTGATGGTGCCAATACTGGAACCACTGAATGTGATACCAAATTCCTGACTGAAGGAATAAGAAAAGGTCTTTGTTCCATCGTCATTATGCTTGATTACTGTGGTGCCACTTGCCAGTGTTTTTGTGCTGTTGTTTGAAATACCAACAGTATTTGTGCCGCTGTACTTGGTACCATTGACCGTCACAGACCAGTCTTTTGAAGTGCTGGAACTAATGCGGCCACTTGACGTTGCAATCAGTTTCAATGCCCATGTGACAGTGCTGGTATTGTTGGCAACAGACTGACCGGAAACAGACCAACTGAATGTCAGACTGTCCCAACTGGTCACTGTGACCGTTTTACTTCCGCTGGTTGCCATTTTAACCACCTACCTTCAAGAACATCAAAGACCCATCTGATCTGGGTACAAATGCAAAATTACCAAACTGTGCCCTTTCATTGACTTCCACCACAATGTTACCGGTGTGGAAGTCAACACCATCCCACCAACCAAACTGAAGACCGTTTTTCTTGAAAACAATCATGTCATTTTCAATGGTCAGGGTGATGGCATTTTCATTGGAACCCAGTGTGATATTGCCGTCTGCAAAACTGATATATTTATAGACTTCTGTGAACTTACTTTGCAGGTCATCATCCACATTTGTGACCTGTTCTGTCACAGTGGTGAAGTGCATCAAAATTTCATCAGACAGAATCTGCAACTGTGTGGACACCGTTTCTTTGTATGCTTCAAAGTTTGATGTTTCCACATAGGATTCCAGTGCTGACAGGATGATTTCATTGCACTGACTGATTACAGATGTCATCTGGGTGATAGTTTGTTCCTTCACCGTTTCCGTGATTTCAGCATTATTTTTCTGAACCTCATACTGGACTTTTTCAATCTGACCTTGATTTCCAGACTGCTGTTGCCTGTTAATGTCAATCAAAGACATCCGGGTGTCACCAAGGGTGATCACCGTGTTCTGGGGGTTCAGAATGTCAATTTCCAACCGGGGCAAGGGATAAAGCACACCTTCAATGCCATGTGCAGGTGTGTCAACAATCACATTCCGGTACACCCGGAATGCCTGAATTTGTTCATCCGTGAATGACAAATCCACTGCCGTGATGGTTGTGGTGTTGGACAAGGCCGTTGCCGTTCCGGTCATGTATGCCAGTGCCCAATCCTTCAATTCTTCCACGGTGGTAATGTCATCCTTGGTTGCTTCATCAATAGGGGCACATATCCAACCAAATTCCTTGACAGCGGAATCAGAATAGATATAGTTGCCCTTTTTGATCAGGTCATCAGTCAAGTTTCCATCCGGCAAGGTTGCCAAAGTCAGACCATCCTTGCCAATGGGATGAACAGCGGAATAGGTTGCATTGGCATCTGCCTCGGTGGTGATGTCAAGCATGTTTTTACCCAGTGTAATGCGCTGGGTGTTGGTGAATTCAAATTCCTTTACATAGTCAATGTAATTCCCATCTTCTTCATATCTGACATACAGATAACCACCAAGGGAAGATTCAAACAGTTTGCTTTTCAACGTTTCCCACGTTGATGCATAACCTTCAGATGACCTTGCAATGACATTGTTGGGGTCTGTGACCGTTACGGTGCCAACCTTGAACTTCTGCCAGTCTTCCACATGCTGATTGTGCCGGGCAACAATCCATGCCAGAAACTGTTCCACCACGTTGCCAGTAAAGGTTTCTGTCTGACCTTCAAAGGTGATAGTGTTCTGTTCAAGAATGAATGGTGGAATGATGGTGTCATTGGTAAATGCCAAAACACCTTCCAAATCCACGGCCAGTTTTTTGTGAAAATCCCGGCTGTCATCGGTCATTCTGCCACGGAAAAGAACATGGTTGTCCTGTTTGACCTCAAAAATTGACTTCAATTTTTTCAGTTGACCATAGTGTGGGTGGGTACCCAGTATTGTCAGGGCGCCTTCACACACTGTATTTGCTTCAAGATTGACCTTTGCTGACAGCAGTTTCAGGTCTTCAACATTGGGGTCATAAAGCAAAAACCCATCACAATAAACCTGATACATTACAAATCACCTTCCTGATATGTGAATGTCACAGCATCGGTGGATGTGACCTGCATCACATTGGCACCCTGCTTCAGCACAATATTTGACATCACGTGTGTACCGGGGTTGATGGTGAATGTATTGCCTTCAAACACAATGGTGGCAGTTTTTGCATTGGTGATGGTTGGCACCACGGATTTTCTACCATTGACAATGGTTTGACTTACGGCATCACCGGGGGGCACCGTTGCCACCGTGACATTGACCTTCAGTTTGTAGGGTGCTACCACCGCACCCACAACAATCTTGTGAAGGTTCTTGTCAGATGCATATTCATTGACAGAACAGCGACCAACCCAGTAAAATCCGGGGTCTTTGTCCAGTGTGATTCTGCATCTTTTGCCGTTCAGAAGATTGCTGATAAGTTTCTTTTTTTCCTCAAAATTCTCATAAGGAAAGACCGTGAACGTAAAGGAACATTCACGGTCATAAAATTTGACTTCCCCCAGTGCTTCAGTCAGATCAACCGACCCATCCCCACCGGGAATGTCAACAAAATTGGTCTTGACCATGGCAGGGGGGATGTCCACCTGTGACAGAATCAAATTCAAATCATCATAGGTATGAACATTGTCAAACAACATTCCATGCATCATCTTCCCCTGCCTTTCTTGATTGCAATTTTACCAAGTGCCGTGTCATATTGACCGGCTGTTTCTGCCACCAGAACCCCGGTGTCAAGATACATCTGAACATTCAGTGCTTTCAGCATATCCGGGAAGAACTGAACCAACAGATTGATAATTCTGTCCAGTTTGCTGACCATGGCGGTGTTCTCACTTTGCACTGCACTTCTGACATACTGCTGAAGTGTGCTGATGGGTGCCACCGCTTCATCACCTGCTTCACCGCCACCTTGGAACTGGCCGGTTGCCGGGTTGTAACCAAACAGTGTGGGTTCTTTCAGAATTGCACCTTCAGCATTCCACTTGATGGACAGTTTGGGTATTTTGCCTTTCAGCAAATCACCAACCTTCCAACCAGCAGGTGAAATACTGAACTTGGGCAATTTGACCTTGGGCATGCTGATTTCGCCCTTGAAAAAGCCCTTGATCTTGTCTGCCACCTTTTTGATGGCATCACGGGCTTTCGTAAAGGGTGCAGACAGTTTTTCCTTGATATTGGAAAAGGCGTTTACAATGCCGTTTTTGATGTTGGAAAAGAAATTCTTTACACCAGACCATGCTTTTTGTGCGTTTTCCTTGCCCTGCTTGAATTGGTTTCCAAACCACTTGCCGACATCTGCAAAGGCATTTTTGATGCCCTTCCAAATATCCGCAAAGAATTTTTTCACGGTTGACCATGCTTGCTGTGCGTTCTTGCTACCCTCGCCAAATTTGTCTTTGAACCAGCCGCCCAAAGGTGAAAAGACATTTTTAATGCCGTTCCAGATGCCCTTCATGGCATTGGGCAGTGCCTGATGCAAAGATGCTAAAATTTTGGGCAGACTTGAAACAATGCCCATCACCAACTGAATTGCACCCTTTATCAAAATCGGTAAATTCTGTAAAAGTGCAGTCACAATCATTGATATGACCTGTGGCATTACGGCTACCAATTTTTGGATAATCTGGTCAATGCTGGAAACTATACCAAGTACCAACTGGATGGCACCCTGAATCAAAAGTGGCAAATTTCGCAACAGTGCATTCACAATGCTGATGATAATATTGGGCAAATTGTTTATAATTGGCTGAATAATCTGGCTGAAATTTGTGCAAAGTGTCACGATCATGCTGACCAGCGCATCAATCAAAATCGGCAACAGGGTTGGCAATGCTGATGCAACCATACCCACCAACTGGGGCAGTGCAGAAATGATGGAATTGATAATCTGGGTGAAACCGTTCAGCAGTAACGGTAAACCGGTATTCACCAAAATGTCCACCAACTGGGGCAATGCTGAAACCAGTCCATTGATCAGACTGACCGCACCCTGTATGATGACAGGTAAAAGTCCCTGAATCAGGGGTGGCAGAAGGGGTACAATCTGGTTGACAATCTCCACCATGCCACTGATCAACCGGGGTGCAAGGGTCTTCAGATTGTTCACAATGACGTTTGCCGCATTTGAAAAAGATGTCACCAAAGAATCCACATCACCACTACCATCAAGGAAGTTGGTCAATGCGGCCTTGGCTGTACCCAGCGCACCTGCAAGGGTTTGGTTTTCCTTTGCATAGTTTCCAGCGGCATAGGCGGTTTTGTCCATGAACATTTCCATGGCAAGGCCAATTTTTTCTTGCTGGGTCATTTCTGCGGTGGTCTTATTGATACCTTTTGACAGGGCATAATTTTGAATTGCCGTGTCATTCATGGCAACACCAAGGTTATCCATCATTGTGAAATTACCCTTGGCGGCACCGGCAATGGCTTCCATTGCGGCAGAAGTATCAATACCCATGATGGATGCCACGTCTGCCGCCCTCTGCATTGCCTTTGTAGACAGGTCTGCGGATTCCTCTATATCAAAACCGGCACCCTGAAACAGGGCACCCATTTTATTGGCAGTACCAAGGAAGTCAGATGTGGACAATCCCATGTTGGAAAATGCTGTTTTTGCCGTTTCTTGCATCTTGGCGGCATGCTTGCCAAAGACCTGTTCAGAACCACCCATGTTCTGTTCCAGTTCACCTGACAAGTTCATTGCCTTGACTGTCAGTGCACCCATAGCGGCACCACCAACGGCCAGACCGGTCATAACAGTCTTACCAACGGCAAGGGCACCTTTACCCACTGCGGAAAATCCCTTTTTCAGTTTACTTTCCGCATCCTGACCCTTCTGACTGGTGTTATCCAATGCTTTGTTGGCATCGGCATTGTCTATGGATATGGTGCCAAATAGTTGAAATAAATCCATTAAACTTCACCTTCTTCCTGTTCAGGGTTGAAGTTCCCAAGAATGTCCATGGATTTTTTGATGGTTGCTTCAATATCGTCTTCAGACATTTCTTGCAGGTCTTGGGTGGTCTGCAATGCTTTACAGAATTCATCGTATGACTTATCCCACACTTTGTGCAGAAAGTATTCCCAACGGTCATCCGCTGTCTTCTGTTCCACAAAGGCATGAATGAAATCACACATCCGTGATGTCTGGATATAACCGTCAAGTAAAGAAAATGGACTTGCATATCTTCTGAATAGCAAGTCCATAAACCTTAATTCACCGGCTTGAACAATTTCAAAACAACCTTGAAAAAATCCTTGAATTCTTCTTTCTTGACAAAATCAATCACCATTTCAGTGAAGGTTGCCATGTCCATCTTCTTGATGCGCTCCACCTTCAGATCAGATACATTGGACAGCATCTGATAGATTTCACTTTCGCACTTGGGAAGGTTGGTCATGATAATGTTGGTCATTTCCAGAATGACGGAAATACCAATCATGGTGGTTGCACTCTCACCATCTTTGTCCTTGGTAATGCTGGCAATCATCTGTTTCACACTGTCTTTTTCAAAACAACCTGCAAATTCATTGATGCCGATTTTACCAATGATTTTGAACATCAGAAACATGTCTGTGCTGTTCAGTTTGCGGAAAGTGTACACCTTCTTCATGGTGATGTCACCTTCCTGTGTTACAGTCCCGGCACCTTCAGCGGTGGCCGGCATAATGACATTATCTTTCATCAAGTTTCCCCTCATTTCTTGCATAAATTGTTTGGGGTGACATCAGATGTGTCACCCCTCTGGTAAACCTCACCGGGATGTCATCAATCAGCGGTGGGGTAATAAATCTTGACCGGCAGGGTCTTCAGATTGCCGGTAATCTCTCTGACCGCATCAAGGGTCAGTTTGACAACCGTCTGTTCCTTATTCTTGGTTTCAATCTCCATGCCACTGGTACACAGGGCAGATTCAAAGATGACAATGATCTGCTTGGAACCGTCAGCGGTGAAACCGACAAAACCAAAGTTGTCAATGTAGTCACCTTCCTCAATGTGCTCCTTGTCTTCAAGCATCTTGAATCCGGTTGCATCGGTGGTGCCTTCCTTAAACAAGGTACCCATCTTGATGGTGTCCGGGGTGACTTCTGCAAAGTTGACCTCTGCACTTGCCGCACCGCCCTGTTTAACGGTCTGACCCTTAAACTTGACCAGCGCACCATCAAGGTCAATGTCAACAAACTCACCAACAATGCTGATTTTACCACCACCGGAAGTTGCACCAAGAACGGTGCCACTCCACTTGGTGTCAGCAAACGTCAGGCCACGGTAAAAGGTACCAGCACCCAACAGAATGTTGCTGGGGGTGGTAGCGGTGACACCATGATTAACAATATCAGGCATAATGTTTCATTCCTTTCCATGCTTTAATTTGCAGATTGATCTGCATTCTTTTCAAATTTGCTTCACCGGTGTCCACCGGGAAACTGTTTGAATAAAAAATGACCACCGTCCCTTTGTCGGTGGACTTTCTCAATCCACCCACATTGGGGAAATGGTCTTGTATTTTTGCCCTATCATCCAACAGTTTCACCCAAGAATCTTTGGTTGTGCCTGTCAGAATCAGGGTTCCTTCTTCATAACCGTCTTCCGTGTCGGTGGGTGTTTCCACGTACTCACCGACCCAGTAACGGTCTGCCACAGGTGGTGTCCAGCGCATGAATTCATAAGGGACACCAATCTTGGGCAGTTCACCTTGTATGATACCAAGTGCCAATTCAATCATGACAATCCCCCTTTGAATACACTCTGGATATGTTTGATTAACCTGTTTTTCAATGTGGTGTATGCCTTGTAAAATGGCCTTCTGGGGTGTTTACCATGGGTGAAATGGCCATCACCTTTTTCATCCTCATAGTACCAACCACCTTTGCGACCATCACCATTCAGGGCATATTCACCGGTGCCAAATTCTTCCCAAATGGCATTTTCCATGGGGGAACCAATGGTTGCGGTGTGCTGTTCACCAGAAGATTGCACCCGGTGTGTCCAACTGTTCTTTGTTTGACCAGTCTTCACAGCGGTATTCCGCTTGACCTGTGATTCCAGTTCACCTGCGGCTTCTTCCAATGCCCTTTGTGCAAGGTCTGTCAGTGCACTTTTGACTTCAATGGTATGATCCTTGAATTCAACTGACACTTCTATCACCCCACATATTTCAGATAGATTTCCAACTGCTGGTGCAGTTCCATGGGGTCATCAATCAACATGACTTCATACACCACACCATTGACCACCAACCGCTTGTCAGCGGCATTCCGGTCAATGGGGGTGTAATCGGTAATGAAGATGTGGGTGGATTCTTGAAGTTTTGCATCGTATGTGTATCTGGAATCCCCAGTGGATAAGTCCAACCATCCCCTGAATCCGTGATAATCAGACCACGTGTGTGTCTTCTCACCAATTCGGTTGGTTTGTGACCCTGTAATTTTTTGAAGCATTGCTTCCACATTTCCACCAATCATCTTCAGCACCTTGCCTTTTTGTGTAATGACAGACCGTTCAGAATACCTGTGGGATAACCCATGTACAATGTTGCACTGTCTTCATAAGTCACGGAGTGGCGGCTGATGGTTTCTGACTTAATGCCGACCTTTTCACCCATATTCCGCTTCCACTTAAACAGGTCAACAGCACACTGGACAACATCTGCCGGGTATTTGACCTTGGTCACCAAGTTGAAGTCAACCGGGTTCAGAAATTTGTCCATCTGGACATAATCTGCACCCACTTCAGTGACCGTGTACAGTCCATCATTTACACCGGAACAACTTATCTGTACGGTGTCCCCAATCGTGATGAATTGGGGTTCACCGTATACCTTCATTCCAGATGACCGACCAGCAAACCGGACACTGCGCTGTTGGAAGTTGTTATTGGTATATTGCCTGATGACCGCTTCAATGGCTTCAAGTTTGGCAACAATCAGGTCATCTGTGTCATTACCACAATCAACCTGTTTCTTCAAATCTGTGACAGTAATGATCATCAGGAATCACAACCTTTCTGATTAGGCCTTGAAGGTTGCAACCACAACCTTGGCGGCATTGGTCAGTGCAACACCGTAGTATCTGGATGCAGTGATGTCATGAACCTGCTTCTTGGGGAACCACTCATGGTCAACCTGCGTATCTGCCTTCATGAAGATGGTGATTGCAGAAAGTTCGGTTTCTGCGTACTCGGCGTCAGCAGATGCCGGCTCAAGTTTGATAAGAACACACTTGTAGTTGCCATCAGCGGCCACAATCTTCTTGGAAGGCACAATGCGGCAACCGGCAATCATACCAATCTCACCGGAAACCATGACATCATTGCCGTACTTGTTCTTGTCAACAAAGTCAGGGTCTTTGCGGAGAACAGTGACCTGCTTGGGGCTTACAAAAAGAACCTTGTCGGTGACTTCCTCTTCTTCAAGAACGTCAACGGCATCAACGATACCAGTATAAGCAATCTTGCTGGCAGAACCGTCAAAGGTCAGGGTGCCACCAAGTGCGGCTTCAAGAACGTCATTGTCCACCTTAACGGCAATGGACTTGGCAAGTTGTGCTTCTGCCTGACCAACAGGGTCACCAAGGCCGCTGTTGATGGACTTCTGGGAAACACCAACGGACTGTGCGGCACACTTAATGGAGAACGTGGCAGTTGCGGCAGTCAGTTTCTTGGGGGTAATCTCACCATCCTCGGCAAGGTCTTCAGCGGCACCAATGAAGTTCCAAGAAGGAACCGTCTTGGTATCACCGGGAACACCCACAAGGGTGGTGTCAACCTTTGCAAAGGGGGTAAACTTCAACATTGCAGGGATTTTTGCATTGAGCATGTCACCCATAACCTGCGGATTGATGATGTCAGATAACATAGTAGTAGGCATAATGAATTCTTCCTTTCAGTTTTTTAATGATTCATGATCTGGTTGTATGCTTCAGGGTTTTCGGCCGCAAATGCCGCCCTTTCTGCATAGGGTTTACGGAGAAATTCGGCTCTTGTCATGCCGCCTTCTCCCTTGTCACGGTCAGGCAATTTGTGGGGCTGAATCTCACGTTGCTGTGCGGCACTTTCAAACTGCACAGGGTGCTGTGTCTTCAGACCGGCAATGGCATCATCACCACCTTTGATGTCACCATTATCATCAAGGGTGATGTCACCCTTCTTTCGCCACTGGAATTTCAGGTAATCAAGGTCTTCTGCCCTTGCACCTGCGGCAGTCAGTCTTCTGTCCATAGCGGCTTCAATGCGTTGGTCATTCAACTGCTTGGTCAATTCGGCAATGGTTGCTTCATAGGAAGTAATTTTACCCTGAAGAACCTCATTGTCCTTGGCACCTGCCTTAAACTGTTCAATCAGTTTTGCGGATTCCCCATGCTGTGCAGTCAGACTTTCATGGTCTGCCTTCAGTTTGGGGTATCTCACATCCATGTTTTCATGGCTGGTGGTGAAAATCTTATTCTGTTTCATTTCACCAATGGTGGCTTCAATGTCTTCATCAGACATGCCCTTTGCCTTCAAAATTTCCTGTAACGTCATAGTGCTTCATTCCTTTCTTTACGCTTTTTACAGGGTTGCGATCCTGATATTTTGGAATAGTGTTTTTACACCCACCACGGTGTTTTGGGTACGAAAAAAGCACACCCGGAAGGATGTGCTTACAAAAACACCACCCGGTGAAGGGTGGTGGAATTGTTATGATTGTCTGTCTTTGAAGAAGTCCTTCCAATAGGGATTTTCTTTATCAAAGATTCTCTTTTGCTCTGCGGTCAAATTGTGTGGGTAATCGGCAAAAAGGTTGAAAAACTTCACTTTGTCAAAAGTAAAGATGAACACACCATCTGATTCAGAAGTGTCTACCCACCAAATCACATCAGTAGGGTTTTCTTTATAAAACTTATTTGATCGTTCCATTTGCACCCTTCCTTTGCATAGAACCACTGGTGTTGATATACCCCAGTATTGTCCTGAATTCGGCACTGTCCTTCACACTTCCAATGTCTGTCAAGTATGCTGTTGAATAATAGGCACTACTTGAAGAACATCCAAACCTTGTTTTCAGTGTATAACCGGGATTTCCGTTAAAGTTTATCCATCCACAGTTGGATGCGGATTGCAGTTCCAGATATTGAAGGACACCATCGTCATTTTTTCTAACAATGGCCGCATGTCGCCCAACTGACAAATAGTATTCTTTTCCTTTCTCCATTCGTGAAAGGATGCGTTTACCATTTGTTATGTTGCTCTTTCCACTATCTTCTACAATGCTGGGGACACCCAAGGCCTTCCACATATTGACCTTGTTTGCTTTGCCTGAAAACCAATCCATGCTGTTGCCACCACGAAAATCAAGGACATCCCACCCGTTCTTCTGGCCAATATATCCCAATCCAACGGAAGCACAGGAACCACTGGTGTTGTCACCGCCACCAAGGGTGCTGATTATCTCATCAAATACCCTGTCAGATGCCAACTTCATAACTTCCCGGTACTCTATTCTGGAATCAAGTTCTACAATCAAAGAAATAAAGTCTTCATTGTCGGTTGAAACCCTGAATGTTGTATTCATGTTTTCAATTAACAATTTTCCTTTTGCCGTGGCTTGACTTTTCAGTGTACTTAATTTCTGTTGAAGGTCATTTATCCGGGCATTCACAGCATCCCTGTCAGCACCATAATACAATGACCTCTGTGCAGTTGAAATATCGTTTCTTACGGTGGCAATATCCCTGCTGATTGCTCGTAATTCAGACCTGATGGTGTCAACATCCACAGGTGCCTGTGCCACAGCAGATGCCTTCTTATTATACAGGGGATTCTTTGCAAGCAATCTGGAATAGTGGGTGTATTCCCGGTCTGACATTTGTGCCAGAATGCGTTTGAAGTCCATGGTGCCATATTTGTCTTGCATCTGCTGGACATACCGCATATATTCCACATTGTCAGGGTGGAAAAATGCCTTCTTGAATTCACCATAGGATTCCGGACTGTCAAAACTCTCCACCTGCTTGGTGAAATTGTTAAACTTGGTGAATGACTTGTCTTCACCTTCAACCGCCCACCTTGCCCTTTGTAACAGGGCACAGCGGCAGTTGATGACCTCTGCGGCACCGCCAGCAGGGTCACCGGGGTACATCAGACCATTGCTGAAGGGTTTATCCACTTCCCGGATTTCACCATCAACCGCCACATGGCTTTCACGTGTGGCACCGTCAAGGGTTGCATCCCACTGTTTGAGAACATCAGCACCCCTGTCCTTTGCCGCTTCCATGGCATCCATGGCCGCTGTGGTCTGGATTCTGTGTCCTTCCGTTCTGGCAATCCTTATGGATTTATTATACCCTATTCTGGTATAATTTTCAAGTTGCTTGGCAACATCCCGGTAGGACATGCCGGTTGCAATGCCCCGGCTGACCTGTGCGGTGATTTTCTTCTTCAGCAGGTCAACATCTTCACCCAACCGGGTGTACAAACCTTTGCTGATTTTGGATTCCAACTGCACTGCCCTGACCATGGACTGTTGGTCAATCGGTGTCACAATGGGAACACCCTGACCATGTTGGTCAAAGAATGCACCAATGAACCCATTGCTGTAACAATCATCCAGATATTCTGATACGGTTTCAAACTGTGCAATAGTCATTGTCTTCAGGATAGGGTCAAGTTGTGCCCTTAACTGCTCCTGAAAGTTCTTTTGGTATATCTTTGACTGAATCATTGACTTGATTCTGGCCTTTTTGGGGTCAGTGTCATCCATCCAGTCATATTCTTGCTGTAATTTACCAATGGTGAAGGTCAAATTCTTGATTTTCCCTTCCACATCAGTCAATGCCTTGCCGTAAACCTGATTCAGTCTTCTGATGACGGCCTGTTCATCATTCAGGAATTGTTTCTGTACCAGTTTCTGCCGTTTGTTCATCCGTCACCACACCTTCCAACTGGGTCATGGCATCGGCAGTGTTCTGGGCTTCATTCAACTGTTCCAGTTGGCCTTGCAGTTCATCAAAATCCAGATCAAGGATGCCACAAATGGCCTTCAGGGTTTCTTCATCACCAATTACAGTGGCCGCATTCAGAATGTTGGTAATTCTGATCTGCTCCGTCTGGGCTTCAGTAAAGGCAATCTGGGCAATTTCCTGTTCATTCGTAGGAATGACCGGGTTGAAATCAATCACCACATCCGTGTACTGATAGTCAGTACCGTTCTTGGCATTGATTTCATCCAGAACCACCTTGACAATATCCTTCAGGAACCGTTTCAACCTCTTAATCAGTTTCCTGGCCTTCAAATCCAAAAGGGTGTATCTGGAACGGATGACCACATTGGTCACATTTCCGTCACCCACCTGTGCGGAATTGAATGCCATACCAAAACGGTAAATGTTCTTTTCATCTTCATCCGCTTTGGTCTTTCTGGCCTGATACGGAATATCCACAGTCAGAATTTCAAGGCCACCATCACCGGGAACACCCATGATTTTCTTGGTCTTGACGTTCTGTTGAAGTTCCGTCAGGTTGTCACCCTCAAAACCCTTCACCAGATGAATGGGGGTGTCAAAATCCTGAACGTTATTTGACAGACCGCATTCCATCAGGTCATAGTCATCAATCAGACCTTTAATGGGTTTCAGACCGCTGTATTGCTTCCGGCAGTTATCCAACCGCCAGAAGGGTATAAACCCAAGTGTGTCCCCATAATAGGTGTCACTGTCCTTGTCTTTCCACAGGACATTGGGCACCGGGTTGATTTCCACATCCTTGTCCAGTTCAAGTTTACCATCATCCACTTGGTTGTAGAACCAAATGTTGTCTTTGTCATAGACTTCAATGCGTTTAATCAGTTTCTTGTCCTTGCCGACCCTCTCAACATACCAGTAAATGATGTGTTCACATTTGCTGTCTGTTTCACTGGCTCTGACCTCAATCACACCCAGACTGTCTGCACAACGGAATGTCAGTCTGTCCTGTGCGTTCTTGAAGGCATACAGGTATTCAAATCCCTTGGCATTGGTGCCGGTAATCAGTTCCTGAATTTCAGACCAGAATTCATCATCAAAGTATTCATCAAGATGTTCCTGAAGACCATCTGCCGTGTCCTTGGCCTGAATGGGGCTGTCCTCAAAGGACATGATGTATGCGGCCAACTGATCAACGTGTTCAGTAAAAAAGGGATGGCATATTCTGCTGTTAGACCTTGCCTTGTCTTCCACCAGAATACCATCCGCATTATAGTAAAACATTCGGTATTGAAGAATGTCATGGTCTGCTTCATAGTACCGCTGGCCAACCATTGCCATGCGTTTCTTTTCAGACAGACCATCTTCTTCAATGAACCGTTTGATTTCATCAACTGTCAGCACTTATTCTTCACCACCTTGCAGATTAAAACAGTTCAATGTAGGAAATCACCGGCAAGTGGTCAACATCATCAATACCAAGTTCATCCATCTTTTGGGTGTCCACAATCGTTGACTTGATTGTGATATTGCTTGTCACAATAATATTATCAATGGCAGTTTGCGTTTTGGGATATGTCTTCAAATCACCACTGTTGGCCAATACATATCCGGCATCCACAAACTGCTTCAACGTTGCCTGATACTTTGCGGATGTGGGATCACCTGCATCAATATTTGTATCGGCACAGATAATCACATACGTTTCATCCTGAATGTCAGTCAGAATCTGTTGAATATTACTTGCACATTCCGTCTGACCTTGCGAAAGATGTGCAGAAATAATACACACCTTGCGACCATTCATAAAGACGTATGCTTTTTCATAGTTTCTGTTCAAAGCGGCTTCCGGGGTTGTAAATACAATGTTTGCCGCATCACTCAAACTTCTGCTTGTGCAGATTGCTTTTCCGTCATAAGAAGTGGTACCCAGTGCGGTGGGGTGGAAATAATATCTTGACCCAATTAAATGTTCCAGTGTAGATTTCCCTGCGGAAATATCATCAGAATATTCCTGAACACACAGAATATCAGGGGAATATCTATCTATGATACCTTTCTGCAATGTATGGAATTTTTCAAAATCCCCATCAGGAACCTTTGACCCACTACCATTATACCAGCGGCCAGCATTGTAACTCATGATGCTGAACACACCCTTTGCAGAATTGTCAACTTTGACCTCATTATCTTTTAGTGTGGAAATTTGTGCATCATGTTTGGCCAACCTTTCAACCAATGGATTACTTCCATTTTCAATCGTGAAAAGTTCCAATACATCATCAATAGATGTAATCTCTCTGCGGTCAGTATATCTGAACACAAGTACATAAGCACCACCAACAGCGACATCAACAGGGTCTGCGGTGTAATTTGCAACGGTTGCAACTTGCCCTGATTCTGCATAAACAACCCTGACTTCCAGACCATTGGTTGCAATTCGTGAACCGGAAGGAATATATATGGTGCTGTTTCTTTTGGTACGCACACAGTCTTTGGCAGAATTATCATAGTTGATACCACTGCCACTTTGATATGCCGTACCAACCTCAAATTGGTCACTGGTTGTTACAATTCTCCAAGAATCGGCAGAAAGTGAAGAAAGTTCAGCAGAAAGTGCATCTACATCTTCTTCAATCTTCTTAAAGTGTTTGGAAATTTTGACCTCACCATTTACCACAACCAATCTTGCCAAAAGTGCTTCAACGTCATCCACCACAGAAAGGTCTTTGTATCGCATAGCAAGGGTGTAATTGCCGGATTCCACAACCGTAAAGGTGGTCAAGTAACTTTGCATTCCAACATAGCCCTCATCCGTTCTAACTAAACGAAATTCGGTAGTTGCATCCGTTGTGATGGTATCACCAGCATTCAGGTGAATCACACCACCGTTTTTCAACCTTATAGTATTGCTTGAATTTTCGTATCTAACCTGATTGTCATTTGTTATATATACGGTGCCAAGTTCAAATCTACCTTTAAGGTTGTAATATGGGGTTTCTGCTTCAAGTGCACTAATGCGGTCATTGTGCTCACCAAGGGTTTTCTGAACATTGGGGTCAGGTTGTGCCGTAAATTTGTGTATGACACCATTTATCTTCAAAAAATTTAATTCATTCATGTTAATTTACCCCCCTTTAACCAGCAAATTCCATGTTAATGGTGAAGGATGCGGTGTTTCCAGTGGCACCAGCAAACATTATCACCACGTTGTCTTTAATGCCTACCAAAGCGCACCTTACACAATCAGCAACCGTCACCTTTCTGTATTGCTTGTCAAAATACATGAAGAAATATCCCTTCACCATATTAAATGTGACGGGTGAATTTCCGGGATGCATAGTCTGACTTGATACCCTGTTGATTGTCAAACCTTCAGCAGTCATATAATCAAGTGCAATGGGAATACCAGTGACACCAGTAATGGTAGCAGTCACGGTGCAAGAAGGAATAACAACCTGTGCGGTACTCTCCTTGCCGTTTGCCGTTGCAGTGATCAGACCAGTGCTTTCATCCACTTCAATGGTGGGGTCTTCATACAGTCCCGGCACCGTGACATTGACTGCCGCATACTGCCCCACATCATATTCACCTTCTTCAGTGATTTCCAATGTACCAGAAGGAATAATGCCGGCACTGTCCAGTGACAGGGTGCCATCCTTCACCGGGTTGTAATCAGCAATGACCAGTGTATCACCGGCCACATAGATTGCCTTGTACGCACCCAGAACGGCATTCACACTGTCAAGAATCTCACAATCAGTACAAGGTGCAGTGCTCCATCTGTACACAACCACACCACTGTCATCCGTGTCTTCAAAGTGCACAGAAAACTGTACCATACCACTTGCAACAGTCAGACCGTCACGGATAGTCCACGTGAAGTATGCGTATTCTTCATCTTTTTCAATGAACACCAGTTCATCGTGACCAACGTCACCACTGACGTTCTTCCATGTGATAAACTTTCTGGCACAACCCATGATGTCATGACCGTCAATGGTCAAGGGACACATGATGGTGATCTGTTCAGACATGTGGTCACCAACTGTACCAATTACTTTGTGGGATGCGGGTACCGTGATTTTTCGTGTGCTGGGCACAATCTGAAACCGCAAACCATCATCCCTGATTCCGCTATGTGTTGCCATCTGGTAACAACCCCCTTTTCTTTATCTTTAAAAAAGCAGTCATGCAAGCGACCATAGGCGGCCACCGTGTGACCGCCCCAAGGAGTAGGGTATTTGCCGCCCTCGCACAAGGCGGTGGTGCTGTGCATACTGCCGGTTATATCAACCAAGTGTTCTTCTGAATGAACCTTTCCAGTGCGTAACGCATTGCATCCATAAGGTGATTGTTGTCATCTTCCGGTTCATTCGTTTTTTTATCAAATTTATCTTTCTTCCACTGGTATGTGCTTATCTCCATCAGGAAGTTCACACACCGGGGATGAATGATGATTTCAAGGTCTTGAATCCACTGGATGCCATTGTTCACACTGTCCCGGCCTTTCTTGGCACCGGTAATGCGTAAACCCATGGCCTTCAGTTCATCAATGCTTTTGGGTTCTGCTGAATCACCGGTCATGCGTTCCTTGGCATAACCCATCCGGGTGACCTCACTGTGAATGGCCTTGTTTGATAGACCCTTCTTGTAAAGTTCATCCCAGACATACAGTCTTTTTTCAGACAATGACAAAAACCCACAGAACAATGCTGTGGGGTCATTCGTATATCCAAAGTCAAGACCAAATGCAGATTGTGCATCTTTGGGCAACTGTTCCAGTGTGAAGACCTGTTCCTTCCACCGTTCATATACCAGACCATCAACCACACCCCAGTCACCCAGACCGGCTACCCGGTAACGTCTGGGGTTCTTGGTCTTCATGGCTTCAAACACTGATCTGTCACTGTCAGACAACCATTCATTGCAAAGGTAATTGGTTGTCATGGCAAGTGTTTCAGAATCAGGTGTGTCAAAGAACCGTTTTTTTATCCAATGTCTGTCTGACCATGGGTTGAATGTCAACGTGATCTGTTTGAACAGTCCTTCCGGGCAATCACCCAGCATGGATTCAGTCAGTGTGTCAAAGTCACTTTCACTGGTGATTTCGTATGCTTCTTCAATCCACATCCAGCAGAGGACACCCACTTCAACAGTGACGGATGTGACCTTCAGGGGGTCATCCAGTCCACGGAAGTATATCTTCTGCCCGGTGGGGATGTATCTGGCTTCAAGTGGTGATTCTTTGAAATCCCACAGGTGTGAAACCTTCAACCGCTTGGCCGCCCATTTCAATTCCGTGAAACAGGAATCTTTCAATGTGCGGTACGTCTTACGCACTACCAGTGTGTTGGCATCCGGGTATTTCATCATGTTGTAAATGACCCACAATGCCATTGTCTTTGATTTCTTACTTCTTCTGGAACCTTTTACAACCCTGTATCTGCCCTTGAAGTGCCAGAAGGTGGCATAACCCCTGCCAACCACTTCCGGCAGGTTTACAGGTACTTGTTTAGTCTTCAAGACTACCTTCACCACCAAACACAGGAACCATCATTTCAACCTGAAGTTTGCTGTCAAAACCACCCTGCATCTTGGCAAGGGTTTCACCGGCCTTGATCCTGTCCTTCAGTTGGGGTTGTCGCTTCACAATTCTGGCTTCAGAAACACCGTCACCACAACCTTCCACCACAACCTGTTCTTCCTGAACCTCACCACGCATGATGGATGTCAGGGTTCTCTGGATTTCAGCAATACTGGCAATCTTGTCTTCAGCAAGTTCAGCGGCCAATTCTGCAAGTCTGGCTTTGACCTTGACATTTTTCAACAGTCTGTTGGCCGCACTGTACAGTGCATTTTCCGTTTTTGCGCTGTAACCTGCTTTCTTATAGGATTCTGTTGCATTGCCAGTCTTGGCATAATGCAGACAGAATGCTTCCTGTTTTACATTCAGCAATGCAATCACATCCTTTCAATGCAAAAAAGCACCCACCCCGGAAGGGGCAAGTGCTTTTGTGTATATTTTCACATATACATTTTATCATATTTTAGTATAACATTCAATAACACTTTCCAAATTTTTCAAACCTTTTTTCTTGATTCTCCAAACCTGCATGGTGCTATATCCCATGTCTTCTGCGACCTGCTCCCAAGTCATGCCCCGGATATAATGTCTATGCAAGACACCATATTCCTTGGCCGGCAATTTTTCCAGTGATCTGACCACTTCCTGTTTACAATCAACATATTGGTCAACCAGTTTGTCAATCTCACCGGACAACATGACAAGATTGATGACTGCATTGGACATCTTCTGTGGAACCGTCCCGGTATTGCTGTGTGGCATTCCGTCTATTGGTTTGGATGTGATGTCTTCAGCAAGTGCAATCAGTCTGTCACGTTCTGCAATTTTGGCATTGATTAGTTCATTCAGTTTCCTGACCTGACCCAACCATTCATACACATTCATAAAAATCCCCCCAACCTTTCCTGACACAATAGTGTCACAGATGTGTCACACATGAAAATTCATCTGTGACACCCTCAAACCCTTGTGGCATAAGGGTTTGACGGTTCTGTGACACACATGACACAGATAAATCCCTATATTTATATATTTTTTCTTTTTTACAGTGTCACATTGCCGTTTTTATGTATTTTTTATAAAAACATAAAAGAAGTTAAAAGTAACTGTGTCACGTGTGCCACGTGTGCCACCCCTTGAAATATAAGGGTTTCAGCGGCACAATGCTGACATACATGACACAGATAAGTGTGTCACTTCACCTGTGACACACCACTTACGCAT
>JAEIGA010004995.1_pt1 | contig 20367 bp, 16 predicted proteins | sample 9270691 | NCBI WGS metagenome assembly JAEIGA01 (sample SAMN17057246, study PRJNA624740) | gut metagenome | biome: biome; isolation source: fecal sample | host: Bos grunniens | place: China: Xizang | collected 2019 | reverse complement strand
TCCCGAACAGAGAAGTTAAGCCCAACCGCGCCGATGGTACTGCATTTAGTTGTGGGAGAGTAGGTCGTCGCCACTTTTTTTCAGTGAGTTCTTTCAGTTCAATCGAGCTGAGAGAACTCTTTTTTTGTATATACCGCAATGATGTAATTCGCTCTTGAAGAGGGACGGTATATATATCCTTTCATGCGTAAGAGTTTCCTATTATGCGTCGCGTATCTGTCGTAATAACTCTTTCTGACGTTCGTTCAGTGTTGGCAGCTTTATCTTTAGCGTAACGATAAGGTCGCCATACTTGTCGGGACTTTTGTATATGGGCATTCCTTTCCCGCGTAGCCGTAACTTGCTGTCCGTCTGTGTTCCAGCCTTTATCTGCATGCGAACGGTGCCATCGAGGGTGGGGATTACTGCCTCGCCGCCTAGTAGGGCAGTGTAGATGTCTATTGTGGCGGTAGTGTATAGGTCATTCCCGACGCGTGTGAACTGCGGGTCGGGTTCTATGTGGAAGGTTATGTACAGGTCGCCGTTGTTGCCGTCGCTGGATGTACCGCCGTGTCCCTTGAGGCGTATCTTTTGACCATCGGCAATGCCGGCGGGTATAGTTATGCGTATTTTCCTATTGTCGACGGTTATTATCTGTTTGTGGGTGGTGGTTGTGTCGCGCAGCGGCAGTGTGATGATGCTTTCGTAGTCGGTGCCACGTGATGCTTGTCGTTGTCTGCCTCTGCCGAAACTGTTGCCGAACAGTTCTTCGAAAAAGTCACTGAAGCCGCCGCCACTGAAACTGCCAAACTCGTAACCACCGTAGTTTGCGTTTGCCGCTTGTTGACGTCGTTGCGCTTCGTACTCGTCGGCATGTTTCCAGTTTTCGCCGTACTCGTCGTATTTCTTACGCTTCTCGGGGTCGCTTAGTACTTCGTTTGCCTCGTTGATGGCTTGAAAATGTTCCTGTGCATGCGGGTCCTCCTTGTTCAGGTCGGGGTGGTACTTCTTGGCTTTCTGTCGGTAGGCTTTTCGTATCTCCTGCTGAGTGGCGTTCTTGTCGATGCCCAGTATCTTGTAATAATCTATGTATGCCATTGTGCTTCTGGTGTTGGTCTTTGTGTATAAACAATTTATGCTTTCATTAGTTTGTCTGTTTAAAATGTAGTTTTAATTTAATTAGAAGAATTATTACCAATCAAATAAAAATGATAGTGCAAACAGAGAGTAAAGTATCAAACTTATTTGAGTATTATTTCGAAGCATTGCTTATCTTATGAAAATAAAAATTAAAACAGCTTCTAAAAAATAAGAAACGTTTTTTTCTTTTCGCGGGAATGTCGTATCTTTGTCGTTTAGACGAAGATATACTGCGCTCACTATGAAACATTAAAGCAGTTTTAATGTTTCGTTCGCAATATTTTTAAACTCTTTCGCCTGCAACTGTTGACGCAGTTGAATCTATATCCTCTTAAAGAGGAGTAATTGAATATGTAAAATAGTATAATTAAATAAATAACGACAAAATGAAACGTATCTTTTTTTGGATGACGCTTGGCGTTGTAATGCTTATGGCTTCTTGTAAGCCTGAGCCTGTAAAGGTTTCGGTGGTGGCTACCTCTGACCTTGAGAATTCTATTTTTGCTTATGATTACAAGAACTCACAGGATGCTCGTGGTGGTGCTGTTGCTGTTGCTTCGTATTTGAAGGAACTTAAGGCTAACGCTGGCGAGCAGGGTGTTGTCTTTGTGGACAATGGTGATATGCTTTCGGGTTGGCCTTTGAGCATGTATCTGAATAGTGCCGAGGGTGCCGATAAGATGTTCTCTGCAACTGCTATGAACGCTCTTGGTTGTGAGGTTTATAGTATTGGTGAGGGCGACCTTGCACAGGGTAAGGAACTTGTATCGCGCTATGTAAAGGAGATGAAGGGCGCAGCTGTGTGTGCTAACCTTGTGGATGCAGCAAGCGGCGAGCCTGTGTACAAACCCTACGCAGTGGTTGAGCGCAATGGCATGAAGATTGCTTTCCTTGGTCTTATCACCGAATGGGCCGACAAATATATGAACGAATCATATATGCAGGGTGTGAAGGTTGTTGACGCCGAGGCTGCTGCAAGAAAATGGATTGAGACTATCAAGAAGAACGAACAGCCCGATGCTATTATAGGTCTTTTCCACATGGGTGCATCTTCTGTGTCGAAACGTACAAAATCGCGTGAGAATATGGCTGTCACAATCGTTCGCAACGTTTCCGGCTTCGATGCTGTGGTTTGCGGTCACGATGGTATGCGCCGTTCACGTACTGTGGAGAGCATCGATGGTAAAAAGGTTGTGCTGGCTTCTCCCGGACGTCGCGGAATGTATGTTGTTGATATTACTATCACAGCAGAGCCTACCGGCAAGGGATTCGAGAACAAAATGGTTGACGTTGCAATAAAGTCAATGATTGCACGTGAATACGACAAGGAGTATGTTGCATTTATCCGTCCCTTCGGTACAGAACTTCGCAAGATGTTGAATGCTCCTTTTGCTAAAATTGATGGCGATGCCAAGGCAGTGGATGCTCTGTTCGGTCCTTCGGCGTTCATGAACTTTATACATAATGTTCAGTTGAAGTACACTGGTGCCGACCTCTCTTTGGCACATCCTCATGACATTAACGGCGGTTATCCTTCGGGTGAGATTTCTGCGGCATACATGCGCAGCCTTTACCCCGGTCGTGGTAAACTCTATACTGTGAAGATGACAGGTAGCGAGATTTACGAGATTCTCAAGTTCAGTGCTTATCGCTATTACAATACTCTTGAAAACAAGGATAGCGAGCTGCTGAGATATGATTTTGATAAGAAGAAACTTGCTGAGAATTGCAAGGTGGTTGAGTCTGTTGCCGGTCTGCGCTACAATGTTCATGTGAACAAGAGCAAAAAGGATGATCGCGTGCAGGTGTTGGGACTGGCTAACGGTAAACCCTTTGATATGAAGAAGGAGTACACTGTGGCTGTTGGCGAGGATTACATAATGAATGCCAACCTTTGTGTGAACCTTGGTGCAGGTATTAAGCCCAACCAGATGTTGGAGCGCGTTGTTGCTGTCAGCGAAAAAGACCTCGTTGAACTTGTTTACGATTACATCAAAGAGAACAAGAATGTAGCAATGAAGCCCATGACCAACTGGACTTTGCAGCCTGCTGCATGGATGAAGAGTGTGAAGGAGAATGAGATGAAGACTCTTACGGGTATTTATTTCAAAAACACTATTCACTACGACGATGAACCTTTTGATGTTACAAAATAATGAAGATTAGATTTTTGAATATATTCAATGCACTCCTTCTGTGTCTGTTCGCAGCAGGATGTAGCGATGATAGCTACAATGCCGACACTGCCGAGTCGTACTATGTGCCCGAGGCTTACGACAAGATGGTGTCTGCAATTACCATGACACAGAAGAGTGCCGACGGAAAGGATTGTGAGTATAGATACGAATTTCTTTACGATGCTCAGAACCGCATCAAGGAGGTAAACAGTAAATGGAAATTCTTTCCCAATATTTCGGGTGTAGGTAAAAAGTTGTGCAACACAACTGTCAATGCGAAATACTATTTCGATGGTGAGGCTCTCACAATCAAATGTCGTCAGGAGAATGAGTTCCCCGGTAACGAGGATTGGAACTCAGTTTCCAATCAGAACTATTCTGGTGCCTTCAACAGGGATGGCGTTTTGTCGCAGTTCAATATCTTCTCTTGCGAATATCAGGGTATGTTGCTGAAAAAGGCATATGTCGATGGTGGCGAGGAGTTTGAGCTGAAGCACGATAGAAACAATAATATCATCAGTGCCTATCGTCTGGACTCTATTGGCAATGCCGAGGAGGGCGCAAGAAAATATTCTTATACTCAGAAGATTAATAAGACAAACTTCGATTTTGCTTCTTTCTTCGGATATAACATTATCGAGGCTATTGTCTATTATCCAAACAGTGCAGTCTATGCACCCTTCCAGCTGGGAGCATTCGGCATGTTTGGTGCCCGTGGCATTAATCTCCCCGATGGTGAGTGGGAAATGGATAGCGAGGGTTACCCCATTGCTTACTCCAACTCCGATGGTCGCAGATATGTGATAACATATAAGGAATAAATTGTTTTTAAGGGTTGTGCTTGACACAACCCTTAAAATTTAATTCTCAAAAATAGATAAGAAAATGCAATATGATGTATTGATAAGCTACTCTGCCCAGGAGCGTGAAATGGTGGAGCGTCTGGCGGCATATCTTGAGTATTACAATGTGAATTGTTTTGTTGTTCACAGAGATATTCCTGCCGATGTTGCATGGGCAAATGGCATTGCAGCTGCAATAGAAATGAGCCGAATGGCATTGGTCATTTATTCAGATAGCTATAATTCGCAGGTGTGGCTCAACAGGGAACTTGCTTCATTAGGGGCATCGGGTACACCCATTCTTACGTTGTGTCTGACCTCTGCACCTTATTCCGAGGATAAGGCCACGTATCTGAGAAATACCACCTGCGTGAGTGCCCTCGGCAATGTCGAGGATAGCTTCCCGGTGGTGTACGAGCAGATATGCAATATGTTTGGCATGCCCATTGAGTCAGTTCTTCACCCCTCAGAGGTGTTGAAGGAGGTGAACGTGGCGCCGGAGGAGGTTGCAGCCGAACAAAATAACGATTCAAAAAAGGGTGATACCAAAAAGAATGACGGCAAAATTGTCAATGGTACGAAGGAGGATATCTCTGCATTGCCTGTACAGAAAAAGTCGCATCATCTGATGGAGGCTTTCATTGTGGGCATAGTGCTGACAGCTGCAGTTGTCGCATTGATGGAGTGGTTGCTGAAATAAAATTTAATAGCCTTCCTGTTTTTTTTGACTGATGTTCCGTTTTTTTTGATTAAATTGCGTATCTTCGCAAGGATTGAAAATAATAACTTAAATTATAAGAATATGAAACAACTGATTACTTTGTCATTCATGGCATTAATGTTTGTAGCTGCTGTCTGTGTATCTTCATGCAGCACTTCAAAGTCTATAAGCAAGGCTTTTGAGAAGAATGGCTACACTTTGGAGGAGCTTTCTCCCGCACAGCAGATGCAGGTTTGCCCTGTTATGCAGAATTTCCCCTCTTTCGCTCAGTCGGCAGTTGGTTATTTGCAGACAGGTAACTCTTGCACTTTCATCTACAACATTGACCAGTCTGTTTGGAACAGCTATGCTGCTCAGTTGACAAGCAACGGATTCTCTAACCTTGGTACAGGTTTTGTTAAGGCTGACAAGAGTGCAAAGATTACTTACAATGTAAGCGCAAAATCAACAGAAATATACAAACAGCAGTTTATGCTGGTTACTTTCACATCGGGTAGCTACTAATAGACTTTTACCTGCTGTTTAAAGAATAAAAAGGTTGCAACATTTGTCGCAACCTTTTTGCTTTTACTTCGATTATTATGTATATTAGCAGAATGTAATAATCATCAAACAATGATATATGACACCCGAACAACGTATATATGAGCTGCGCGACCTGCTGCACAAACATAATTACAACTATTATATAAAGAATGCTCCGGAGATTAGCGACTTTGAGTTCGATGCAATGATGCGCGAACTTCAGGAACTTGAAGCGGAGTATCCGCAATTCGATGATCCTAATTCACCCACACGACGTGTGGGCAGCGACCTGACAAAGGAGTTTGTTCAGGTGGCTCACAAGTATCCTATGCTGTCGTTGGGAAACACCTATTCCAAGGCCGAGGTTGCCGATTTCTACGACCGTGTGAAGCGTGCCTTGAACGAGGATTTTGAGATTTGTTGCGAACTGAAATTCGATGGTACTTCCATTTCGTTGACATACGAAGATGGAAAACTGGTGCGTGCCGTCACACGTGGCGATGGCGAAAAGGGTGACGATGTTACGGCCAATGTCAAGACTATCAGGAGCGTTCCCCTGTTGCTTACGGGTGATGGCTATCCGCGCGAGTTTGAGATTCGTGGTGAGATTCTTATGCCTTGGGATGTGTTCGAGCAGTTGAACCGCGAACGTGCAGAGCGCGAAGAGCCGCTTTTTGCCAATCCGCGCAATGCTGCGTCGGGTACGGTGAAATTGCAGGACTCTTCTGTGGTGGCGCAGCGCAAGCTCGATGCTTTCCTCTACTATATGCTTGGCGATGGACTTCCTCAGGATGGACATTACGAAAATCTGCAATATGCAGCCAGTTGGGGATTCAAAGTTTCGGATGCCACAAGAAAGTGCCGTACCCTGGAAGAGATTTACGACTTTATCGACCACTTCGACGTTGCGCGCAAGTCGTTGCCCTATGCCACAGATGGTGTTGTGCTTAAGGTAAATTCTCAGCGACAGCAGCGTAACCTGGGTTATACGGCAAAGTCGCCACGATGGGCTATCGCTTATAAATTTCAGGCCGAGAGGGCAGTGACCCGTCTCAACGAGGTTACCTATCAGGTGGGACGCACAGGAGTTGTCACTCCGGTTGCCAACCTCGACCCGGTGCAGTTGTCGGGAACGGTTGTCAAGCGTGCTTCGCTTCATAATGCCGATATAATTGAGAAACTCGACCTGCACATTGGCGACATGGTGTATGTGGAGAAGGGTGGTGAGATTATTCCTAAAATCACCGGCGTAGACACTGAGGCCCGTTTTCTGTTGGGCGAGAAGGTGCGCTTCATTGCAAAATGTCCCGTCTGTGGTGCAGAACTTATCAGAAACGAGGGCGAGGCTGCTCATTATTGTCCCAACGACACAGGTTGTCCTCCGCAGATAAAGAGCCGCATAGAGCATTTCGTTTCGCGCGAGGCAATGAATATCGACAGCATTGGCCCCGAAACGGTGGAACTGCTCTACAAGTTCGGGCTTATACATAATATCTCCGACCTTTATAATCTTGATGGCAACGACCTTTACCTGTTACCTCGAATGGGTGCAAAATCTGCGGAGAATATTGCCGCGAGCATACGCCAGTCATTGAATGTGCCGTTCGAGCGTGTACTGTTTGCCTTAGGCATACGTTATGTGGGTGCAACGGTTGCCAAGAGGCTGGCCCGTGCCTTTGTCACCATCGAGCGGCTGATGGATGCCGACGTCGAGGCATTGATGGCTGTGGATGAAATTGGTGAACGCATAGCCGGCAGCGTGGTCGAATTTTTTGCACGCGAAAGTAACCGCGAACTTGTGTCGCGATTGCAGAGTGCCGGGGTGCGTATGGCTCTGGACGAAGAGATTGTTGCCGAAAAGAGCGATACACTCAAAGGACAGAGCATTGTCATCAGCGGTGTGTTCGAAAAGCACTCGCGCGACGAGTATAAAGAGATTATAGAACGCAACGGTGGCAAGAATGTGGGCAGTGTCAGCAAGTCTACCTCGTTTATTCTTGTCGGTGCCAATATGGGTCCAGCCAAGCTCGAAAAGGCTGAGAAACTGGGAGTCCGCATTGTCGCCGAGGATGAGTTCCTTGCCATGATTGGCGAAGGGTAGCGATTCGTGTATTTGTCGTTGACACAATGAGCTTCTTTTTTGGCAGTGTGTCGGTCGTAAAAACTGATTATGAAAAAAAGCAGCGGTTATGCTGCTTTTTTCATAATTGTATATGGTGTTCCTTATTGGAGCCCTCTTTTATTGGTTCTCTTCGGGATGTTGAGCATAGTACTCGTTCCACTCCTTCAGTACTGCTTCCCAGTCGACAACTGCGCCATCGGCTATAGCCTCTGCCTGACGAACGGCTTCGTCGTGCTGTTTCTTCTCGGCGTAGCGCAGTTTCATTGCCTCGATGGTTGCATCGTCGAGAATCTGTATGCGTCCGCGACGTATGCATTCGTCAAAATCTTCGGGGCCGAAGGCTTTGCCCTGTACGTTAAAGTCGGAGATGTTGAAACCGAACACTGTACGCAATATGTGTCTCGACATCTTCTGCTGTGAACGGTTGCCACGCATCTTGCTGCCAAGGAGCTTGCGTATTACTTTTACTTCGTCTGCTGAAAACTTTTTTCTTCCCACGATAATTGTTCTTATGAATTCCGGCGCGAAGATAGTAAAAAATATCAGCTCATCCTAATTTCTGCAACCTCCCTTGTCGCCTGTTGCGCACATTTGGGGTTGCTACACCTCCACGGGCAGTGAGTTCTTCCACTTTTCGGCATAGCTGTCGAGCATGTTCCGTATGCATTTGCCTATTATGGTGTAGTCCTCTTCGTTGAGGTTGGCAAGCGACACTCTGATGCTCCATTCGGGGCCGTCGAATCCTCCGCCGTTCAGTACCACCAGCGAGGTCTCTGATGCCAGACGGAACACAATGTCAAGCGGACTGTAATTGTATTTCAGATAGTCGACAAAGTCTTCGCCATAGATTTTCTTTGCCCATACGAGCAGGTCAATCTCGGAATAGTAGCCTGCGCGTGTGGGGTCGGGCAGCAGTGTGAATCCTGTGCTTTTCCACAGTGCCTGCAGGCGTGACTCTATTATGCTGTGCATGCCTTGGCGGAACTTGTCGCCCGAGCGACTGTCGAGAATGGAGTAGAGGGCAAACAGGCTCATCTGCAACTGCTGGGGCAGCGAGAGTCCGCTTGTGTGGTTGAGTGCCACCTGTCGGCTGTCAGCCACCATGCGGTCGATGAAGCGCATGTTCTCTACGTCGTTGCGTATGCTGCCGTAGCGTTTCTGCAGCTCGCTCTTGCGCTTGCGCGGCAGGCGTTTGAGCAGGTCGTCGAAGATGTTGTCGCGGTGCAGCGCTGCTACAGCCAGACGCCATCCTGTGGCTCCGAAATATTTCGAGAAGGAGTAGACGCAGATGGTGTTGTAGGGCAGTTGTGCCATCAGCGACTGGAATCCGGGAACGTATGTGGCATATACGTCGTCGGTGATAATCATCAGGTTGGGGTTCCAGCGTTTAACGATGTCAACTATCAGCGACACGGTTTTTTCGTCTATCATGTAGCTTGGCGGGTTGCTGGGGTTTACCAGGAATAGTGCTTTGTATGACGGGTCGCGCAGTTTGTTTATTGCCTTTTCGCTGTATTGCCACAGGTGCAGCCCGTCGTCGCTCATGCTGTCGGCTGGGATGTTTGTCACCTTGAAGCTGTATCTTTCAAGCTCGGGAATTTCGATGTATGGCGTAAAGACCGGAGTCATCAGTGCCACCTCGTCGCCTTTGTTCAGCAGGAAGTTCTGCTCCAGCGAGTCGAATATGTAGCACATGGCTGCTGTTCCTCCTTCGGTGGCAAAGAGGTCGAATTCGCCCTGTGGCGGACGCCCGGCGCACAGCTCCTGCGCAAGGTAGTCGCGTACGATAATCTCGGTGTGCTTCAGTATGCGGTCGGGCACAGGATACTGGTTGCCTATGACGCTCTCGGCCCATTCGTGAATGAGGTCGTCGCTGTTCACACGATGTTCGCTTGTCATGTACTTGTAGCACTCGGCAAGAAAGGCGCATCCGGGTGCATGGCTGTTGTCGTGCAGAAACTGCTCGAAACGGGCAGTTATTCCCTCTTTCTGCGGTATTCCGGCAATGCCATCTTCGCGGTTCAGGTTGTGGCGACACTCTTCGAGTCCGAACTTACCCAGCAGGAAGAATGTTTCGCGCGGAAGGGTTGCTATCCAGTTGGGATTGCCTCGACCTGCATTCAGCATCAGTCTGGTGCTTTTTCTTATCCTCTCGTCGGCAAGCTCTATCAGACGGTTTTTAAGTTCAAAGGGACTTATCTTCTCCATCTCTCTGCCGAAAGAGGGAACTTCGCTCTTGTCTTTAAGTAATTTGTTCATGGTGGCTGTATATTTTAATGGATTAATAATACGATGATTACTCCCCAAAGTATGAGCATTATATTTCCTACCGCGTATGTCACGGTGTATCCCAGTGCCGGGGTTTCGCTGCCAACAGCCTCCTGCACGGCACCTATGGCGGCAGTGGTGGTACGCGCTCCGCAGCAACATCCGAGGGCTATGGCTGGGTGGAACTTGAACCAGTAACGTGCAATGTAGAGTCCGAAAAGCAGGGGGAGGGTGGTTGCTGCAATGCCTGCGAGGAAGAGCGAGAAGCCTATTTCGCGGAATCCTTCCACGAATCCCGGACCCGAACTGATTCCTACTATTGCAATGAAAATGTTCAGTCCCATGTTGTTGAAAATCCACAGTGCGGCTTCGGGTATTGCACCCATGGTGGGACGGCGCGAATGCCACAGACCGAAGAGCAGACCGGCGATGAGTGCGCCTCCGCTGGTGCTGAAGCTGAGAGGTACTTTGCCTATGTGCAGTGTGAGTACTCCCAAAAGGCAACCGAGAACTATTCCTATGCACACGAAGGGAAGGTCGGTAGTATTTGTTACGGGGTCGGGGTAGCCTATGGCTTTTGCCGCGGGCTGAACATCGAACTTTTTACCCACCAGTTCTATCGTGTCGCCTGCATTGATGATGGTGGCAGGAAAGACAGGGATGTTTACGCCAATGCGTGTTATGCGGCGTATGCTGACACCGTGCATGAATGGCTGCTTGCGCAGTTCGGCAATGCTCTTGCCGTCGTATGACTGCTGCTCGTCGTGGTGCTTGCCGCCTGTGACCAGCACACGCAGTTGCATGATGGGAAAGTCGAGCAGTGCCTCGTCGTCCACCTCTTCGCCTATCCATTGCTCTTCGCCGATGGCATATTCGCGTCGGCCGGTGAGGACAACCTCGTCGCCCGGAAGCAGCTGTGTTTCGGGTGTCACCTCATTTATTATCTGCGCGCCCTTGCGTATGCGTTCCACAAAGAGGCGTTTCTCCTGCGATTCGAAAAGTTCTTCGAGGTCGGCCACCGAGCGTCCATCCTCGAACCAGCTGTTCTCAATCTTGTATGCGCGGAACACCACTGGACGTTCGGCACTTGAAATTCCCGGGTCGCTGCCAATGTTGTTGCCCATTTGGCTCTCGAGCTGGCGGCAGGCTGCTTTTACCTTTTCAAGTCCTCCCATTATTCGTGGGCCTATGCTTGCCATTATCCATGCCGAGCCGGCTGTACCATATATATATGTCACAGCGTAGGCTACGGGAATAAGATTCAGGAAATTCTGTTTGTCGGCACTGCTGAGTGGTAGCCCGCTTATGGTGTCGCCTGCAACGCCGATGACGGCGCTGATGGTCTGTGAGCCTGAGAGCATTCCGGCTGCTTCGCCCACATTGTATCCCATTATAAGTGCTATGCCCCATGTTGTGCAAAGGATGAAGATGCACATGATGAAGGCAAAGAAGAGTTGTGGCAATCCTTCGCGTCGGAGACCTCTGAAGAATTGCGGTCCCACCTTGTAGCCTATGGCAAAGAGGAACAGCAGAAAGGCTACGGGCTTAAGTGTGCTGCCTACGGGTATCTTGAACTGTCCGACAAGCACGCCCACAAGCAGGACGCTTGTCACCATTCCCAGACTGAATCCTTTTACTTTAATCTGTCCAATCAGCGCTCCTATTCCCAGAGTCAGGAATATTGCTATTTCGGGGTGCGAGCGAAGTGTGTTTATAAACCATTCCATACAATCTTGTTTTTGTATGGAATAACAATGTGTGTGGTTTTTTGTTTGCCGCTTTTGCTTTTAATTGGGTACAACGAAAGAGGGTACGCACAGTCGGTGCGCACCTGTCGGTGTTTGTGGAAACTCTCTGCTGTTTAGCTGACGATGTCCCTTATGAGAATAAGGTCGTTGGTTGATATGCCCTTTGCAGCAAGAATCTTGCTGTCAGCCATAAGATTATTGCCAAACTCTTCGTAGTCCTTGCACAGCACGGCTGCTTTGCGATAGTATTCTATTGCCTTGCCATTGTTGTGTGTTACAAGTTCCACATGCGCAGCGTTGAGCCAGTCCTGCATGGTGCGTTCGGGTGTGGCAAGCAGCTTCTCGTAATAGGAGCGGGCGCGGTCGTGGTTGTCGACCATGAACGAACACCATGCAATGGCGCGCCATGCACGTTTCGACTGCGGTGCGTGGTATTCTGCCTTGAAGAAGCGCGAGAATGCCTCGTCGTATCTTTTCAGTGCTACCAGACATTCACCCGTCTGCAACAGTATGGCACGGTTGTCGGGTGCAAGCTCTTCGGCCTGCAGGTAGTAGGGCAGCGCACCCTTGGGGTCGCGTTTCATTCTGTGGCACTGTGCCATGTGACGTATTGTCCACAGTGTGTCGGGCTTTATGATGTCTGCCTTCTGGTAGTATCTGATGGCTGCATCGTAGTCGCCTGCCTGCTGTTTGCAGTAGCCCATTTCCTGATGGAACTGTGCGTCGCAGCTCTCCTCTGCGCCGTTTTTCTCAATCATGGCACCTATGGTGGCAGCTTCGGAGTAGTACTCCTTCTGCATCAGGTGGCGGAAGATGCGCAGGTGGCTTTCGGGGTTTTGCAGCAGTGTGGCTGTTTCACGTTTTTCGAGCAGGTTCAGCGAGAGGCTGAATGGGTCGGTGAATTCCATTTTGAAACTCGACAGTTTGAAGAAACGGTAAAGGTCCTGAATGTACTGATTGCCCTGAAGCTCCTCTTCAACTTTTCGGGGTATTGAGGGAATCTCTGTATCGGGTGTCAGTGTGCCATCGCCATGCTGCTCTCTCAGTTGCTGAGCCATCATGTTTCGCTGCTCTTCGGGTATCTGTTGCAGGGTGAAACAGAATGAGTATTTGTCACTGTTGCAGAAGAATTTCGATGCGAACAGCGTCTTCAGCAGATTCTTTTTGCTCTCTTCCGTGGGGATGATGCTTGAGAATGTGGGGGAGTTTATGTCGAAGAGGCGGAACCAGTTGGGCATTTCGTTAAAGAAGGGGTAGTGCTTCAGGTGCGAGAATGTACTCATGTACACGTCGGCACCCTCTGTCTGCCACTGTGCCATTTCGTCGAGCTTGTTTTTAATGCCGTCGGCTTCGAGCCATGCCTCCCATTCGGGGTTCTTGTCCTCCTGGTCGAGTATCTCCTTTTCAAGGTCTATGCCCAGCTTGTTGTTGCGCAGGTTGGGGTTCTTGAGCATGGCAGGGATAATCTCCTCGCGCATTTTGCGGTCGATCTTCTGCGTTTCGCGGCTGCGCAGCAGTTGTATCTGTGCCACCAGCAGACGTCGTTCGAATCCCGCTGTTTCGCTCAGTGCCTCTATGCTTTTCTGCAGTTCGGGGTAGTACTCTATGCGGTGGCTGTAGATGAACAGCACCATGAGCAGCCCTATCAATGCACGCTGGGCAATGGCAGGCTCTTCGTGTGTGGCCGCCTGTGTCAGCAGTATGGCTTTCGTGGGGTCGAATATCTTGAACAAACTTATTGTGATGGCGCTTATCATCAACGCTTTGTCGTTGATGTCCACTTCGAAGTCGCCCAACATATCCTCTGCCTCCTGTTGTCGGCTGCGGTTCCATGCTCCGCTGCTCCAAATGCGCATGAACAGTTCGCCGCTCTCCTGCTCGTGACGTTTCGACAGCTCTTTTATGGCTGTGGCGTTGTCGGTGGGCATCATGCGCATCAGTGCCATGTTCATCGAGTGTTCGCGAAGCTTTTCGTGGTATTGGGCTATTGCGCAGTCGTTTTTATATTTACGGCGCATCTGGCAATATACGCTTATGGAGTTTTCGGCAAGCCGGGTGGCTGCAATCTCGTCGTTGAACAGATAGGCTTTGCCAATGAGCCTCCTGTGCAGCTGGCTGCGGTCGGGGTCGGGCATGCCTTTGCTCATATATTCGAGCATATAGTTGTAGGCAGTCTGCATTTCGGTGTAATGGGTGCGCAGTTCCCAGTTGTTGAGGGAGTCAATCTCTTCGCCCATTGTCTCCAATGCCTGTTTCAGTCGCTGCTCGCGCAGCAGCTTGTCGGCTCTCTGCTGTATCTCTTTAATGCGTTTCTCTTCCATAAGTGTGACTGCCTTTGGGTGTTTTTTTACAATAAACAGCGCGGATTGCCGCGCTGTTTATCTTAGAGTGAAATTTATAAGTAGTTTAAATCTATATCCTTATATATCTAAACTGCCTGTATACGGGTTTGTGGATTATTCGCCTTTGATAGCTGCAACTCCGGGGAGTACCTTACCCTCGATAGCCTCCAACAATGCGCCACCACCTGTTGAGATGTATGATACCTGGTCAGCCATGCCGAACTTGTTGATACATGCTACAGAGTCGCCACCACCGATGAGTGAGAATGCACCTGCGCTTGTTGCCTTTGCGATAGCCTCAGCAATTGCGCGTGAACCTGCTGTGAAGTTGTCGAACTCGAATACACCTGCGGGACCGTTCCAGAGGATAGTCTTTGCACCCTCGATAGCTGCTGCAAATGCCTTCTGAGCATCGGGACCTGCATCGAGACCTTCCCATGCTTCGGGGATAGCGTTAACGGGAACAACCTGTGTGTTAGCGTCGTTAGAGAAATCGTCTGCTGCAACACAGTCTGTAGCGAGTACGAGGTTTACACCCTTAGCCTTAGCCTGCTCGATGATGTTGAGAGCGAGGTCGAGCTTGTCGTCCTCAACGATAGACTTACCAATCTGACCTCCCTGTGCCTTAGCGAATGTGTATGTCATACCACCGCAGAGGATGAGGTTGTCTACCTTGTCCATGAGGTTCTCGATGATACCTATCTTTGTTGATACCTTTGAACCACCCATGATAGCTGTGAAGGGACGTTTGATATCTTTGAGGATGTTGTCAACAGCCTGAACCTCTTTCTCCATGAGGTAACCGAGCATTTTGCTGTCCTCGTTGAAGTAGTCAGCTACAACTGCTGTAGATGCGTGACGACGGTGAGCTGTACCGAATGCATCGTTGATGTAGCAGTCAGCGTATGATGCCAATGTCTTAGCAAACTCTTTCTGAGACTCTTTCATAGCCTTCTTAGCATCGTTGTATGCGGGATCCTCTTTGTCGATGCCTACGGGTTTGCCTTCCTCTTCGGGATAGAAGCGGAGGTTCTCGAGCAAGAGAACTTCACCGGCTTTGAGTGCTGCTGCTGCCTCTGCTGCCTTAGCGCAGTCGGGTGCGAACTGTACAGCAACGCCGAGTTTCTCTGATACTGCCTCTACAATCTGACTCAATGAGTATTTAGCGTTAACCTTACCCTTGGGCTTGCCCATGTGTGACATGATGATGAGAGCACCGCCGTCAGCCAACACCTTCTTGAGTGTGGGAAGTGCACCGCGGATACGTGTGTCGTCTGTGATTTTGCCCTCTTCGTTCAAGGGTACGTTGAAGTCTACGCGAACGATTGCCTTTTTACCGGCAAAGTTGTAATTGTCAATTGTCATCATTGTTTTTGTTATTTTGAAATGTGGTTAATTATCGTTTTTTGTGCAGATTGCCGCCGGTGACGACTCACACATCTGCAAATATAGCTTTATTTAATTATTTGACAAACAGTTTTTTTGTCTTTCTTGGCATACTCCCTGCATATTCCTGTCAGACCACATTGGCTGCATTCGGGCAGTCGTGCCTTGCAGACATATCTGCCATGGAGTATCAGCCAGTGGTGGGCCTTGGGTATCAGCTTTTCGGGTATGTATTTCACCAATCTTTTTTCTACGCTGTAAGGCGTGGTGCAACTTGGTGGCACCAACCCTATGCGGTGACTCACACGAAAGACGTGAGTGTCGACTGCCATTGCTGCCTTGTTGTATACTACCGCCTGTATCACATTGGCTGTCTTGCGACCTACACCCGGAAGGGTGGTAAGCTCTTCGAGCGTGCCCGGCACCTCTCCGCCAAAGTCACTGCACAATTTCTGTGCCATTCCCACAAGGTGCTTGGCCTTGTTGTTGGGGTAGGAGATGCTTTTAATGTAGTTGTATACTTCGTCGGGGTGCGCTTCGGCCAGTTCCTGCGGAGTGTCGTAGCGGGCAAACAGGTCGGGAGTGACTATGTTCACCCGTTTGTCGGTACACTGTGCCGACAGAATGACAGCTATCAGCAGTTGGAACGGATTTTCGTAGTGAAGCTCCGTCTCGGCTACCGGCATCGCCTTGTCGAAGTATTCGAGTACTTTTGTGTACAGCTCGGCTATCCTCATGCCCGAAGGTGGTTAGTTGGCGCTCTCAAACAGCTTAAGGAAGCGAATGTCGTTTTCGCTGAACAGACGCAAGTCTTTTACCTGATATTTGAGGTTGGTGATGCGCTCGATACCCATACCCAGTGCGTAGCCCGAATACTCTTTGCTGTCGATGCCGCAAAGTTCGAGAACGTTGGGGTCTACCATACCGCAACCGAGAATCTCAACCCATCCTGTGCCTTTGCAGAAGGGACAGCCTTTACCGCCGCAGATGTTGCAGCTGATGTCCATTTCGGCAGAGGGTTCGGTGAAGGGGAAGTACGAGGGACGCAGACGTATCTTTGTGTCGTTGCCGAACATCTCTTTTGCGAAGAGCAGAAGTACCTGCTTCAGGTCGGTGAACGATACGTTCTTGTCGATGTACAAAGCCTCCAGCTGGTGGAAGAAACAGTGTGCGCGGTAGCTGATTGCCTCGTTGCGGTAAACGCGTCCGGGGGCAATGATGCGGATGGGAGGCTGTGAAGTCTCCATCACTCGGCTCTGTACGCTACTGGTGTGTGTGCGAAGTATTATGTCGGGGTGTGCCTCCACAAAGAATGTGTCCTGCATGTCGCGTGCGGGGTGGTCTTCGGCAAAGTTCATGGCCGAGAATACGTGCCAGTCGTCCTCTACCTCTACACCGTTGGCGATTGAGAAGCCCAGACGTGAGAATATGTCGATAATCTCATTCTTTACAATTGAAAGCGGATGGCGTGTGCCGAGCTTGCCGGGGTAACCGGGACGTGTGAGGTCGAGTTCGCACTGCTCCTCTTCTTTGCTTTCGAGTGCCTCCTTCAGCGAACTGATTTTCTCCTGTGTGGCATTTTTCAGTTCATTGAGCTTTACGCCGAACTCTCTTTTCTGGTCAGCGGGAACTTCGCGGAACTGTGCCATAAGAGTGTTGAGGATACCTTTCTTGCTGAGATATTTCAGACGCAGGGCCTCCAGTTCTTCGGCGTTGTTTGCTGTGATGCTTTTAATCTCTTCAAGCAATTTTTCTATTTGCTCTATCATTTTCTGTTATGTTGCTTTATTGTTCGTTCTTATTTACTCTCTATTATTCGTGCAAAATTAATAATTTGTGACGATATACAACGCTTGCTGTTTCAATTTTTTCAATAATTTTTGTTTCTGCTTGTGATTTGCGTTATCTTCGTGGCTGAAATTTGAACGTTTTATAGAATTTTCCCTGTATGATTAGACATTTTGCATCATATTCGCTGCTGCCCCACAATACATTCGGAATGGATGTGAAGGCGGCTCATTTTGTTGAATTTACCGAGGTCGGGGATGTGTTGCGCATCGCTTCCGAACTTGGCGGCATGCGCCATTTGGTTATTGGCGGTGGCAGTAATCTGCTTTTTATGGGCGACTTCGACGGAGTTGTAATGCACTCGGCAATAAAGACCATCGAGGTTCTCGGTGAGAATGAATCATCGGTCTTTGTGCGTGTGGGCAGCGGAGTGAACTGGGACGAATTTGTTGCATATTCGGTTGCTCAGGGCTGGCAGGGACTCGAAAACCTTTCAGCAATTCCCGGCGAGGTGGGTGCCAGTGCCGTGCAGAATGTAGGTGCCTATGGTGTCGAGGCAGGAGATTTCATTGTGAAGGTCGATGCTGTTTCACTGAAAGGTTGCTGTACGGTGTCGTTCCTGAACGACGATTGCTGCTATGCCTACCGCGACAGCATTTTCAAGAACGACGAAAAGGATAAGTATGTGATTACACATGTGATATTCCGCCTAAACAAGATTCCCCAATATGTGCTATCTTATGGCAACCTCAAGGAGCAGTGCGAGGCTAAGGGCGGAGTGACTGCTGCGAATATACGTGACGCAGTGTGCAAGACCCGTGCGGCAAAATTGCCCGACCCGGCAGTGATGGGAAGCGCAGGCAGTTTCTTCATGAACCCTGTAGTGGAGCCTGCCAAGGCCGATGAACTGAAGGCTCTTTACCCCTCAATGCCTGTTTATCCCGCGCCCAATGGCGTCAAACTTTCAGCCGGATGGCTTATAGATCGCTGCGGATGGAAAGAGAGAAGCGATGCAAGGGTAGGGGTTTATCCTCATCAGGCATTGGTTATTGTGAATCTCGGTGGTGCCACAGGACGTGAGGTAATGGACTTCGCCCATCGCATTCAGCAGTCGGTGCAGGAGAAGTTCGGTGTCAGCATATCTCCCGAGGTTAATGCTATTGAATAACGCGAATAATAGTATGAGAGTCACTATTTTAGGTTCCGGCACTTCGACGGGTGTTCCCGAGCTTGGCTGCGGATGCGAGGTTTGTCGCTCCACCGACCCACGCGATTTTCGTCTACGCTCTTCGGCTCTTGTCGAGCATGGCAACAGCAGGCTGCTCATCGATTGTGGCCCCGATTTCAGAATACAGATGCTTCATCAGCCGTTCAACAAGATTGATGCAGTGCTGTTGACGCATCATCATTACGACCACACTGGCGGACTCGACGATTTGCGTCCATTCTGTCGTCAGGGTGATATTCAGATATATGCCGAGGCTCCCACCGTGGCACATGTGAAAAGTGTGTTGCCATACTGCTTTTCCGAGGTTAAATATCCGGGTGTTCCCAACCTCATGTTGAACACCATAGATGCCGGCGAGGAGTTCCGCGTAGGCGATTTTTCCATTCTTCCAATCCGTGTTTTTCATGGCCGTCTGCCAATATTGGGCTATCGCTTCGGCAACTTCGCATACATAACTGATATGAGCCGTATTGAGGATACCGAGGTTGAAAAGTTGATTGGCGTAGATACGCTTGTAATCAATGCTTTGCGTTTCTCAAAGCCCCATGGTTCGCATCAGACTGTGCTCGAGGCCTACAAGGTAATAGAGCGCATTGCGCCGCGTGTCACATATTTCACCCATCTGATGCACCACATTGGATTGCATGCCAAGATTGAGCGTGTGCTTCCTGCCGGTGTTCACCTTGCCTACGATGGTCTGGTGTTTGATGTGCCTGAAACAGGGAAATAGGGTATTCAACCTCTCTTCGATATGTAAAAAGATAACAGAAGTATTTTTCAGCGCCCTCTGTGGGTGACGCTGTTTGCCCTGACTGCTGCCGTGGCATGGGGGTGGGCCTATCCGCTAATCAAGCATGGCTTTTCCGAGTTTGGTATCGGGCAGTCGATGACGGGTAGCAAGATTCTTTTTGCAGGAGTGCGTTTCACCATTTCCGGTGTTATTGTTCTTGCCATAGCCCTTGCCACGCGCAGGAGTTTCAGTATAAGACAAAGCACCGATTGGACTTTTATTTTTCTCTTCTCACTGCTAAACACCACACTGCATTATGCCTGTTTCTACATAGGTCTGTCGAACAGTGCAGGGGCGAGGGCTGCCATACTCAATTCGCTGAGTGTCTTTACATTGGTTCTTCTGGCGTGCCTTTTCTTCAAAAGCGACCGACTGACGCTCGGTAAGATAACAGGATGTGTCATAGGCTTCGCCGGTATAGTGGCGTTGAATGTTGGAAGTGGCGACAGTGGAAACTTCACTTTGCAGGGCGATGGAATGATTATTCTCAATGCCTTGTGTTCGGCATTTGCCGGGCTTATGACTCGCGGAGTGAGCAAAAGAATGGATGTCTTTGTGGGTACGGGTTACAGTCTTGCCATCGGCGGTTTGTTGCTGCTTGTTGTCGGATTATGTTGCGGTGGCACTCTGCCTGTGGTTACTGCACAAGGTTTGTTTATCCTTTTCTTGCTTGTGTGTATATCTGCTTTGGGCTTTGCCCTTTATAATAAACTGCTCAGCTGCAACCCTGTGGGAAAGGTTGCTATTTTCAATTCTCTTATTCCTGCTGTCGGGGCTATCACTTCGTGTCTTTATCTGGGTGAGCCTTTTCATGTGAAGTATTTTGTGGCTTTGTTGCTTGCTACCGCGGGTATTTTTATTGTGAATAGGGGGAAAAAGTAGTTGCTGTTTAAGGAGATTAAAGCGTTTGTTAGCAGTTTAAAAGAAGTAAGATAAGTTGAAGTCGTTACCTGTGTAACGGCTTCTTTTGTATATAATGGATAGTTTCTATTAAAAATTATTGGTGCCGGTAAACGTATTTAATCCTTTTAAAATTCGATATTTAACGTGAGTTCGATATAATGGAAATATAATATTCCATAGATGTCTTGAACTCCTCCGTAGGAGTTCAAAAGTCTGTTTTACCCTTAATTTTTGGTTGCAATCATTTAGGTTCACTTCAATCTGTTCCCTTCTTTTGCCGGGCAAAAGAAGCAAAAGCCCCGGCACACGGGACGCATCAGGCGGCTCTGCCTTTGTTCAGAAGTTGCCTTTGCGGCAACATTCTTCAGTCGGTGGCGAGCCTTGTCGCTCGAGTCTTTTCGTCTGTTT
>JAEIGA010004994.1_pt1 | contig 20369 bp, 21 predicted proteins | sample 9270691 | NCBI WGS metagenome assembly JAEIGA01 (sample SAMN17057246, study PRJNA624740) | gut metagenome | biome: biome; isolation source: fecal sample | host: Bos grunniens | place: China: Xizang | collected 2019 | reverse complement strand
TACGTGCTGGGAATTTTTCTTCCAGTTCTGCAATTGTATATTTTGGTGCCGCCCCCAATACGCGTGCAATTAAATCTTTTGACAAACCGTTTCTCATCTATATATTCCTTGTGTTTTAACAAAGTCAATTCTATACTAAAACTATGGAAAAACAAGAAATAAGAACATTTGGTCGCCGTCATGGCAAAAAATTATCCGCCCGTCAACAGACGCTGGTGGATGAACTGTTACCAACATTACGCCCAGAAACCGGGAACATTTTGGAAATTGGATTCGGTGCTGGCGAACATGTGCGTGACCTGGCCCGCACAAATCCGGACAAAATCATTATCGGCGCCGAACCATTCATAAATGGCGTGGCAAGTTTATTGTCCGCAATCACCGACGACAAAACGAATCGGGTTCTGGATGAATATAAGAACATTCGCATTTGGGCCGACGATGTTCGTGATTTCTTGCGGGACACCGATTCGAAATTTGAACAAATTTGGGTCTTGCATCCCGACCCTTGGCCCAAGGCACGACATGAAAAGCGTCGCCTGTTATCATCTGAATTTCTGAATACATTATCAAAATATTTATCTAAAAATGGCGAAATCATTATCGGCACAGACCATTGGGAATATTTTGATTGGATTCTGGAACAAATAAAATCTACAAATCTGTCCGCATTAATCCCAGACATGGAAATTATCAAAACACGGTACCAGCATAAAAACAAAGCTGGCACCATTGCGCCAAAATATCTGATTTTAACACTTAAAAATTAACCCAGAATTTTAATCGATTATTCAGCTCTGGACGCATTGATTCAACAAGACGCAAAACTTGCTCTATACGCATGAAATTCGGACCAAATGCGAAATGCAAATCAAATTTATTATCATCATTCCACGCATCCAACATACCATATAATCGTCCAACAAAATCCGATTTGTTTCCGGCATCTTTAGTCATAACCAACAACAACGAAGTCGCATTTATTTTTTGTAGATTCGCAAATAAATCTTGCCAATCATATGCTTCAATTTCTGCAACATCAATACCGATGGATAAATCACGATTAAAGAATAAATCATCACGAATAATATGTGTCTGGGCAACCAAGTCATCTAACGCCGCATACGGCAAAAACACTTGGGCACCAATTGCCCCAGATTTGAACACAGCATTTATCTGTCCTGTTACATCAGAAACCTGGTCAACTGTAATTTTTTTATTTGGAAAATAAAAACGAGACACAATTCTAACATTCTTATTTTCCAACCACGGCCACACTATCTGCACCCCACCTGCCGGCACAGAAACCAAATCAACGCCATTATCGACAACAAACGCCGCAACCTGGGCCAAATCCCCTGCATCCAGATTTGCACCACACCATACGGCACCTTTACCCATCAATTCGTTAAAAATATTATTTGAATCTATCATTATGCTTTTTACTTTATCACAAATATGATACAATTAAAAACGCAATGAGAAACAAATTTGATAATATTTTACTTGGCACGTTGTGGATTTTGATTACAACATTGGCCGCATGCTTTTGGTTCAACAGTCTTTACGGCTTTGACATCTTTTCAGGCGCACATTGGAAACACCTTGCATACATGCAAGCCGCCCAAAATCCGATTAAACCATCTTTTTACATATCGACGGTTATGTTTGTTCTGATTGTTATTGTTGGGATGTACTTTTTGGCCAGACCCCGTCTGCGTAAAATCACATTACCAATCCGTGATACTGGCAAACCTGGCGAACGAACAAAGACAGAAACACCCATTTCCACACCAAACACAACCACCCAAACACCAGAAATCGGACTTACCCGTCCACCACGACTAAATCTTGGCACAACCAATGTTTCTACCAGTTCTACTACAACAGCACCACTAACGGCACCTGTGGTTGCACCTGTTAAACCCGTAGCTAATTCACCACAACCCCAGAAAAAATGGCCAGAAATCGATGAAATATTTGAATCTGCTGGGTATAAAATAATGGGTACCCCACGTGTGGGCGGCATTCAAACCGCACTATGCGCAATTGGCGCAAACGAAACAATATGGATTGGTGGTGTCAACATCCAAAAATCGCAATTAAACACGATTATCGAAAGATTAAATCAGATATTTGTCGACACCCTGGAAGACATCCCGATTTATATCAATGCCTTTATCGTCTCTGACAATGGAATTACATCATCTGATTATCCTGACATATTAACATTTGCTTCAATTGATGAACTGCGCACATATATGCAATCACACCCGAACCCAACAATACCAGAAAACGAACAAGAAGACTTTAACGCCTTTGCAGAATACATATCCAAGGTACTTCAATTCATAGGGAATTAAGCCATGCAATTAACTGCCAGTGCTGCTGAAAAATTGATTGACGAACTGGGGATGAAAGGCATGCCATTAACCCAGGTTTCACCCACGCCACACCCTGTTCCATCTGATTGGTTTATCAAATACAAAGAATTATGCCGTCACTTTATGATGTCATTAACAGATTCCGTTGAAACACTATCATTTATGAACCTGGACCAAGACGCATTTATAAACCTAATTATGGGTCGCGCTTTACCTGAAAATTTATCTATAAGATTTCGCATACCGTTGATATGGGGCGGAAAACTGGAAATTGACAATTTATTTATGTGCAAAACATTTCCACACTCATACAACATGGACCGTTTCATAATATCCCAGACCGGCAATGACAACATATGGTTGCCCGCCCCAACATCCAAGATATACCTGCCTGCAAACACATTGGGAGGTGGCGAAGGCGGCAACGGCACCGAAGATAGATTAACCGAACAAGTCGCATCACAAATTGCTGCGGCACGCGACTTCTAACCAAAGGGATGCGATTATGACATGTAATGAAATTTTAACTGCGATGACATCCCGTGGTGCAAAAATATACACACCACCGTCCCAGAATCAAATCACATTATTAAACGCATCATTGCGCCAGCATAGATTTGCACTATTGCCGGCATTTATGAACGATTTATATAAATGCGTTGGTGGACTAAACCTGGACACTGGATACATATTTGGGCCATCTGAAATCGTCCGCCAAAACGCAACCCCAATTCCAGACATTTTGACCATAAACAAGGATATTAGCACATACAAAAAAATTTCTGGCATGACAATATTTGGTCGCAATGATTTATTCTGGTTTGCGTATGATGCATTTGGTATATGTTATATGCTAGACAATTTAACATTAAAACCATTACGCAAATACGACGACCCATATCGCGCAATCACTGATTGTTTAATCGCAGGCAAGGTATAAAAAATCACATGAAAAAAATATCTGTATCTTTATCAGGCCATCAAACCAGCATTACCCTGGAACCAGAATTCATTGACGCACTACATTCATTGGCATCACGTGCCGGAAAATCCGTGGCATCAATTATAAACGAAATAGATTCCAAACGCACCACTGGAACCAATCTATCGTCTGCAATCCGTGTATGGATTTTGCAAGAAATAATTTCACGCATCGACAAACGATAAATCTACTTACGACGCGCAAAAACAAGCGTCATCAATGTTGCAAAGCCTAAAACAATAATGAACCAACCATTCATTCCAATTGCACGATATGGTGTCAAATGCGCACCCCAAACATATCCATCCAGCACACCAGACATTCCAACAGGAATATTTGAAATAACATTACCATCTGATGCAACAAATGCGCTTATACCAGAATAATTCGCACGCACAATCGGCAACCCTGATTCAATTGCATAACGACGAACCATATCAAGATGCTGATATGTACCTGGCGTATTACCGAACCAATTATCATTTGTAATATTGACAATCGCATCAATATTTTCTGCACCATTCGGCACCAAAGAATCAGAAAAAATTACTTCATAACATACCGCCGGTGCAAAAACAAAACCATTCACATCTATCAGTTCTGGCCCATTACCCGGCAACAAATTTACTGGCCCCGGCAAAAAACCAAGCGGTCTATATTCTCCAAATGGCACCAAATGAGATTTACTATAAATCTTCTCTATACGGCCATTTCTGCCGATTACGACCATCGAATTATACATACCTTTTTCATCAAAAGTATTTGCACCCATCACCACAGGTACATCCAACACACGTACAAATTCCATATCATCATCTGGCAAAACAACAAATGGATATGATGTTTCTGGGAACACAATAAAATCCGCATCACCATCCTGCATTGCCAACTCCAACAAATGACGCAAATTATTTTCCGCATTTCTAAACGCATCCTCCCTATTATGCGTTGCTTTTTGTGACTGATTTACCCCCGGTTGAACAATACGAATCATTGCATGTTGATTATCCGCCCCCACATCTGCAATTTTCATATTTTCATATCCTGCCTTGACGCCATACGCCAACACCCCCGAAAGCATAAACAAAACAAACCACAAACTTTTTGCTTTATAATTGCGCAAAAATTCCACTAAAAGCGCAACAAACGCAACAATTATAAAACTTAACCCCAACGCCCCCCACAAAGACATTGTATTTGCAATCAATGGGAAAGGCATGGCAATATTCGCAATTGGATTCCATGGAAATCCAGTAAACATCCATTCACGCGCCCACAGAACCAACACCCAAACACCTGCGAACAAAAACACACGCGACGCTGACGATGTACGAATCCGGGCAATTGCAACAAATGGCCAGGAAAAAATCAACCAACCAGCTAATCCCAAACCTATGATTCCTGGCACCGTCCATATTGCATATTGTGCGGTTAATTCTGGCACAACATATATTGAATGCAACACCCACCAAAACATTGCGATTGCATACATCGCACCAAACGGTGCAACACGCAATAAAGTCTTCCAAAAACCACCAATTTTATCATTTCTTACCGTCAACCAATACGCACCCACAATCCCAATTATCGTACACCACCATTGATAAAAAGGCGCAAATCCAAAACCGGCAACCCCACCAAACACTGCGTATAGCGCATATTGTACCCAACTATTTTCTTGGACACGCAAACGTTTTAACCACGCAAGCGTTTTACCACCTGGACAACAAGAACCATCAGCACAAGATATATTTTCATCATATGGATTTGGAATACCCAACTTTTTCAAAATCTTTATTTCTTTACCTTCCATCATCAATGCTTCTTCTTCACTTATATGATCCATACCCATCAAATGACACATACCATGAACTACCATATGCGCAATATGATTTTCAACAGGTATTTTTGCATCCTTGGCTTCACGAATTACAGTATCCAACGAGATATAAATATCACCCAACAACAAATCATCACCCAATTCAAACGACAAAACATTTGTTGGCTTATCCATACCACGATACTGCTTATTTATCTGATGAATTTCATCATCATTCGTCAAAATAATCGACACCTCTGAATCTTTGTATACAGGCGAAACCGCCGTACAGACGATTTTTTGAAAATCAACCTTATACTTTTTCCAACGCAAATCATGTATATCAATATATGCTTTCATCTTTTACATCCTTTACATTGATTTACTATGCCTGATTACCAGAAAACGCCTTGCCATACAACAACACACCATCTTTATTTGGCAAGCTTTCCCCAGCCGCATTAAATGCTAATTTTTTTGATTTTATACCTTTAATCTTATCATCGATTCTATGAACAAACACATCATGTTTATGACCAGAAGTTTCCTTGGCCTTTGTAATATATTGTTTAGCCATAAGATAATATTCTTCTGTTTTATTTTTTTCTGTCGCCTTATCTCCCAACTTTTCACAACACAATGCCGCATTATAATAAGTATATCCCTTTATATTCATTGGCATTTCTGCAAAATATTTTGACGCCAAGACATCTTTGACCACTTGCAATCCCTTTTTATAATCTTTGTTTCGATAATATGCGATTGACAGATTGCTATATACAATATAATTTTTCGGATTTACTTCTAAAGCCGATTCAAATTTTTTAATTGCCTGTTCATATTTTTCATCAAAGAACAAAATTTCACCTTCATCATTCAATTTATCAGACAAACTAAATTCTGACGATTCTGCGATTTGTTGTTCTGCAACTTTCCGATAATCTAACCCAATTGAATTAAAAACAAATCCCTGTTGTATTCTTGCAACTTCTTCCATTTGCAAATAATCCCCAACAGGCAACTGTACTGTGCCCTTGGTCACTCTATGTTTTGGTTTTTGCAACAAATCGGCAATATTTGACAAGCGAACCAGTTCCGTCGGTTTTGCTTTTCTGCTTTTACCACTATAAATAACTAATCTACCCCGAACCATATTATTTTTATTTGCTTCATAAACATCCTTGTATTCTTGTTGGTCCGCCTTTACATATGGCTCAATAGCATACGGAGCCTCACTGATACAATTTAATACCTGGGCATCGGAAATATCACCCAACAAATAAGACGCACATACCGCATATTTATTTGCCATTCCGCCCCACTTTGTACCACGCATCTTTCCATATTGCTTTACCAACAGATTTGCAACTTCTTCTTTGTTTTTTCCTTGATTAATTGCATCACGCATAGACACACCTGTATTCTTTCCAGAAAAAGTATATTCGCCTGCATTATATGCCGTAATTGCAACAGTTATAAAAGTACGCACATCCATTGGCGCTGTGAATTCAGACCGTATAATCGGATATATTTTTTCTTGCATCCACGCATCCGCCAATCTTCTAGCCTCTTGCACAGTCACCGAAGAACCATTTCCAATTGGTCGCCCCAACACACGACTTGCAAAATTACGATGCATTTTATCTTCGATTGTAAAACCTGCACCAATTGTTAATGTACCCTTGCCACCATTATCCAAGTATGCCGTTTCAATAAATCCTTCGGTCAAAAACAAATGCGCAATAACATACGGCTGAATCGCATTAATCTGCTCTTGCCATTTTTCATCATCCGAATTTGGGTCCAACACAAAGTCATCAATGCTAATGTCTTTTGTTGTCACATCATCAACCCACCCCTTAACAGTTTTCAATAACTCCTGACTCTTTTCTTTGACATCAACACCGTACCCAGCCCCCACAATCAAAGACACACAAAGCATATAATAAGCCACATATGATGCCAAATTTGGATGCGCCTTCAAAAAAGCCTGAAACTTTTTATCTTCCCCTTGTTTGTTTTTGCCAACCTTGACACTTCCAAATCCACGTTCACCTGCACGCAGTAACGGATTATCTACTAACAAGCCCCCCATCGCACGCGTCATATACTCTACCATCCACAGCAACGCCACACCCGTTATTTTTCCACCTTGCAATGTACTTTCACCAATGGCAGCACCCAAGGTTCCCCACACAACACCACCATCGTGCACCACATCTCGAAAATGCGCATTATCGGGGGCATTCCACCGCATAACATCTTGTCTACCACGCTTAATTATATCAGCCAGGCGGCGAACCGCATCACCATACATTTGCATTTTTGTAGTTTTTTTAATCATGCCTACCGTCTCCCCAAACCTGTCTGTTTTGCGATTTTTGAACGTTTGCGTGCATACGCCGGCGCAACAAACGGATAATCATCTGGCAACCCCCACTTTTCACGATACTGTTCCGGGGTCAGATTAAATCTGCGTTTTATATAACGACGCAACATCACATGCCATGTGCCATCTTCCAGGCATTGTATTTTGTCGGGCATAACAGAATCTTCGATTTGTTGCGGTGTCACAGATGTTCCCCGTAATATTTCCCGCGCATTTTTCACCGCCTGTTCCATGGTCAAGGATGGATTGGCCGCAATTGCCGCCGCCGCCAGATTTGCCACCGCCAATGTAAAATCAGAATTTTTATTTACCAACTTGCCATTCCCTTTGTAATTTAATAGAATAATTATATCACAAATAAACCCTAAATAAAAGCCAAGTAAAATGACACGACCACTTGCAGACTTAATGCGCCCAAATATTATCGACGATATTGTTGGTCAAACAACATTACTGGGCGGCAACGGTCTGATCCGTCGCATGGTTGATAACAAGAAGTTATCTAACCTAATATTATGGGGTCCCCCTGGTTGTGGCAAGACCACAATCGCACGTGCATTGGCAAATTCCGTTGACATGGACTTTGTTCCAATGTCTGCTGTATTTTCTGGAACTGCGGACATAAAAAAAGCAATGGATGCAGCCCGCATGAATCGTGACATTGGTCGCAATACATTATTGTTTATTGACGAAATTCATCGATTTAACAAAACGCAACAAGACACCCTTTTACCATATCTTGAAGATGGTACTGTTGTGTTTATGGGTGCCACCACCGAAAACCCCAGTTTTAATTTGAACAATGCATTGCTGTCACGTTGCCATGTTGGCGTTCTAAAACCATTGGCCAGCGAAGATTTGCTAACCCTTATTGGTCGTGCCGAAGAATTCACATCAAAAAAATTACCCTTGGATAACGATGCCCGTACACATCTGGCCCAAATGGCCGATGGTGACGCACGATTTTTGTTAAATACTGTTGAATATTTACTTAATGCAAATTTCAAAGAACCATTAACCCCGTCTGCCTTGGATTCAGCCGTACAGAAGCGTGCACCACTTTCCGACCGGGATGGTGATGAGCATTATAATTTAATATCCGCAGTGCACAAATCCCTGCGTGCAAGCGATACCGATGCTGCACTTTATTGGACGGCTCGCATGATGACATCAGGCCAAGACCCAAAATACATCTTTCGCCGTCTGACACGATTTGCGGTCGAAGATATTGGTCTTGCCGATCCAAACGCATTACAAATTGCAATTGCCGCATGGCAGGCATACGACAGATTGGGCAGTCCCGAAGGAGACCTTGCCCTGACCCAGTTAGTAATCTATTTGGGGACCGCACCAAAAAGCGTCGGAAACTACAAGGCACAAAAAGCCGCATACGCCGCCGCCCGTGCCACAGGCAGTCTTATGCCACCCATGAATATATTAAACGCCCCCACAAAAATGATGAAAGATTTAGGATACAATGCGGGCTACATATATGACCCTGACACCGAATCTGGATTTTCCGGACAAAACTGTTTTCCAGAATCTATGGGCCGCCAAAGATATTATTTTCCAGTCGAACGTGGATTTGAACGTGAAATAAAAAAGCGTCTGGAATATTGGGACACATTGCGTGAAAAAATGAATAAAAAAGATTAACCACACACACCGTCATACCGGCATGGCCCCACCTGCCCCCCCAGTCTTGTGTAAAACATAAATTAAAATGATTTAGATAAAAGCAAATCGGGAATCATAGTGTACATGACGCTACATAAGGTTCCCGACACCCAAACCATTGGACTGATAAAAATAAATTAGAATGATTTAGATAAAAGCAAATCGGGAATCGTAGTGTACATGACGCTACATAAGGTTCCCGACACCCAAACCATTGGACTGATAAAAATAAATTAGAATGATTTAGATAAAAGCAAATCGGGAATCGTAGTGTACATGACGCTACATGAGATTCCCGATTTGCTTTTAGATGAATTATTATAATTTATTTTTTAGAACAGGATGTTTACTTTGGCACCAACCTGTGCATCATCTGATTCAAATTCATAATCGATGTGCCCGACATATTGCGTACGACCATATTGACGCACCAATTTCATATGCAACCATTCTTGGTCATAATCCTGGTTAGTAATTGGATCTTTATGTGTTGCCTTGCGAATCGTCAAGCCACCACCAAGACGAAAATCTGGGGATATTCTGAAATATGCTTCTGGGGTAAAATCAATAAAGGCCGTACCACGAACATCATCAAACACCCATGTTGATTTGATTGTTCCTGCCAATGTCATACCGGCCCATTGACGACCGAACCGCACCCCAAGATAATATGTTGAATCGGCATAATCTGGGGTACGCACACGCGAACCACCCCCGAACTTAAATCCGAATAAAACATCAGATATTACATTTGAATTATTATCCCCAGCATTTGCCAGACGATATGTCGCCCCCAAATCAATTGCCGAAAAACCGTCTTCACCACCATTAAAATCATGCTGATAATGAACATCTGCACCAATTGCCAGATGATTATTCACACCATAAGAAAAATTTTGACCAACACGTAAAATATGATCCCAATATGCCACAGATGTCTGGGTTAAAATCTGCTCTGCACCCTGCAAGAACAATGGATCAGATGTATCAAGTGACAAATCATTTGCCCTTGCGCCACCAGACATTACCGCAATCAAAGATGACAACACAACAATCGAAAAAAATTTACGCATAATATAATCCCCTCTCTCCAAAGATTCAACTTTGCCCCTTATTATCGGGGCAAATTATAAACCCACAATTATATTTTATTTCTAGAATTGGAATATCGCCTGGACACCAACTGATGTTTCCGCATAGTTATCCAATGTAGCACTGCCAATCTTGGTCAATGTATCCAGATAGAACTGACTGCCTGCTGCATCCTGGGCGATAATATTTGGTTCTAACCAATACAAATCCAATTCCTTATCATTTGCGCTGTCATAAAAGACAGTCTTAGCATACAAATTCAATGCGAAAGAATCATTTGGTTGCCACCCAATGGCACCTTTGATTGTTGCAGAATTATGCCAATCATAATTACCAAATACGGCTTCGACATTTAATGTCCAATCTTCATTCAAGACACTAAATACACCCAATCCTGCCTCAAGATAAACGACACTATCTTCTCCAACCTGATATGGTATATATGTCGCTGCATAATTGCCCAAATGATCAACAGTATCAACAAAGTTTCCATACGAATTACCTTCCAGCCCCAGATACCAACCACGTGCCAATCCATATATTGTTGAACGAGATACTTTATATCCAGCCTTTAATTCCAACAAGAAATTATCGGATACATCCTTTTGATGCTGATAATACCCAGACAACATTGCAATCCATTCTTCTGTATCTGCAAAACGCCATTGCAGCCCAGCACCAAACAGATTTACCCCATCATCTTCCATTTTATCGGTTGGGGAACCATCAGACCATTCGAATTTATAATCATTCATATCGTATTCCAACATCCCCAACACCGCCAAACGGTCCGTGATACCATAACTAAAATCTTCTTTGATTGAAAATCTGTTCATATCCCATGTCCCAGTAATGCCATCCAATGGGGTGACCAGACCATCACCGCTTACAATAGACAACGCATGATTAATATTAAAATCATAGGAATTTGTTGTATATGAAAAATCAGTTATTGAACCAAACATCCCACCCAATGGCTGAAAGAAAGGATGTGCCAGATAATATTTGCGTTTCATCGTCGCAACCACAGATTCGCTGCGTGACTTGCGTGTAGTCACCTTGGTTGCACGTGCAGACGAAGAATTTGCCCCCGAATACTGTTTATACAGCGCACTACGATTTTGTGGTTTTGTATAATATAAATCATCACCGTCGCTTGATTCATAAGTGCGTGTCAAAGTACGTGTTTGATATTTTTCATAATTAACATTTTGTCTTTCACGTACGGCTGGTACACTACCCAAATTCGCAGACGACCCTGCACGCATTCCCCAATTCGTATCTGCATTTGCACCACCGGCACCCAATGCAACCAAAATTCCAAAAAATAAAGACCACGATTTAATCATTTATAAAACTCCTTTGGAAAAATTATATCATAAAAGCAACTTATAACAAAGAATAAAAAGACAAATTTACACAAATAAAAATCCCCCGAACCGGGGGGATTTTTTCTTATTTATCAGCTTCTGTTGGTTTTGTCCAATTTCGAATTCCGTATTCATCCTTACCATTGGTATCAACCCCCATTGCATCACGCAAACACTTTTCACGCATCATCATTGAATCCGCTTTATCAAGGCCGTACTTTACCTTATTTTCGTCGATATCGCCAACATATGCGCCCTGCAAGATTTCACTTAATGTCACAACATTACGACATGTATTTTCTTCATAATTCTGTGAAGAATTACATTCTGCCATATCCGCATCATCAATCACACCCATGAATTGGGCACCAGAAGGCATACAAATCATTTCCTCATAGCAATGCGGAATATTCGCCATTTGGGCACAGTATGTTTTGATACGTGCAGTTGGCCAACTTTCACTTTCCGCTGTTTCTGTATAACATTCATAGATTTCAGACAAACATTCATTAAAGTTTGTAGCCGCTGTCTGGGCACGCATCAGGATTTCTTCCTGTTCTTCCTGTTCGAATTCCAGACGCTTTTGTTGCAAAGACTGCTGCGCTGCGACCTTTTGATAACCGATATTTTGTGCTGTCACACGCAACTGTTCACCATACACATCACAGTCTGCATTTGCATCCAACAGATACTTATTCATAATACTGCGACGTGCATCCGCAACCGGTCCACGCAGATTTGAATATGGATCACCAGATGTGTTTGTATAACCGAAACACGATGCACTCGAATTCACACTGCTGGTCGAAGAACGTTCAGACAACTTAATATCCCCCGACGAACTTACATCTATCTTAGAATTATAGTTAAATGGACAATTAGACGATTGACCATCTGCGCACTTACCAACGCTTGGGGGCGTACCACATGCTTCATAAATACCATTAAAACAAGAATCCAGAACACGGCTGCACACTTCGTTATGCGCATGCGCAAACAATTCATATCCCCATGTTTCCGCCAATGTATCTTTGGTTTCTGCACCATTCCACGCACCCGATATCCCCGTCAAATTACCAACTATATTAGACACAGTTTCAAACGCACTTAAAACTGACTCATTATCTTCTGTCAATATTGTAATGGTATTATCCTTAGCACTGGCCCATGCCTGTAATGATGCCAAAATATCAGACCCAGACCCATCTAATGAATCTACATTAAATCCAAAATCATTTGCCCCAGTACCCGTATCAGAGCAATACGCAGGTTTAGAACAACTTGTCACCTCTTTACCATCTATATAAATACCATGATTTGAACACCATTCGATTGCCTCGGTCGAATTTACACCATGCTTGCTTGTCACATCTTTCCAAGACACACAGTTCATAACCTTTTCTGCATCTGTCAATTGGAATGCACTTGATACATCCTTACCCTTGTTTGCAATCAACAATGCCAATTCACCAGAAACCTTAATCAGTTCTTCGTTTGCAGTTTCCAATTTTGATTCTGCATCTGCGAACGCCTTGACACGACCTGCACATGCACAACGACGCTGTGCCGCATTACGTGCCGTACAAATTTCATCCATACATGTATAATAAGATTCCAAGCAATTCTGATATGCATCATCAGAAATCAAACCTGTTGTTGAATCGATAATATTAGAATAATTACCCGTATACAATTTATTCGTCAGATACGAATAAGATGTTGAACTAGAAGTCCCAGTATTCCCACGAATCGCACTGCCCTGCAAAGAAACACGGGATGGATTCGCCACAGTACGCGCACGAACATTGCGTGCATTCTGACGATTTTGAACATTTGTTTTACGTGACACAACATTACGTGTCGAACTTCTTGGGTTTACACGTTCTCGCACAGAAACATTGCGTGCCCCTGTTGCCCGTGCTGAATTTACATCTTCATTGCGTGTCGTTGCACGACTTGCCGAACCACGTGCAACCGCCGTCCGTGCAACCGTTTCACGTGTCGTTGTTGCATTTGAATTTCTTGGGCTTTGGCGACCAGATGTAGCACGTGCATTTCCACCCGATTGTCCAACATATACAGACGCATCAACCGGCGCAATTGGATCTGCAAACACCGCACGAATTGACAGCAATGTAGAACAAACAAAAAACGTCCCCATGACCAGCAAAACTGTTCCCATTGCGTTTTTTAATGAATCCGCTATTTTTTGACTTTTCATAAAGTTCTCCCTGTGTTCTGGCAACGCCCCAGAAATCCAACCTTTCGACGACATCGCACCATGCATGACGCACGTCTATTTAGCCTAATTATATCAATTTTTTACCCACATGTAAACAGTTTAGTGATATCAATCACATTTAGTTTTATCCAAGAACAACCCAATCACGGCTTTAACTTTGCCGGCCTTGGATTTATTTTCAGTTTTTAAGATTAGAACCGCATCATATTAGTATGCCCCAGCGCAATTGCAATCGCATCTGCTTCGTCTGGTGTTTTTGGTTTTGCCATTGGCAGCAAAATTTGCACCATTTTATCAACCGCAGACTTATCTGCATGCCCTGCCCCTGTTAATGCTTTTTTAATAACATTTGGTTCGTATTCAAAGACCGGAACATCATGATTTGCGACCGCAACAATTGCGGCACTGCGCGCTTGCCCCAACAATAAACTTGTCTTTGGATTTTTATTTACAAATATTATTTCAATACTGCATTCATCAGGCGCAAATGTTTCACACAATTTGGCAACTTCACGAAAAATAAAGACCAGGCGTTCACTCATTTCCCAACTTGCCTTGGGTAAAATCACACCGCTGGCAATATATTTGCGTGATTGCCCATGCGATTCCACAACCGCCCAACCTGTATGTAAAAGTCCGGGATCAATCCCCAACACACGTTTTGTCATTTTGATTTTTTTTGCTTTGTTTGTTTTGATTTACCTTTGATTGCCTCTATTGAAAGAATACAACGATTTTTATATCCCAACATCACATAAGACTTAACCAAATACTTTTTTCCAACTTTTATATTATCATATTCTTTATCTGTAATTCTGGACGTCAAATGTAACGCATTTCCAACCCATATTCCATTTGCAAATCCACCCCACACATCAAAACAGCGTCCATCATCAACACAAATTTGTTTTATCTTTTTATTTGTTTGTTTTTTTCTGACAACTACAACTTCTGACTTGATAGATATCGTCACATACATAAAATACACACATAACACCCCCACCATTGTATTTAACATGTACAAATTTGGCAGATAATTATTCATAACCCTTACAAGCCATACAGTTGGCAAGAACAATAAAACGAAATAAAACAGATGATGCCACATACTTTCTCCCTTTTTATTTTTTCTGCGTCTTACGTTTAACTGATTTTACTTCTGTCGCAGACAAAATATTATAACCCTTTCCAAACATAACTTTATACGACTTTATTTCATACCGCTTACCAACCTTGATTTCTGATTGCAATTTCTTGGCATTAAATTTCAACATAAAATGATCATCATCATTCGCATAAACACGACCATCTGATGCTTTTACAAAACGCACTTTAAGCCCGAATGGTTTGACTTTACGCACCCCCTTTGATTTAACAGTTATATATTCTTTACGCACACTAAACAATTGAACAACCGATTCCATAACAACAAAAACAACAAACCCCAACCAGATATTATCAGACGGATTATACACCATATCCACCGCTGCTACGACCAACACGAAAAAAACAAACGACAAAAAACCCATTTCATCCCCCTATTTTTTTATTTTCTGAAACTTATTTTGCTAACCGCATCATATCCAAAGTACTTATTTATCTTCTGAATAATTTCATCTGACCGGTATGACAACTGCAATGCATATGCCGGAACCGCCGGTCGCAAGACCACATTAAATGTATTATCACGATTTTTTTTGATGGCGGCAATACGTGCAACCGACGCAATATCACGCCCCATAATTTCATCCCACCGTGCCACCAAATCAGAATCAGATGCCCGCACACCAAAGATTTTAATCAATCCGCCCAACGCCCCACCGATGGTCTGGGGACGCGATGTTCGTTCATTAAACTTTTTATCGTGGTTTGACATATGTGTATTCTTTTGGCATCAAGATAAACATCTGCCCCTGGGCATGCTGACCCTGGGCAAATTTATACGCTTCGTCCCCCTTGCCAAAGAAAATATCTGCACGAATCCACCCACGAATTGCACTGCCAGTATCTTGGGCAATCATCAGACGACGGAACGGACGACCATCCGACAAATTTGTGTTGATATATACTGGCATCCCCAACGTGTACAAATCATCATCCATGGCGATACTGCGAATTTTGGACAAAGGCGTTCCCAATTTACCAATTACATCGGGCGGTGTTGATTCATAGAAATACACATATCGTGGATTTTTATAAATTACATCTTTTGCCAATGTTGGATTTGCTTTCAGATGTTGCCATACCGCTTCTGACGAGAATCCACCTGCAGGGCGAATACCACGATTACGCAGTTCTTCCCCGATTGACTTGAACGGCATATCATTTACGGCGGCAAAGTTCAATTTCACATCTGTCCCATCTTCCAGACGCAAATTCCCAGATCCCTGAATTTGAATATTTTGCACATCTACGATATTTGCCCAGTACAACACACGACCAATCTTCTTTTCAACAATATCTTTTTTTGCAACGCCTTTGTAATTACGTCCATCGGTTGGGATTCCCATCAACGGCTCATTACATTGTGCAGTTTTTGTGCGACACGCCGGAATAATTGGCGAATAATACCCGGTATATGTCCCCTTGTCGCCACCATTATCATTATAAATCTGATACGGCTGGAAATGCGATTCAAACCACGCCCGCACAGTTTTCACATCTGCAGACGCACTGGGCAACATGCGACATTTTTCTGCAAACAATTCCCTATCTGGGATTACACGCCCTGTAAACTGAATTTTTGCCTTGCAAGAATTACGAAAAGCCTGCAATGCATAACGCACATCATCATCACGCCACCCCGGCAGTTCACTATAAGACACCCGCTTGAAATTAGACGGCACAACTGAATTATCACCCGACACCGTTGGCGCAGACAAATCGCACCCAGCCAACACCAATGCGCCCAAGACCAGCATCCCATTAAATAAAAATTTGAACATTTTTATAAATCCCCCACTTGCAAAAATAATTTCTGATATTATATTATCATAAAACCAGGACCCAAGTCCAGACTATAACTTTCGTCAAAAGCAGCAAGGAGAAACAGACGATGGCAAAATTTAATATTATTTCCCAGTTTTTGAAAGACATTTCTTTTGAAAGCCCAAATGTACCTGAATTATTTTTCAAGAACGATAACGGCCAGGCAAAACTGGAAATCAACATCGACATTCAGATCAAGGGTGCAGAAAACAACCTGTTCATGGTTGATTTGATTACCAAGGTTCATTCAAAACTGGAAAACGGCGACAAATCAATCTTTTTGATTGAATCAACATATTCTGGCTTGGTTCAAATGGAAGAAGAAAAAGACGAAGAAAAGAAAAAGCGTACATTACTGATTGATGTACCAACATTGTTGTTCCCTGCGGTTCGTGGTTTGATTACCCGTTTGACCAGCGAATCCGGTTTCCCAACATTTGCGATGCAGCCGGTTGATTTTGCCGCCTTGTACGAAAGCAAACAGGCAAAATAATCGCAAAAAGAAAAAACACAGAAATAAAAAAATCCCCAATTTGGGGATTTTTTTATTGCTTATTTTGCTTAAAATTAAACATCTGCAGTGTTGACTGTAACGACCTATAATCCCGCATTTTCTGTTGCATACAAGAACGCATGCTATCTAAACATTCGCTAAATTCCTTGTTCGTCATCATTTTGGTTTTTTTATTCTCATCCTTATTATCGCAATCATTCAGTTTTTCATCACCACACGGGTCCTCTTTTTGATCAGACCCCACTCCCTTATCTCCAAAAGTCTGCCCTGCCAATCTTCCATAATCCTGGGCCAATTGTTGTTTCATTTCACGTGTTGGATTTGAACCATTATTTGACAGCGTTGTCAACAAGTTGATATTTCTCTGATAACATTCCAACATTTTTGCATCATCAAATTCATTCAAACAATTTTGCGCCCCTGCAATCTTGATACTGAGATCATTTGAACGAAATGTTGATGAATCATCATCAGATTCCGACCCGGCACCTGCGGCCTTCATATCATTGGTCAAAATCGCCTTTTTCAATTGTGTTTTTAAACGACGCAACATTGAATCCATCTGTTCATATTGCTTGTACATCTGTTGTGCAAAGAATGTAGATTTCATCGCAATGACTTCTTTCATCAACTCACGTTCTGCAGTATCGAGATTTTTTTCCGAACCAATATTATACGCATGCACCGAACACAACGCCAATTCGGCCGCAATCATATCGTTATCTTCGTTATCACAACCATTATCGGCCGCCCACCCCGGCAAAACCAGCATCACAACCGCAGCCACGCACAAGAATTTAATAAAGATGTCTTTACACTTTTTCATTTTATTTATTATCGTTCTCTTCTTGCACCTTAACATCACCAGTACAGGTTTGATCGTCGACTTTTTTATACTCATTGTCCGCATTAGCTTTACAACAAGACTTATCAAATGTACATCTATTAGAACGCCAACCAACCTTACAATCACTATCAGACAAGATCGCCATAATATCACAATGTTCCGGCTTACTAATACCAGAAATTATATTACTATCTGACAAGGCAGTCGTCTTCCCTTTACCACTTTTAACAGCACCATATCTTCTGTATTCAAGATCTAAATCCTGATCAGTCACACAAACTTCGCCTGGAACTTTCTTTGTATTTATCGCATTTTCCAGATTACGATATCCTTTTTCTGTCATCGCACAGACACGCACCTTATTTTTTTCCCTCCCAGATGAATAAAGATTGGTACTGCCAAACTCAGACGCATCCTGCATCAAAATACGTTCCAAGACTTCCAATGTCACGGTCGAATCACCCTTGCTGCTGCGACGACGGCCAAAAATCGCAACATTATCCAATGCTGATGTCGCACACCCAACCCGTTCGGTACCATCATCATTTTCCTTTTCCAACAACCATTCACGTTGAACTGTGTTTTCTTCTGTACCTTCGGCATCTAAAATCTTTAACAAGGTACATCTGGCATCATCTTGGGGCGGAACACGCATACCGACACGACACGACTGCCCACCATTTACCAAATCACCATAACATTTCTTGTTTTCGCCCTCACCCTCACAAATTCCATTACTATTCTTGACCGACTTACCCGCCGGACATGTGTCATTATCATACACCAAATACTTTCCATAGTCTTTGGCATTCTCTTTAACAGCACACACATACTTACCCCACTTATTGCATGCATTATTCAGCATCATAATAACATCAGAAATATCAACCCCCACAACCAACGCTAATTCCAACGCTTCGTACAATTCATCAACAATCGCGTCATAGTCATCAAAGAATGGCTGCGCCAATTCCTTGAATTTTTTCACACGTTTTGGCCCCTTGCAATTATTTCCCCGTGCATCACACCCGGCATACTTAAAGACATTGTCCATAACAACATCCAAATCTTTCATCTTTTTTTCCGCATCATCAACATGCGTCATAATTTCCCCAGAAATCTGTTGCCGTGCCAACATGTCCGCCGAAACACCTGCCTGAATCGCAGCCGCCTGGACCACAGTCATTTCACCCCCAGACACCGTTTCTAATTTTGATGCCGCATCATTGCGCGCCTGTTGTGCTTCCAGCGCATCTTGCTGGGCTGCTGCGGCTAATGCCTTTTGTTCCTCCAACGCTGCCTGCATCTGGGCCATCTGCTGGGCCGACTGCTGCTGCATCTGTTGTTGCATCAGACTAACTTGTGCCTGCATTTCTTGAATTTGTGCATTACTTTGCGCTGCCGCCTGGGCTGCTGCTGCCTGTTGCGCAGCCAATTGTTGTTCTTGATATTTTGCCGATGCACTAGATATAATTTGCGCTGCAATATAATCAACCAGTCCCTGGGCCACATATTGCTTGCATGATGCATTTGAATTTACACAACCTTCAACAATTGGACGTGCAATCTCAATGGATGTACACCCAGAACATTTTGGTTGCGCACAACGCAAAATCAACGAATTACAATTCCCAAAATCCGCCGTCGGCGCACCATTAGACACACCTGCACGACTGTTCATCATTGTATTCCAATTATTATTATTTGTTGCACCACTGTTTCCATTCCATGCGGTAAGATTACTGCCCGCAGTAGTGGCAACCTGGGCACCCGCCACGGACGGCAGTACACACAACATCAACAATAAAAATCGTTTGATAATCTTCATACTCTATCTAATACATGTCATTTTAACATAAAATAACTTTATATAAAAGTAAAAAGTACACCCCCACCTAGAACTGTAAATAAAATTAAATAGAATGATATAGATGCAAGTAGTGCCGGCAATGTAGTGTACATAACGCTACATGAGCCCTCGCCCCCCCAACCCCTTGCACCGGAAATAAAATTAAAGATAATAATTTAGATAAAAGCAAAAACGATGGCGTAGTGTACAGAAGTT
>JAEIGA010004993.1_pt1 | contig 20370 bp, 26 predicted proteins | sample 9270691 | NCBI WGS metagenome assembly JAEIGA01 (sample SAMN17057246, study PRJNA624740) | gut metagenome | biome: biome; isolation source: fecal sample | host: Bos grunniens | place: China: Xizang | collected 2019 | reverse complement strand
GGTCTTAGCGAGTAAAGCCTGTAACTGTTATCAAACCCACCCACATTTCGCCTATAACATTTCTCCTGAAAAACCTTAGCGAGTAAAGCCTGTAACTGTTGTATGGTCTTAGCGAGTAAAGCCTGTAACTGTTATCAAATCCACCCACATTTCACCTATAAAAAAACACACATACATTCGTTCTAACGCACGTAAAAATCCCGTAAATATGTTATATTGCTTTATTAGAGATAATGGCTTACGTGCGTTATATTTACGTCATTTGATTATTAATAAGTTACATAATCTATTTATATATAATATAATATACTATTACTTTCTATAATAAATTATTACATAGGTAATATTCAAGTAGTTACGAATAGTGTATTTTTTATATCCAGCAATGGTTAAAAAATGAATTAAAAATTAGTCCATCGCTGTTTTGAATTTTTTCCATTATCTTATTATTTAGGATTATTGGTTCTGAAAGATTTCCATCTACATCTATTATATGTATATTATTATTCAGTTGAATTACTCCTATATTGTATTGACTGTTTATTGGAAAAATGATTTTATCTATATCATGTTTAGATATACATTCTCCTTTACTGTTAATGATATGAAATTTATTTGATTTTAGTTTTAATATTATAAACTCGTTCTCTGCATTGTATATATCTATATATGTATTTAGTGGTAGTAAAAAGTTTCCGTTTTGGTCGATGATATTATAATAGTCATTAAGAGTTTTTACATAGACTATGTTATTGTTATTTAAACCATTAAAATGTTTAAATTGGTTAATTGGATTAAAATTGAAATCATATAAAGTTATGTTATTATTATATGATTTTTCTTCATGGTTAAATATATCTCTAGCCATAATATAAGTACAATTTTTATCTATATCAATTCTGGCGTGTATATTTGGTAGTAGTAATTGATTAATATTATCTGAGAGTGCTATATTTTTAATTGTATAATATCTATCTATTGATAAACTCACAGTGTTTAATCGTCTATCACTGTCTTCGTTCTTATATTCATGTAAGTTATCATTCAAAACATATAAATCGAAGTATTGATTTTTGTTATTACAAAATTCAGCTCTTTTTATCTCAAGACAATCTATTGTATCATGTTTTATAATACCTTGTTTATTTATATATTTTGGTTTATTATTAATGAATACCACTCCGTAATCTTGAAAGAAGCATGAAGTTATTTCGAAGGTATTATTAGTTATTTTTTTATTATTTAGGGTAATGAAAGAATGTTTCCTATGCTCTATTTCGACTGTAATGATAATATCATCATTAGGTATTGTGTTATCATATTCCTCTATATAAGTTGATGTATAATAATGATGGATATCTATATCTAGATATTCATCAGTTATTTTATTACCATTTTCATCGACTATTAATGTTTTTCTTTTATTATTTGTTACTTTAAATAAATTATTTGGGTATTTGGTTACGGTTTCGTACTTGAAGTAGATTAATTTTCTATTCTTATAGAAGTAATTAATTATTTCTTGTGGGAATTTATTTAATAATAATTCGCTTTTAATTGGTTTATCCAATTCATTAAAAAATGAATTACTTTCAAAGTGGAATTGATATTTTTCATTATTTAGTTTATCTATGAATATATATAGTGGTCCTTGTTTATTATAGAACTCGAACATAGTATTATCGTTATTATTAGATGCTGTACACCATTTAGTATTTTTACCGTAATAGTTAGCGGCTTCTTTAGTTAGAGGTATTAATAATAAATAATTTTCATCTTCGTATATTTTATCTATATTAGATTTAGTTTCTTTTCTAGATTTATAATCTATAAAGGGTTTTATTATTTCATATAGATGGTTAATTGATTTAATGTTATATATATTTCTATATTCTACATTGAGTTTATGTTTTACTTTATTATATTTTTCCAATAGGGTTTGGAATTCGAATTTATCACCTTCCTTAATTGGGTTTGATTTATTAATTAATAATATCCAATCCAAGAATTTTTTATCTTGTGTTGGGTCGAATGTTTTAAGTTCTTCTAGTGTCATGATTAATTAATTTTAATTAATTTAATAATAATAAATAAAAAACCTTTCATAAATTTAATTATTAAGAAAGGTTTTGTTTTTTTTTTATAAGAATTAAGATTTTATAAGAATTATCTAATGGGTTTATAATTTTGATTTATATTATTTTGGTTATTATATTCCTCATATTCTTGTATTCTGAGTTGAGCTACTTTAATTAATCTTTTCATTAATTGTTGATAAGTAGATTTTGTTTTTTGTTTTATAAAATTTCTTATTTGTATTGGGGAGTTAAATCTATCACCATTATTTAGACCTTCCATTGATAAGTAATTACCTAGTTTAATTATTTCATTATCTGTAAAGTTAAGAATTAATTTACATAATTCTTTAACTTCGTTAGCTGTTTTATATGGAGTACATAAGGTGATTAATTTTTTAGGTGTTAGATTTAGGTTTGGGTAATTAGCTAAATTATTAATTATTTCTAATTCTTGATAAGCTTCATTTACCATAGCATTTATTTCTCCTGGAGATATAAAATGCAACCAATTTCTAACTATTAGAGTGTTTCTATTTTTTGATTCTAAACCATTATAATAAAATTGTTTTTGATATCCGTCATACGTTTTATTCTTTGATTTAGATTTATAGAATTGATAAGCATGATGTAATTCATGAGCTATTATAATAGATAATTGAGATGTATTAATTTCACCAAATGTATTATAAATTACTTTTAAATACATTATTGCATTAAATGGTTTTGAATTTAAATCTATATCCTCATCATCATATAGTTCTTCATTACAATCAATACCACCATCATTTCTTAAATTATTATCATATTCATCATCATCTAATTTTTGTATAGCTTTAACTTTTATTGTTAAATTATCTATAAAATTAATTTCTGATAAATCTAAGAATAAATTATTTTCATTTTCTTTATATAGTTGTTTATTTTCAGGCGTATCATTATTGATAGTAAAATTATACTTTGGTACGTTATAATATTTTCCTGAATTAATAATTTCATATATAGTTTTTTCAATTAATTTAACTATAGATTGAATAGTAGAGGAGTATTGATTAGCACTAACTCCTCTACTTTCATTTAATAAATTTTCTTTTATGTAATTATTAATAACTTCTTTGATAATTTGTTCTATCATTTAAAATTAAATTTAATTTATATATTTACTATAAATATAATAAATTATATATTATTATCAATATCCGTTACTATTTAAAGTTTTAATTTTAAACTGTTTAATTTTTCCGCATTTTTCACAAGTATATAAATAAGTTATACTTATTGGTGTTGCTTCAGTTTTTGTTTTTTCACAATAAAATAAATGTTCTGGAACTTCTTGTAATAGTTGCCATTTATGACAACAAATTAATTTACCTATTAATTGTCTTAGCATATTCATTTTGTATTATATTTAATTTTTATTTTATAATAAACATTCGGATTCTATTCTATCTAAAATTTTATTAATTAGATTTCTTATATTTTCAATTGGTTCTGGATATTCACCTGCTTCTCTTTGCTTACACAAGTTTTGTATAACACTAAACGTATTATATTGCCAATATTCACTATTATTAAAAATTAAACAAGATTGTTGAAGTTCATTCTCAATTTCTTCTTGTTCTACTTCTGGTAAATTATTAAATGCTTCATTTCTTTTTGTAGAAATTTCTTCAGTACTTGAATTGTCTAAAATTGTGAATAACAAATGGTCAGCCACTTTTAAATTGATTTTATCAATACGTTTATTTAATCGCTCATTATATTCTTCTTCAGATATTTCTTTCCATTCATTATTTATTTCAGCATAAAATTTATTTACTTCAACTTTTTCACCTTCTGGTGTAATAACATAAAGAAAAGCTTTAGTATCGTAATCGCCATTACGTTTGTCGGTTAAAAATGTTTGTGTATAAAATTTATATTTTTCTACTGTAGGAGAATAAGGTAATGTTATTGGAAATAATTCATCTATCGGTGTTTTTGTATAATATGTATCACTTGGATTTTCAATATTTATACAATAATCTCTACTAACATCGCTATAACTAATAGTACCATCTTTATATACGTTTTTAAATAAAGATGACATTCTTTTACATCGGTAATCTTTATCATCTTCGTGAGGATAATTAATACCTGTTGGAAAATCATCAAAATCTTCTTCAGTAATAGGTGATAGTGGTAATCTATTCATTAATCTTATTAAAATGTTTTTTGTTGTATTCAAAGAATAAACACTATGTCCATCATCACATAGTGATTTAAATGCTTTTAATGCACTTTCATAACAAGAACAATCATAGTCAAAATCTTCTTTACCTAATTCAAAATTAGGATTTATTTTTTTACATATATAGCGTACTTCATTTTCCGCCCAATCTTTTGTTGACATTATATATTTAATTTAATTTAATTATTTAAAAATTATTTCAAACTCTTTTCCTACAATTTTAAAATGTTCATTAACATATGGAATCCAAATCTTTTTCTTCCATACTTCTTTATCAAATTGATACCAACCTAACCTTAGGTTAAACCTATAACAACCTGTACCTAAACACTTTTTAAAAAAAGGATTGTTTTCTCCAATAAATCCAGAATCTAATATTTTATATTTTTTATATAATTCTTTATATTCATCAGTTTTTTCTATATCAATTTGTGCTTCCTCTTCAGTTTTATATCCTATAGGTGAACCAATTAATTCTCCATCTTTAAAAATAAAATATGCTTTCATTTATTCACTATTTTTAAACACTATTTCAAATTCTTTTTCTTCGATTTTAAAATGTTCTTGAAAATAAGGTTGCCAAAATTTCTTACTCCAAACCGCCTTACTCCAACAATAACTTTGAAGGCATTTATTATATTTATAAACACCTAAATCTACTAATTTTTCAAATTCTGGATGGTCAGGCTTTATAATTGTACCTCTATAATATTTTCTTACCAAATCTTGATATTCAACCGAAACACGTAAATATTCTTGTGCACCTGCACATGTTGTGTATCCTATTGGCGAACCAACTAATTCTCCATCTTTAAAAATAAAATATGCTTTCATTTATTCACTAGCTTTAAAGTTATAAATTGGCTTAATATGTTCTATAATTTCTACAGTATCATCTATTACATCAATAATTTCTTGATAATCTTTATAAGCAAAAGGTGATTCATCTATAGTAGATTTATTTACTGATGTTGTATAAATACCTTCCATTGAATTTCTAAAATCTTTTAATTTAATTTGATTTTTAGCTGCTGTTCGTGACATTAATCTACCAGCACCATGAGGACCTGAACAATTCCAATCTTCATTACCTTTGCCTTTACATATAAGTGAACCATCACGCATATTTAATCCAATTGTTACCATTTGATTTTTTCTACATGCAATAGCTCCTTTTCTTAGAATTCCATCTTCAAAATCAATATAATTATGCACTGTATGAAAAAATTCATGAGGTCTTGGATATCTACCATAAATTTCGAATATATCATTAATGCCTATAAATTGTAAGATTTTACATAGAATAGTTTCTCTATTTATCTGAGCAAAATATTGACAAATTGACATATCATTAAGATAATCTTTTAAATCATCATCTTCAAGATAAGCTAAACTATCTATTATTTGAGGCTCAAATTTTAATAAATCTAATTCTTGTTGAATATCAGATTCTTTACCAAGAGATTTTAAATTATTAATAATATCAGACTTTCTTTGATTAATCTTTTGATTCTTCTTTTGTATTGCAATATTTTGATGATACTGACAAACTTCAACACCTAAATGTCGAGAACCACAATGGATTTGTAAATATTTATTACCATCATTATCTTCATCTATTTCAATATAATGATTTCCACCACCTAGTGTACCTATTGATTTTAATGCTCTATCAACATCCACAATAGCTTTTAAATTCTTTAATCGTTCATTAATATGTACAATAGTTGAATTATCCATATCTATGTTCTTATAAACATTTTTACCATGTGGTATATTATGATATATAAATTCATCTAATTCTTTTAGATTAATATCAATTTTTCCTAAATTAATAGTTAAAATACCACAACCAATATCCACACCAACTAAATTCGGTACTATTTTATCCTTAATTGGTACAGTGAAACCAATAACACAACCTTTACCACTATGAGTATCAGGCATTACTCTTATAGTATTTTCATCAAAAATTTCAGTTTGAATTAATTGATTAAGTTGCATTATTACACCATCTTCAATAGTTTTAGCAAAAATTTTCATATTTATCTTAATGTTTTAATATTTAATCTATTACTGTTAGTTTCCGACAACGTATCTTTCCACCATTATGTACCACACGCCCTACATCTTCATAATTAACTTTAACTCGAATAACAAGTTCATCACAATATTCTTTAGCTTTTTCTTCAGTCCAAACACTTAATCCAAAACTGTTTATAATATAAGTGCAATCACAATGAGCTTCATAAGTTTCACTAGGTAAATATTGATATTGGAAATTATAGGTACTATATCTATCTTTTCTTATTCCTTTATAAGCAATAAAGTAATCCTCATGACATTCGTATAAACCTGATGCTATTACTTCTTGTTTAAGAAAATCTTTATCTTTATACAGCCATGATTTTTCTTTAACATTACCTAAATAATGTTGAAACTCTTTGATGAAAGATTCTGAGAGTTTTTGATATTGTGAAATATTTCGCCAATTTACTTTGTATTTAAATTCTTTAATAAAATATTCAGATAATTTTTGAAATTGTGAAATCCAAAACCAATCAACATCATCTTGAAATTCTCGAATAAAATCTTCTGATAGTTTTTGATGTGTTGAAATCTCTTCCCAATCCACTTTATCTTTAAGTTCTCTTATGAAATTTTCAGATAGGTTTTGAGATTTTGAGATATAACTCCAATCTACTTTATTCTTAAACTCTCTAATAAAATCTTCAGATAATTTTTGCTTATCTGAAATAAGACTCCAACTCACTTTATTAGCAAATTCTCGTATGAAGTTTTCTGAGAGATTTTGATATTTTGATATATAATACCAATCAAGTTTATCTTTAAATTCTCTTATAAAGTCTTCAGAGAATTTTTGAAACATTGAAATGTCGTGCCAATCAAGTTTATCTTTAAATTCCCTAATGAAAGGTTCTGATAGTGTTTGACATTGTGAAATATAACACCAATTCATTTTATCAGCAAATTCTCGTATAAAGTTTTCTGATAGTTTTTGACTTGCTGAAATCATATTCCAATTTACTTTATCACTAAATTCTCTAATAAAATCTTCTGATAGTTTTTGATTTCTTGAAATACTATACCAATTAACTTTATCTTGATATTCTCTAATGAAATCTTCAGAGAGTGTTTGATAGATTGAAATATTACCCCATTCAACATTATCTTGAAATTCACGTATAAAGTTTTCAGAAAGTGTTGAGTGCCATGAAGTGAAAAACCAATCTACATCATCTAAAGATGTATAACCAGCGTTACATTCTTTATTTATATAATCTAATTTTTCTCGTTCTGTTTGCATATATCCAACTTTAAATAATTTTTACATACCTATAACCATTTATAGGTTAGATTTTTCACAAAAACATATTATAATTTTAATCTAACACTGTTAATTTACGTACTCTGATTTTTCCATTGTTATGCACTAATCTACCAACATCTTCGTAATTAACCTTAACCTTGATAATCAATTTATTACAATAGTCACGTGCTTCTTCTTCAGTCCAAACACTTAAACCGAAACTATTTCCATTATAAGTACAATCACAATGAGCTTCATAAGTTTTTCCTGTAAGATATTGATATTGAAAATTAAAGGCACTATACCTATCACTCCTAATACCTTTATAAGCTATAAAGTAATCCTCATAACATTCATATAATCCTGATTTTATAACTTGTTGTTTAAGAAATTCTTTATCTTTATACAACCAAGAGTATTTAGAAACATCACCTAATTTATCTTTAAATTCTTTAATAAAATCTTCTGATAGTTTTTGATAAGATGATATATAATACCAATCTACTTTGTCTTGAAATTCTCTAATAAAAGGTTCAGATAATTTTTGATATTTGGAAATAATTTCCCAATCTACTTTATCCTTAAATTCTCTGATAAAATCCTCTGAGAGTTTTTGGTCTCTTGAAATACAATGCCAATTAACTTTATCCGCAAATTCTCTTATAAAAGATTTTGATAATTTTTGATATTTTGATATATAATTCCAATCAACTTTATTTTCAAATTCCTTAATAAAAGATTCTGATAGTTTTTGATATTGTGAAATAATCGACCAATTAACTTTATCCTTAAATTCTCTAATAAAGTCTTCTGATAATTTTTGATAATATGATATTTTTAACCAATCCACTTTATCTTTAAATTCACTTATAAGATTTTCTGAAAGTTTTTGATATTCTGAAATATAACACCAATCAACTTTATTATTAAATTCTCTGATAAAGTCTTCTGATAGTGTTTGACATTCTGATATGAAATTCCAATAAACTCTATCTTGAAATTCTCTAATAAAATTTTCAGATAATTTCTGATATTTTGAAATCAAATACCATTCCACTTTATATTTAAATTCTCTAATGAAATTTTCTGAGAGTTTTCGATAACATGATACACATCCCCAATTCACTTTATTTTGAAATTCTCTTATAAAATCCTCAGATAATTTTTGATGTTGAGAAATCTGATACCATTCCACTTTATCTTTAAATTCTCTAATAAAGTCTTCTGATAATTTTTGTTTTATTGAAATTAGTCTCCAATCAACTTCATCTTGAAACTCTCTAATAAAATCTTCAGATAGGTTTTGGTATGTTGATATAACTTCCCAATCTACTTTGTCTTGAAATTCCCTAATAAATTCTTCAGATAGTTTTTGAGCATATGAAATACAATACCAATCCACATTATCTTGAAATTCTCTAATAAAATCCTCTGAAAGTTTTTGGTCTCTTGAAATACAATTCCATCTAACTTTTTGTAATTCAGTATAATTAGTGTTACATTCTTTATTTATATAGTCTAGTTTTTCTTGTTCTGTTTGCATATATCTTTAATAATTAATCTAATACTGTTAATTTACGAACTCTGATTTTACCATTATCATGTACCAACCTACCAACATCTTCATAATTAACTTTAACTCGAATAACAAGTTCATCACAAAATTCACGTGCTTTATCTTCAGTCCAAACACTTAATCCAAAACTATTTTCATCATCAGTGCAATCACAATGGGCTTCATAAGTTTCACCTGTAAGATATTGATATTGAAAGTTATAGGTACTATATCTATTACTTCTAATTCCTTTATAACCTATAAAATAATCATCATAACATTCGTATAAACCACTATTAATAACTTGCTCTTTCAGAAATTCTTTATCTTCATACAACCAAGATTTTAAATAAACATCTCCTAATTTATCTTGAAATTCATTAATAAAATCATCAGATAGTTTTTGGTATATTGATATAAGTTCCCAATCTACTTTGTCTTGAAATTCCCTAATAAAAGGTTCAGATAGTTTTTGGTATATTGATATAACTTCCCAATCTACTTTGTCTTGAAATTCCCTAATAAAAGGTTCAGAAAGATTTTTATACATTGATATAAATTCCCAATCTACTTTGTCTTGAAATTCCCTAATAAATTCTTCGGATAGTGTTTGATTATCTGAAATATATGTCCAATTTACTTTATTAACAAATTCTCTTATAAAAGATTCAGATAGTATTTGATTTGCTGAAATCTTATCCCATTTAACTTGGTATTGAAATTCTCTTATGAAATTCTCAGATAAATTTTGATAATATGAAATACAACCCCAATTAACTTCATATTTAAATTCTCTTATAAAGTCTTCTGAGAGTTTTTGATGCATTGAAATATAACACCAATCCATATCATCTTGAAATTCTCTTATAAAATCCTCTGATAGTTTTTGGTTTTTTGAAACATCATACCAATCCACTTCATCTAAAGAAGTATAATGTGTATCACATTCTTTATTTAAATAATCTAATTTTTCTTGTTCTGTTTGCATACGTTATACTTTAAATAATTTTTACATGCCTATAACCATTTATAGATTATATTTTTCACAAAAATATATCTTTTAATATTTAATCTAACACTGTTAATTTACGAACTCTAATTTTACCGTTATCGTGTATCAATCTTCCAACATCTTCATAATTAACTTTAACCTTGATAATCAATTCCTTACAATAGTTCTTTGCTTCTTCTTCAGTCCAAACACTTAATCCAAAACTATTTTCTTCATCAGTGCAATCACAATGGGCTTCATAGGTTTCACCTGTAAGATATTGATATTGAAAGTTATATCTACTGTATCTATTGCTTCTAATACCTTTATAAGCTATAAAGTAATCATCATGACATTCATACAACCCTGTATTGATAACTTGTTGTTTCAAAAAAACTTTATCTTTATAAAGCCAAGATATTTCTTTAATATCACCTAATTTATTCTTAAATTCTTTTATGAAATCCTCAGATAAACATTGATATTCTGATATCCAACACCAATAAACTTTATCTTGAAATTCTCTAATGAATGATTCTGAAAGATTTTGATATGCAGAAATATAATCCCAATCAAATTTATCTTTAAATTCTCTGATAAATTCTTCTGAGAGTTGTTGAAATTGAGAAATTTGATGCCAATCAATTTTATCATCAAATTCTCTAATAAATTCTTCCGAAAGGTTTTGAGAGTTAGAAATATAATCCCAATCCACTTTATTTTTAAATTCTCTTATAAAATCCTCAGATAACTTTTGACATTGAGAAATCCAATACCAATCTACTTTATCTTTAAATTCTCTAATAAATGATTCTGATAAATTTCGATATACTGAAATTTCTTCCCAATCAACTTTATCTTGAAATTCCCTAATAAAAGGTTCAGAGAGTTTTTGATGTCTTGAAATATAATCCCAATCCACATTATCTTTAAATTCTCTGATAAATTCTTCTGAGAGTTGTTGAAATCGAGAAATTTGATGCCAATCAACTTTATCTTTAAATTCTCTAATAAAATCTTCTGAAAGTTTTTGATGTCTTGAAATATAATCCCAATCAATTCTATTTTGAAATTCCCTAATAAAAGGTTCGGAGAGTTTTTGATATTCCACAATCCAATCCCAATAAACTTTATCTTGAAATTCCCTAATAAAAGGTTCGGAGAGTTTTTGATATTCTGATATATAACACCATTTAACTTTATCTTTAAATTCTTTTATGAAAGATTCAAATAGATTCTGATATTTTGAAATACAACACCAATCTAATTCATCTTGAAACTCTCTAATAAAAGATTCTGATAAATTTGAAGAATTGGAAACAAAATCCCAATTAACCTCATCTAATGAAGTATAATCTCTTTTACATTCTTTATTAATATAATTTAATTTTTCTTGTTCGTTTTTCATAATATTTTCATTTTATTTCTTTTTACTAATCATTATAATCGACTTTTTCCATATCAGAACTTTTAATAATAATCTTAGTTCTAAAATCACGTTTAAGTTTATCAGTAAGCTTTTGTTTAAGAAGTAATGTACGCCAATTAACATAATCAGCATGTTCTCTGATAAAATCTTCGGATAGTTTTTGATGTTCTGATATTTTATCCCAATCCACTTTATCTTTAAATTCTCTAATAAAATTCTCGGATAATGTTTGAAATTGGGATATCCACAACCAATTTACTTTGTCTTTAAATTCTCGGATAAAATTATCTGATAATTTTTGATGTATTGATATATTGTTCCAATTAACTTTATCTTTAAATTCTCTGATAAGAGATTCGGATAATTTTTGATGTTTCGATATGGGTAACCAACTTACTTTATCAGCAAATTCTCGGATAAAATTATCTGATAATTTTTGATGCTCAGATATATCACACCAATCCAACCAACTATCAAATTGTCTGATGAAATCTTCTGTTAGGGTTTGGTGTTGTGCTATTTTCTGCCAATCTACACAGTCACTAAATTCAATGATAAATATTTCTGAAAGTGACTGATATATTGATATTTTCTTCCAATCTACATTAAATTGAAAATCTCTTATCATGTCTTCTGATAATGTTTGAGTTTTCGACATCTCTTTCCAATTTAAGTAGTTAGAAAATTTTCTTATAAAATCTTCGTTTAATAATTTTGGTTCACTTGATAATTTATCCCAATTTATCATTTTTAATTGTGGGTCATTATCATTAAGTTTCATTATTAAATTTACTTGATATTCTATTTTTTGACGTTCATATCTTTGAATTTGTTCTTTCAACGTATGCTTTGTAAATTCTTCCAGTTTACCTGGAATTAGAATATCTTCTAATATCAACTGTTCAACATATGTTATGTTTTCTGTTTCCATATTATTTATTTTTTCTGTTTGCATATGTTTTAATATTTAATCTAATACTGTTAATTTTCTAACTCTGATTTTTCCATTATCATGCACTATCCTACCAACATCTTCATAATTAACCTTAACCTTGATAATCAATTCATCACAATATTTACGGGCTTTTTCTTCAGTCCATACACTTAAACCAAAACTATTTTCCATATCAGTGCAATCACAATAAGATTCATAAGTTTCACCTATAATATATTGATATTGGAAGTTATATTTACTATATCTATCACTCCTAATACCTTTATAACCTACAAAATAATCTTCATGACATTCGTATAAGCCTGAATCAATAACTTGTTGTTTAAGAAATTCTTTATCCTTATACAGCCAAGATTTTTCTTTAACATCACCTAAATAATCTTGAAACTCTTTTATGAAAGATTCAGATAGATTTTGATATCTTGAAATATACCACCAATTCACTTTATGTTGAAATTCTCGTATAAAGTCTTCAGATAACTTTTGACATTGTGAAATACTATACCATTCCACTCTATTCTTGAACTGTCTTATAAAGTCTTCTGATAGTTTTTGATATTGTGAAATTATATACCAATACACTTCATCCTTAAACTTTCTTATAAAGTCTTCTGATAATTTTTGATATTGTGAAATATAACCCCAATCTACTCTCTTTTTAAACTTTCTTATAAAATTTTCAGATAGTTTTTGATTTATTGAAATACACCTCCACTCTACTTTATCTTTATATTTTCTTATGAAATCCTCAGATAACTTTTGATATTTTGAAATACATTCCCAATCTACTTTATCTTGAAATTCTCTTATAAAATCCTCTGAAAGTTTTTGGTCTCTTGAAATCCAATACCATCTAACTTTATCTTGAAACTCTCGAATAAAATCCTCAGATAGCTTTTGATATTCTGAAATATAATCCCAATCCATTTTATCTTGAAATTCTCTAATAAAATCTTCTGAGAGTTTTTGATGATATGTTATTAATTTCCAATCTACTTCCTCTAAAGAAGTATAATTAGTATTACATTCTTTATTTATATAATCTAATTGTTCTTGTTCTGTTTTCATTTTATTATTCTTTTATATTAAATAAATCTAAAACATCTTTATTGAGTGTTAAAACAATTTCTTCCTTATCTGTAAAATAAGGACAACCATCATACCTTTCAATGTAAGAATTTTTTATATCATTTTTTATTGAACATTCTATGGATGTATAATTCTCATTTTTATGTTCTACTCCATGTGCACAATTACCACAATTATTAAACATATTTCAATTATTTTAATTTATTCTTAAATTCTCTAATAAAATTCTCAGAGAGTGTTTGATACCTTGAAATCCTATACCAATCTACTTTATCAGAAAATTCTCTAATAAATTCCTCAGAGAGTGTTTGATACCTTGAAATCCTAAACCATTCAACTTTATTTTTAAATTCACGGATAAAGTCTTCTGAGAGTTTTTGATTTTGTGAAATCACTTCCCAATCAACTTTCTTCTTAAATTCTCTGATAAAATCTTCTGATAGTTTTTGATGTATTGATATAACACTCCATTTTACTTTATCGGAAAATTCTCTTATAAAATCTTCTGTCAATTTTTGATACATTGATATATTCCACCAATCAACTTCATCCATTGACTTGTAATTAGTGTTACAAGTACTATTTATATACTCTAATTGTTCTTGTTCTGTTTTCATCTGTTAAACTTTAAATATTATTTAAAAATTGAATTGCTTCTTGTTTATTAATTGATTTACCATAGTAATGAAAACATTTCTTTTTAGAATTTAAAATTCTATCTGTTATTCTCTCAATCAATAAATTATATTCATTTGGTGTGGTTTGATAATCATTGAAATCATTTATATTTATTATAGACCAATTTTGACGATAATCTTCCACATTAAAACCACGTGCTAAACACTCATTATAGATATCTACATATCGATTATATGTAAATTTAAATTTATTAAGAAAAAATTTCACATGACCTGTTCCTAAACAAAAATGTTTAGGTATATTTGTTTTATTTGTTTTCAAATATAAAGCTGGCAATCTTTTAATTTCACGATGTTCAGCTAATAAATGCTCATCAGTTAAATTTTTAACGTTAATGGCTGAATTTATTCTTGTCATATTATAAAATTTGTTTTCTAATAACTTTTACATCCAAGAAACCATCTTAAATAATATTTTTTTCACAATTTTCAAAAAAAAATAGATAACTGAAAATAAAATTTATCTCCAGTTATCTATTAATGAAATTATCTTTCAATATATTTTAAATTTTTTAAATCTAAAATAACTTCTTTTCCATCTACTTTAACAACTTCTTCAATTTCTTTAGTATATTCTAATGTTGGATTTTCCACACCAAATTCAAAATCTTGTGGTAATGCAGGTAAACCTGTTTCCAAATCAATAATATTACAAAATTCTGTTGTAGTATTAAAAGTGTCAGGATTTACAGCAAACACATAAGTAGCTTTTGTACTTACCATCAATCTATATTTACAGGGATTCTTCCAAATAAAATCACCATCTTTATTTATAACATTTATACTACAATCACCATAAATTAACATATAACGTTCATTTGGTAATTGATAAACAACATCAACATCGTTTGATATGTCAATAAATTTACCACTGCCATCAATTATATAAGAGTGATTACCTGTACGAATTACATATTCATCTTCAACAACTTTTGCTCTCGGATTACATGCTCTTGCTATTAATATTACATCTTCATTTATTAATCGAATATTTTCTACTTTTAATTTATTAAACCTAAAACATACATTATCAATGTAATATGGAGTTTTAACCTTACCTTTAACAGAAACCTCCATCAGGCTTTGTAAAATTTTATCTTGTGTCATTTTTAAATATTATTTTAATTTAATTATTAATTTATTTACTTTCCAGTGCTACCAAAACCACCATCACCTCTTTCAGTCTCTGATAATTCTTCTACAACAGAAAACTCCATTGGTAATGTAAAACCAAGTTTAATTTGACATATTTTATCTCCAACCTCATATTTTGGCATATTAGGCATAAGATGATAAAATATTGCTGCACATTCACCACGATATAGTTCGTCAATCGTACCTTCACAATTTGCTAGTATCATACCAGTTTTCCATATACTAGAACGAGGACGTGCATCTATTGATACATTTATTTTTTTAGGCTTAACATCAAAAGTATTAGGTAATCCATAACCAGGATAATCATAATCCCCAAAACCTATAAATTGATGGTCTCCTCTTACAATTTCAAATGCTAAACCAAACTCATATTTATATACATTTGGAGCAATTTCTTCACAACTAGTGGCTACTACATCATAACAAAAGTCCTTTTCATAAGTTTTAAATGGTACTTCACTTTTACCTTTACTAGCTTTTAAATAAAGGTCTTTAACTTGTTCATTCAAATATTTTACTTTAACTTTCATAAAATTTATTTAGTTTTCTATTATTCAATTTGTAATTTATCACCAATAACCTTTAATAATTCAAGTTGGTCTTGATAACCTATATAAATAACTGTAGGTATATTTCCATTTTTAAAATTTATAAACATTGACGAAGTTATTAATTCTTCATAGGAGGTATTATTTTCTAAATCCAAAGAATTAACATATTGAGTAATATCAATAAGATGATATATATTATTATATATATATTGATAAATTTCTTCTCTATCGTTAAGAAATAATTTTTGAAAATTTTGGTAATCCTTTTTACATAACAAACAAGCAGTTTGAATTATTATTTCAGGATTGACATTAATTTTTTCATTAATGATTTTTCTACTATTTAATTCCATAATAAATTTTATTTATTTTTAATTTCTCTTAACATTGCTATAATATCTTCATCTAAAGTTCTCAAACTATCCAATTTTGAATTTATTTCATTAATTTTTTCTTCTTGTCTAACTTGCAAATGACAAATTTCTTTCAATTGTGACATTATTGTTTGATGTTCATCTGCTAATTGTTTAGTTGACGAAATAAATCCCTTATTAACATTATCATTAATTTGATGTAAAGTTTTTTGATACTGTTCTATATACGCTCTAGCTCTATCAACATCATTTCGTATCAAATTGTCATTATTATTTATAGAAACATAGAATTCCGTAAATGTATCTTTGATTAGATTGGTAAAGTTATCAAACTTTTGATTAATTCTTTCTTCTAATTTTTTTGTAAAACACATAATTATTTTATTCTAATTATTTATTATTAATTTTAATTATTATATTCATCTTCTTCATCGTTTTCACCATAAAAATCATCTTCATATGCTTCATCATTTTCTTGACTTTCATCTAAATTAGATTGTGATTTTGCCTCATCTTCTTCATAGTTTTCACCATAAAAATCATTTTCATATGCTTCATCATTATCATCATCTACACTTTTACATTCAAATTCAGCAAAATCTTCCATAATTTGCCATATACACCATTCACTAATAGATTCTTCAAAAGCATATAAACTATCCTGTATTCTTTCCATTTTATTATAAAATCTATCTTCATTATCAAAGATATCTGCTTTAAAACAAGATGAAATTATACATAATTCCTGAAGTGCAGATTCATATATTGAATCAATATCACATTGTTCTCTTTTATAAGGTTCATAATTCCATCCATCTATCCAAAAACAACCTTCTTCATTATATTCACTTTTTAATCTTTGAAATACATTAATATAAATTTGTTTTTGAATTTTTTCTAATTCAGTTTTTAGTATTCTATAGAAATAATTTAGTTCTGTAGAATACCCACAAAATAATTTTCTATCATTATTTTGATAATTTAAGCAATTTTCTAATATAACTGTTTTAAATTCATGTAATGAAGAATCCATAAATGTATTTTTTGGTTGAGAATATTTTTCATTATATCCATTTATGAACTCTTGAGTTGGTATAAATTTTCGATGATATCCCATAATTTAATTTATTTAAATTTAATTTTTGATATTATTTTAATAATGAAAAATCTTAACTTGATTTTGAAATTAAACTCTAATTTATCTTTGAGATAAAGATATTGCGATGCATTCATTATTATCTCAGACTGAAAATCACTTTCGTTATCAGAAAAAGTAATAACATTATTTGATTTGTTTATATAATATAATCCATAATAAGCATCTCCATACAATCTAGCTTTATTTTTGCCACCTAATTCTTTAAGAAAGGTAACAGGATTATATTTACTGTCATCATTTCGAAGTACAATATCGAATTTACTTATTTGCATTTTTCTTTAATTTTTCATTATATTTACATATATAGTAACCATTTCTCCACACTATTCTTCACAAAAAATAGTAAAAAAGTCATATATTTCTAATAATATGACTTTTTTTTGTGTGTTGATATTATTTACCAATTAAAATATCATACATTTCCACTTTAAATGTATAATCTTCCTCTTCTGAATTACGTGGATTTTGATAATATATTGTACAATTATCTTCAGTTGGAAATTTGCTTTTACAAAATAATAATAAAAGTTTTAACTCCTCTGTGTTACCATTAAATAATATTGTCATATCAATTTTTCCATCTTGATGAACAAATAAACGTTTAACACCAATTGTGTTTGGATATTTATTCATTAATTCACGTAATCTTTGCATAAATGTTCCATTCGGGTCTATTGCTTCTTTCATTTACTTAATTTAATTTTTTATTATTTATAAAATTCGATAAACCAATGTTCATAATTCTCACCTATCAACATTTTAGTTTCAAAATTGTATGGTGCAACAAAATAAACTTCATCATCACTTGACATACCAATCATATAATGATTATGTTCATAGAAACCGCAACGAATCATATCATTAGTTGATTTACTTGCATATACTACTTTATCAAAAGGTTTATAACTTTTATTTGGATATTTTTCAATCTTTTGATATCCTGTTTCAATAACTTCTTGACTAAGATGAACTGTATATTCAATTTCAGAACTGTTTAATGGATTACACTCATACATAATAGGGTCTTTTTCATAATCATATGGAAAACGAATTTTAGTTATTTTATGTAATAAACCATATCCTTCAGTATCCTGAATATAGTCACCTATTTGGAAACTTAACGGTTTATCTTGAGAGTCTAATCTTTGTTTATTATCATCATATATAATATGAACAAATTTTAATCTTGTCATTAATTCATTAGTATCTGATTCCGATAGTACTTCTATAAATTTAACCTCTCGATTGCCATTCAAATTATTCATTTTTTGTACTATTGTGTTTCTATTAAAATAGTTTATTGTATTATTACTAAAATAATTTTCAGTACTGTTAGAATTAATAAATTCATTAAAAATAAACATATCATCATATGCATAATACATCATTTTTCCAATACTTGTACTATCATCACTCCATGTGATTTGTACAAACGTATTTTTATCTGTATATATTTGTTGTTTTTCCATTATTATTCACTTATTAATTGTTCAATTTTATCAACTAAAGTTTGTCGTGAGACACTACCAACACATTTATCCATAACTTCACCATTTTTAATAAAAAATATTGTTGGTACATTACGAATCTTAAAATCAGCTGTTATATCTGTAGATTCTTCAACATCAAGTGATATATATTTCAAACTATCTTGATAATTATCAGTCACTTCCTCCAATACAGGTGCTATTTGCTTACACGGACCGCACCAACTAGCACCAAATTTAATAACAACATATTCATTGTTCTCTATAATTTCTTTAAATTCTTCTCTATTCATTGTTATTTAATTAATTTATTAATTATTATTTAACTAAATCTGCTTTAGTCATATCAGCTTTAATCATATTTGAAATAATTTTTGCTTCAGGGTCCGCATGGTCATCACTTCTTCTCCAAAAGAAATTATCCCAAGCATCACGAAAACCACATAATACTAATTCAGCTTTTATTCCTAATGCAAAAACCCGTTTAAGTTGTTGCGGTTGTAATTTTTTAATTAAATTTTCATGTGTAGCTATATTAGCTAAACGCATATATATGTCTTCACATTGTTGCATACCATCTAATACAACTTTATCTACACAATCAGATAAATTTCCATTCAAATATTGTTCTACAACCTTATCTGTAATCCAATAAGGTTGAATAAAAGTAATTTCCCCACCAAATTTATTTTTGGAATAATTACAAAATCTAGAAGATTCACATATAGATGATAATGTAATATGTGTTCTTAAATCATCTGTTACACCTCTCGATGCTATAATATCATAACAAGTACGTGGATGATGATGTACAGTTGGTTCACACCAATATTTTTCCATTATATCTAAATAATTACCGTATTTATATTCATTTGCATGTGCATACGCATCATCATTATAATCACCTTGTATAATACATCTGAAATTCGTAGTTACATAATAGCAATTATTTTCAACATTTTTATAGTCAAAATAATGATTAAATTTACTGTATTTACGAAAATTTTCAGAAAAATCATTACCAAAAAACATATCTTTATAATTTGCTGGTAATTTTAAATATACAGTTCCAAACTCTAGAGGTCTTGTATGTCCATTTTTCAACAATACATCAAAAACGAAGTCTCTAGGAGATAATTTCATTTTTTCTATATCAGTTTGATAACACACGGCAGCACAATCTCGTATCATTTCATACATACCGTCTATACCAGGTTTTTGGTATAATCTTTTAATACTATTTTTTATTAATTTCATATAATGTATTATTTTAATTTATTTATTATTT
>JAEIGA010004992.1_pt1 | contig 20374 bp, 21 predicted proteins | sample 9270691 | NCBI WGS metagenome assembly JAEIGA01 (sample SAMN17057246, study PRJNA624740) | gut metagenome | biome: biome; isolation source: fecal sample | host: Bos grunniens | place: China: Xizang | collected 2019 | reverse complement strand
CTTCTTTAATATACTGATCAATAGCTTTAGCTGGAGTGAAGATAAGGTAGGTACCAGGTTCCTTAATCATATCAATCGCAGATAATGCTATTAATGTCTTCCCTGTTCCAGGTCCAAGAAAAATACAAAACTGTTTGTACTTACTAATGTAATCTAACGCAATGTTTTGATGGCTCTTAAAAGTTATACCATGAAACTCGGTTCTCTTTAGAGGTACATCTCTAACCTCTATATAAGGATTGTGATCTTCATCTATGAAAGTTTTTACCTTTACATCAAATGTGAAATGTTTTTTAAAGAAAGCCAAGTGTGATCGTAAGAAATTTCTAGCAAGGTTATTGGCCATACAATAGAAAGTTTCTTTATCATTTGGATGTCTAGTTAAAAACGTAGACAGGTGTAACTTTTCAAATACATCTTGTTCATTAGTACTCATCAGAATGAATCCTTTATGCATCCACATCTTATTCATATTGCCACCTCCTCTTAAGGATACATGTCTATTATAGTATACAAAATAAAAGAAGTCAATACTATTTAATAGTTTTGACACCTTTATTTCCTCTTGCTACCCAAACCTCTTCTACTTTAGATATGTTGCCTTCAGAATCTTTATACCATACTTCGTCTACACCGTGTATGCCAGTAGTTTGCTTTGTAAATACTCCAATCTCTCGTTCTGGTATAGTTACTTCTACTGATTTAGTAGCATAAACTGTATTATCTTTACCTGTTATAGTTACTGATAATATTTTTGTTGTACCAAACATATCTTTTGTTATCGGAATATCGTGAAAGAAACTTCCAAAGTCTATGTATGTTTTAGTTTCATCTGTTCTTAGACTAGTATTATCTAAAAATACATCAGCGGTATAATAACTTTCAGGGTTAGTCCATAAGAATATAATTTCAAGCATTGGATTTTTCTTATCCTCAAGATTAGCTACCATTTTTAAACCTGTTATTGTAGGATCTGCTATTTCTAATGTACTTAGTTCAGCAGATACTTCTGCATTGTTAAAATTATCACTTCTGGTATAATCATTATTACCTGAACTTTCTATAAGACCGTATACTTTTATTGTACCTTTTCTGTTATTACCTCTTGGTACACTAACTTCATAATCTTTTGAATGTACTATTGATGCTGTTACCCAACCACTCTTTTTATCTGCTGTATTTATATGTGCATGTGTTGATTTTACTATTGAACTATCATAGTATATATTACCATAATGCTTTGAATTATAATGGTAAGGTTTCCAAATACTTTTAGTGTTTAACTCTCTTTTAGAATTATACTTTTCTGCGTCAGTTATTGCTTTCCAAGCAGGGAAGAACCAATGTATAAGTTCTTTACCCCTATCATCTTGAGCGGCATTTGCGTTAGCAATATAATCTATGTAAGGAGTATTTGGATGTACTATTATATTTTTATAAGACCCTGAATCAACTTTATGTTTTATTTTAAGTGAAGCTGATCCACAGAATTTACCATTAAGTCTAGATGCTTTGATTCTATATACAATGGATTCGGCTTTCCTTTCTATCAATTCTATTTCTACTTTGTATACTTTATCACGAGCTGTATTGGTTTGAGTTCCTTCTGCAGATGCTACTACTTTACCCTCTTTCATGTAAATCACTACCCTTCTAACTTAAAGTATATAGTATTGTTGTCTTTCCCTTGTAATATAACATCACCATCAGCAGTACCAAAGATATGCTTAGCATCAAAGAAAGTTGTTAACTTATCTGACACAGTTTTATCAACATATTGTTTGTTAGCTACGTCTGTATTATTAGTAGGGTCTGATATTTCAGTACCTTGTGGTAATGTTAATTCAGTAACTGTAGATATATCTAATGATGTTGCAACTTTTGCATTAACTACTTCAATATCATTTGCAATTAGTTTTCCTTTTAATGTTAAGTCATTGTTACTGAATCCTAAACTTTCTAGATTCTTTTGAAGATCTTCAACTGTTTTAGTTAAACTTTGCACAAGATTTAATGCAGTTACTCCTGAGTTACTTGATGATATGATTGCAATGTTTTGAGCATTGAAATATATTTCATAAACATTACCATTAACAAAGTCTCCACTTTCTAATTCATCAAATAGATTGTCATCAGCAGCCATCTTCATTAATGGGTATTCAACAGTTTCTTCACCACGTTTGAATATGATTTTAGTTCCTGGATTATTTTCTGGTACTGCTAAAGTATGAGATGCTCTTACTTTTATTAGCGAGTATGGTGGTATTTCATTTGGTCTTCCAAGGTAAGAGTCAATAAATAAACAGTTACCTTCATTGTCAGTCTTCTCAATATATAATGGTGATACATATCTGTCTAGAGTTTCTTGTAAACTATTAGCGTAGAATTTTAGTTGTTTCATATCACCTATGTAGTTCTCTAGTTGAGTTAATCTTTCTTCTATAGTTGCGTTATTCATAATTACCTCCTAAATTAAAAGAGTGCTGTGCACTCTATTTTTTAATACTATAAGGTGCAAACCATGCAGTAACTTTGGAATAATCTCCAACCTTACCTTCATTGTATTGATTCAATGCATAAGGATGGCTTGCATTCTTAGCTATTGCTATAACTTTCATCTTAGTATTCTTGAATGTTCTTGTTGTAGCACCTTTACCATTAGAGCTTGCTCTTCCTTCACCGTTTACAATAACAGTGTCGCCCTCTTTAATTATATTGCTAGGTGCTGGGGTTGGTTTTAAAATTTCATTAACACGGGCTTGAACTTCAGCATAATTATAACCCTCAGCTTCAAGACGCTCTTTACGTTCTGGGTAATTACCATAATCCCCATTGATTACATCACGAGCTACTTCGTCAATAGATTTAGTAGGTTGTGGTTTAGGTTCATCACCGTTATTAAGTGGTAGTTCTTTATCTAGATATTCGGTGGGATTAATTCTCTCATCATTTAATCTTACCTCGAAATGCAAATGTCCACCATAGCTGGTTCCGGTGTTACCCATATAGCCAATTACAGTTCCAGCTTTAACTTTATCTCCAACTTTAACAGCTACAGATTTATATGCCATGTGTGCGTATAAAGTTTTATACCCACTACCATGGTCAATGATAACATAGTTACCATAAGAACCTCCGTCTATAAATCCTGTAATATCATTACGTGTAGCAATAACCTTTCCATCTGAATGTGCTGTTATATAATCAAGCACATGTGTTTTATTTCTATATCCTGTAACATCAACGCCTCCGTGCCAAGAGCTACCTCTTTTTCCATACGCACTAGTAATGATGTGAGGATAATTCTTAAGGACTCTACTCATATTAGATTTCCTCCATTTCTCCTTCATAGTGTTCAGTATCTGCTGTAGCAACTGGAACACCTTCTTCTGGTACAAATCCTGGTATTAATTCTTCCATCTTATTCATCTCCTATTTCTTTTTTCCTTTACCTCTTTTACAAGCCATGTTACTCACCTTTCTTCTTTAATTGTTTAATGGTTTCGTAGCCACCTGTTGCTACCCAACCCATAGCTAGACCTAGAATAGCACAAGTAACTATGTCTTTACCTACAAATACAGTAGGTATACAAATACCTAATACAACTCCTAATAACCCTCCGATTAGTGGTATAAATTTGTTAGGTACTTTTAATCCTTTGATAATTTCTCCAACAATAAATGCAGCTACTGCAATTATTACACCATCTTCAACAAATAGGTTAGTTATAAATTCTACTATCTGTTCCATACTTTACCTCCTAAGTATATTGTATCATAAAATAGATAAAAGAAAAAGGGGCGACCCCTTAATCTATTATATGTCTGTACAATGCCTCTACATCTGACTTATCTAATGTGATTGTACCTAGCATTGGGATCTCAATATGTATTGGCCCTTTGGATGCCTGCTCGATAAGTTCATGGTAGATGCATGTTACATTTATTTTTTCTTCTTCAATAAGTTCTAGTGTGTGAAGAAGTTCAATCTCTTTTATTTTATGGAATATTTTCTCCGCTTTACTAAGTGCAATGCCAGCTCCAGTACCAAAGACCCAACGATTAAGTCCTGACATCTTTGGTATTAGCTCATGATCAATGAACTCAGCTAACCCATCCATAACAGTTTTGTAGTGATACATATTTACCCCCATTAACCAGTAGTTGTTGGTGTAGTAACTGTAGTAGTAACTTCACCCCAGCCTGGGCATATAGCACTATTAGGTACTACTAACTTAGTCAAAGAGTATAATTGTGCAACTTGTCCTTGTATGCAACTCAAAGCTCCTGTTTGAGCTTGGTTATAAACTGCTTGTTCACATAGAGTTTTATCAATACGTTTGATCTCACCATCAAAGTATTTGTACATTTCTAACATCTTCTGATCGTTATAAATGTTAGCATCTCTTAAAGCTACTTGAGCTTGTAGATCAGCTATTCTTGTTTCTTGGTTTAATTCATAGTGACTAACTGTATTACAGTTATTACCAAATAAACCTCCTAACATTCCTCCATTGTTATTTAGTAACCCTAAAGCTGTTCCTGCAATACCTAAACCTAGGCCGCTTCCGGCTACTCCTTTGCTTGCAAATTCTGCCATAATAAATCATTCCTTCCTTAATACATAAAGAATAAAATAGCTGCTAGCATATTGACCACTCCTTCTTTACATCTTAAGTATAGCATAGTGAAATAAAATATAACTGTAAAAATAATGTAAAAATAGTTTATAAAAAACTAGATAGTTTCTGGTCTATCTAGTTTTCCTTCCCGTTTAGATGGCTTACGCACAGGAAGTATTACTGAATGCTTCTGTGTTAAGTCATATAAATCTTTTAATTCTCGAATGTATTTGTTAACTGTGTCAACAGATACATTGAATTCGCTGGCCTGCTTGGGTACTGTCCATCCTGCTACTCTAGTACGCATGATACCTTCTAGTATTCTAGCTTTGTCGTCCCCTAATTTTATTCTATCATTTATCCCACTTTCCTCAAGGAAAGTTTCTAGGATAATTTTAGACCAACATAATTGTTTCATTATAAAATCATTCCCTTGTCGTGACATTCTCTTATATATTCCATCTCGTGCATTATATATGAGTTGCCACCTTTGTTTTTATATTTGGTGAATATGGTCTCTATGTGGAAGTAATCTGTTTCGCTACGCTTTAATCCGTTACGTAGACTACCACTAAATTGTAGAATCTCATACTTGATTCTATCAATTTCGTTGGCATCAACTTCTTTTTCTAACTTATTAATCTTATCATTCAATTGACTTATCCCTAACCATTTACTTAGACATTTACCAAACCATTTAATCGGGCTAAGCTTGATAGGAGCAATCTCTACCCCTATCAAAGCCAATACCCCAAGTACCCAAGTGTACTTTTCAAGAATTAAATTTATTAGTTCCATTATTCAGTTACCCTATCAGCCGTTAAATCTATATTCATTATTGAAATGTTTGATATTTTACCTGTGCTGCTTACAGAATTTAACCATGGGATAATGTAATAATTATTTGAATAACGTAAGTCTTGATTAAGTTTAACTATTGTATTTTGAAGTCTTATGTATTTCAAAGTTGTAGCTGAACCTTCTAAATGCTTATTTGAATCCTCGTCTACTACTAACATTACTCGGTTATCGTCTATTAGTATAGAACATCCTAAAGGCCCTGCATTAGTTGCAACATAGAATACTCTATCTTTTACTGTTCCGTTAGGTCCAAGTAATCCTTCTAAAGATGTATAAGAACTTTCAAGCTGTTGACCAAATCTATTGTAATTTCTAACATTTAGTGTGCTATAACTAGTAATGTTTACTTTAGTTTCTGCTAATATACATACTTCTTCCACACCTACTGTTTCTTTTGTTTCCATTAATTGATCATATGTTTTGAATATAGCATGTCCTAAATAAGCTTTCTCAAATGCAACGGCTAGTTTACCGCCCATTACACCGATAGATAATTCTTTCTGAGAAGGTTTAGAATATCCACTAGGTAATTCAAATTCAATAAATAAATTATCAAATATATGGTCATATACTGTTGGTAGTGCTGAAATATATTCTTTATCTGCATGATAATATACAGCTTCTGGATCCTCATAATAATTACTGTTATTGTTTTCTATAATATCCCATAAGTCTGGATGTACTATATCATCGTTTGTAACGAATCCACTATCATTGCTTAAGTCACTAGTACTTGTAGGTATAACTGTTCCAAGACGTTTGTCAATCATAAGTGCGGTGTTTTCTCGTAATGATAATGTATGTAATTCAAAATCATACTCTGAATTGTAAGTTATTTCTGATGATATTCTTAAATTAATATCTTTATGATTATAATCAGCATATATCTCTTTAAATGTTATTGTTATGTCATCAAATGATTGATAGTTTGGATCAAGATAATGTTGTACTGATAGTATAGCTCTATGCCCATCAAGACAGTCTGAAATAGAAGGAGTGAAAGCTCTTACCTCACTTGAATTTATAGCTACAGTCTTTAAATAATCATTGCTAGGATTATCATAGTCTTCGTAATTTATTGTTGCATCTGGTAAAAGATTTACTAATACAGAAATATCTAGTGGCATATAAAGTAAAACATAATCTCCGAAGCTATTAGTACTTATTAATGATTCTCCGGTATCTTGTTTTATTTTTAAAATCCTTCTTAGTGCTGTATTTATAAAAGGCATAGCAGATTCATCTATTGTATAATCTAGAATTTTTGGAGTTACCCTTTCTTCACCACTATATTTCAATACGTCTACATTGTATCTACCTTTAATTATGATAGGATAGTTTATAGAATCTAGTGTTATTAATCCAGCCTCACCAGCAGATTCTGCTAATTCTTCTTTCGTTAATTTATCTTCAACTGTATTCCATTTAGATATCATATCTTGAGTGATATTCTTTACATATAGTGGAACTGTTGGATCTGATTCTTCTGTTATACCACCAGCACTTGCTACAGTTTGATCAACATATTGTTTAGTTGCTGGATGATATGCACTTGCTGGTGTGTATTCAGTAGTATTTGTTTTAGTTAATACATCTGATGCTTTGGTATATATACCAGGGTCTCCAGTGTATGAAAAGAATGCCATAGCGTTTCCAGCACTGTGTGCAAATTTTTGAGCTTCAGTATCATAATAGAATGTTCCGTAATCACATTTTACCAATCTTCTTTGTGATATAGCTCCTGAACTATCATAAAGGAAAGTCATAACAGGTTCGATATTTGGGCTGCTTCCGTTAAATCCAACCCTGCATTCCCAATAAGCAGCTGACGTAGATCCAGTATGTATTCTTATAGTGGATACCGGAGCACCTGCTTTATATAACTCAGTAAGTTTATCCATGAATTTAACTGCTACATCTGAACTAGCATCAGCCCAATAAGGATTACTTCCTCCAAAGTCAGATACTATTACGTGGACTCCTAAGTCATCTTGAAGTGGCAATGCATTAACTTCATCTTTAGTATAATAATTACTTAAATCTTGACCTTCACCACTTCCGCCACCGGCTGCTGCTACTGCATCATCTACGTATTTCTTTGTAGCTGGTTCGTAGTCTGCATCAGGTGTGAATGCTGTAGTATTGTTTTTTGTCAATACATCATTAGTTGTGGCAATTATTGTTTTGTTGTTAGCACTATTCATCCAACTATATATTCTTATTACATCAGATGTGTTAGTTCTGTTAGTTACTTTGCCATTAACTATTTGCAATGGGAATTGCATTTGTGGTGTTAGGTAAGATATATCATCCACAAATCTAGGTATAATTATAGGAACATATGATGGATATGTGCCGGTCATAGTTAATATAGTTTCTAAATAAGGTATAGTATTGTTATCTGTAATAATCATTCTAACTAATACCTTAGTTATACCCTTCTCTAATATAGCATTTAGTTTTTCTAATAACTCTTTACCTACAGCACTTGTATAGCTTTTGCTTTCTGGGTCATAAGAAGTACCGCCTTCAGCTTTTAATGTACCAGTAATTGTTACTACTGGCCATGGATATTGTGCAGGCACTTCTGTTCCTGATGCAAATTTTATTTCATTCCAAGCATATGTAGTTGTCTCACCATCAACTGTTGAAATACATTGATAGAAAAATCCTTTAGTAAACTCTTCTGTATCTTCACCTATATATTGATATATCTTATTAAGGTAAGTTGCTGATGCTGTTGGCATTGTAGACTTTTGTGGTATAGCATCTTGTACTTTATCATCAACATACTTCTTTGTAGCTGGATGGTAATCAGAAGATGGTGTATATGATGATGTATTATCTTTAGCTAAGTAGTCTTTGTATAAATATGTTTTCCAATTATTACTGCTTGCTAAAGAATCTAATATAGTGTATTTACCATCAACAACATTGAAAGCTAAATTGAATACTGTAGATTTTACTGATATTCTATTACGTGCTTCTACAGTGCCCCCATAAGAATCTCTGACTAGTGTGTTGAAATAAAATGAAAATACTGGGTATCCTCCTGTCATTGTTCCTGTACTGAAATGATCTATAAATGCTACTTTTGTTTTGTTAATCCTTAATGCTAATGGTTTTTCAAAATAATGTATTTGAGAATTACTAGGGTCTAAAGTATGGGTATTACAATAATCACAAAATTGTTGTAATATGTCATTAGAAATATTTCCATTACCTGTAGTAGGTGTAAATATATAACTATAACCTCCATACCCTTGAGTTATATCTATGTAGTGAAACTCATCTCCTGCAGAAATAGATCCTATTAAAGCATCTACCTCTTCTTTAGTATAGTAGTTGCTAAAATCTACTTCTGTAGTACCAATCATTTCCCATTTAGATTGTACAAATATCCATTCTTCATATATATTATTACCTGAGTCATTGTTAGGTACAAGATATATAATATGTTCTGTCCCAACTTCTGGTAATGTTTGAACTACTTGTAATGTTAGTCTTGTTAAATTTCCAATTAATGAGTTAACTTCCTCTTGGCTATAAGTCTCACTCTTTTTGTAATAATTCTTAAGGTCTTCAACAGAGTTAGTAATGAATCCTGCTTCACCACCTAGCCCTGCTATTTCGGTCTTGTCTGCTTTAGCTTCTAGTGCATCATAGACGCCACCAGAGGAAACGACATTAGTCGAATCCTTTACTGGAACTGCGTCTATAATAACTAAGTCACCAATTTTTACAGTACAATTTATAGTTTGTGTGTCTTCATCTATTTGTATGTATCTTCCTGCTGCGTATTGTATGGCTCCGTCTTTACCGTCAATACCGTCAGCACCTTTGATGGCTGGGATATTACTCCAACTACCATCTGCTTGTTTAATTCTTAATAGTGACATGGTTATTTAAACCTCCTTTACTATATTATAGATTATTTTTATTCTTCTGTCGAGTGAGTAGCTAAGTAGTTTTGATATCCTGACCAGTCTTCTAATGGTTTTATTCTACTAGCTAAAGTTTTCCAATAACTGTGTGCTTTCATAGCATCTACTAAATTAGCTGGAACATATACATATCCTGCACTTGCAGATAATTTTGTTGAACCACTTAATAATGTAGATATAGCTGTTGTTAATTTAGGAACTGTTCCAATATTAACAAATACTAGTTTAGATAATGCTGTCATATTTTGTAGCCCATAAGAATGGAATTCGACTTCTGAAGCTTCGAATACTATTGTTTCTATTGTTGAACAATATTGGAAACATCTTGTTATCATATATGTGAAAGTTTTTGGTAAGATTAATTCTGTTATAGATAATTTCGCACTAGTAAATGCATATTCTCCACAATTTTGAAGGTTACTAAAGTCTGTAAGACTTGTTAATGTACAGCTTTGGAACGCTCCATAAGGTAAATAAGTTGATGGTAGTTTTTTTAAGTTAGGGAATTGGCAAGAATGAAAAGCGTTAGATCCTGTTAATGTGAAGTCACCTTTGATTTCTTCTATTAATGGGAAGTAGCTTCCAGTAAGTATATTACCTCCAGTAAATTTACCATTTAATTCAAGATGTGTTAATTCAAGACAATCTTTATAACAAAAGATGTTTGTCCCACTATAAGTGGTTCCTGGAATTTCTCCAATTTTTAAAGTTTTTAATTTAGGAAGACCTATCATATTGGTTGTTCCTGAAGATCCTGCAAATAGATGTGATGCTGTGTTTTTAATTACTAATGATTCTAAGTTAGGAAATTTTGCACCATAAAATGCATAGTCTCCTGCAGAATCTATAGTTAAGTTTTGTATCTTATCAAATTTACCACTGTAAAATGAGTAACTTTTAAATGTTGTTTTATTAAAATTAGTTAAATTTGGGAAAAAGCATGATGTAAAACTATAACTACCAAAGTCATTATCCTCAGGAAATTCTTCTAATATTTCAAATGTACAATTATAGAATGCCCCATAAGAATTATTGTTTTTATTTTTTGTACTTATGGTCTTAAACATTTTAGTTAGATTACTAAATGTGCACCCATTAAATATAGATATATTACCGTCAACTGATACTGCTTCTGGTAATTCTGTTATATTACTAAGAGTACAATTGTATATACAACTTCCAGACTCCCCAGAATCTGCTGTAACATTTATATTATTACCAAAGTATTCTAATGAATTTAATCCAGAATTATAAAATGAACTCACTCTTAATTCAACATTATCTGGTATATTTTTTAATTTAGGTAAAACTATACCATTGAAACCATTCTTACCTATCTTTGTTAAGTATTTGGTAGTTCTTCTAAATTACTTAAATCACAATTTGTGAATGCATGTGTTCCTATATATGTTAAGTTTGCAGGTAATCTTGTTAAATTAGAACAATTTGTATATCCTAGAGCATAATTCCCTATGGATGTAACAGTGTCTGGTAATATAGTTGCATCAAAGTTTTCTTTTCTATATAATGCGTAGCTACCTAAAGATGTTACGTTTTCTGGCCATCTTGTTATATTTCCTCCTAAAGATGAATCCATAAGTGACTTGAAATTAAGTTCCCAGTCGTTTGCGAATCCAGCTCTATCCATACACTTTCTAATATCTTCAAAACTAGCATCTTCAGATATATCTGTAAAACCTAGTTCATGTGCTTTTTCGATGCATGCTAGTCTACCTTTTTCTATTTTTTGAAATGTTTTTAATAATTCACTAGCCATTAGTTACATCCTCCATTTCTGTGTAGAAGTCGATAAGTGCTTGGCACTTTGCAACTTCTTCTTCAGTATAGTTTTCTTCGTTTATTGGTTCTGGATAATTTAAATGATCTGATATTCTCATGTAATCTTCAGTACTTGGTTTAATGTTTAAGATTCTGTTAGAATAATCTTCTACTGATATTTCTTCTGTAGTCTCATCCATATGCCTAATAGCGTCTGCAATGTCTTGTAAAGATTTTTCTTTAACTATATACGTAGTATTCATTATTCAATCACCCAACCTTTATCTGTTGCAATCTTAATATCGTTATCTGTAAGAAGTCCTTTATTGTACTCTGATAGTTTTATAATAGGTTCGTAGTATTCTTGTGTAATATTAGTTAAATCTTGTAACTTATCTAGCAACTCTAAAACATTTGAAGGATTTAAAGAACAATCACTTAGATCCATTCTATGTTTCCAGTTAGAACTTACTATTACTTCTCTTAAGTTATGACATTTAGTGATTGACATATAGATAGAATCATCAGTAGTTATTAAGCCTTTAGTGTGTATATTAGGACTTAAATCTAAACGTCTTAAGTTATAATGGTATTTTGCAACATAAGATGTATCCCCTATTCCTGTCATATAGTTTTTGTTATCTGTCCAATATATTGGTGGGTTGTATTGGAAACCTTGTACATTTAATTCACAGTCTTCTCTAAGGTATCCTGGAACCCCACTTGTTGTACCAAAATTTATAGCAGAATTTGGTATAGATAATTTAACAAGCTGTGGTCTAACATATATTGTAAAGTTAGATGACACATTTGCTACTACTTCTTGTATAGCCATAGAGTTCAATGCCCCTGTGACTGGGTTTGTTGATGTACATTTAGGACCATAGAATCTTCGTAAAGAATTTAAGTTTGAGAATGTATACCCATTAGTAGAACTTGGAGAGAATGTAGTTACATTTCCAATATCTAAATTTTCTAATTTCTTATTACCATTAAATATTCTTTGATACATACCATAACTTCCAAAACCAACACTTGTGTTTGGATACTCTGGTAATACTTCAAAGTTTACTAGTGTTTCATTAATAGTATCAGTTGAATAACCTGATACCCAATTATTTGTTGTTGGGTTGTTAGGTATTTTTGTACCATATATCAATATCTCTGCTACTGGTAATCCTGCTAGAGTATGATATTTAAATCCTGCACCTTTTTCATATACCATAAACCATCTATAGTTGCCTTTATATTTACCTTCTGTTACAACTATATCTTTTGTTTTATCCCATGTATGTGTTATATCTGCTGTAACATTGTTATATATTGTGCCATCTGATAATACAAGTCTTAATACGTTTGTACCCCATTTAACAGGTTCTTTTGTATCATTACCATACCAATTTCCTGATGGTGCGGGGAAAAATGTTGTGTCTGAATCAGTATTTAATAATGCTATATATAAAGGGGTATAACCTTCAACTAATTCTGCACTCCTAATAATACTGTGACAGTCAGGCCATTCTTTTGGTCTTGACCAAAGTTCAACTTTTTCTGGATATAAATTCGAGAAATCCTGTGTGTATGTACCAATAAATTTTGATATCTCAGAAAACGATGCATTATCTGATATATCTTTTTTTAAACCATTACGGATATTCTCTATCATATTTTTTCTGCTATCTTCTACTTTCTTTAAAGTTTTAAGTAATTCACTTGCCATTAGAACTTCACCTCTTCTGCTACAGCTATTGTAGTTTCATCAGAAGTATCAATCCATACCCCTACTGCTGGGTCAGTTGGTTCTGTGTTACCCATGTATACACCACTGTTACCAGTAGCTGCTACACCTGTGTTTATATCTCCGATATACCAATTGTTATCTGGTCCAACACTAGGTAATGAGTGGTCTCTAACATAGTTAACTCTTTCAATAAGAGCATTAAGATCTGTCTTAAGTGCTACTCTATCGTCTAATGAATTAAGTCTACGCTCAAGATTTGTACATTTATTAAATAACATATTAATGTTACTTTTGGCATAAGTATGATTAGTATCTATGTCATTAAAAGCTCTTACTAATTCCCTAGCTAACCTATCCATTTCATCAAGTATAGGGAAATTAGATATTTCAGAATACTTGTTTCTATCACCTTTAGTTATTCTATCTTTCATTATATAGATTCTACCAGCTAATTCATTTATAGCGGTGATTAAATTGTTTTTCATTTCAGTAAGCTCTTCTGCTGTAAGGTCCGATCTAGGTACGAAATCAGGTATTGCACCTGGTGCTATGTATTGCATTTGTCTTTCCTCCTTTTCAAAGACTTTGGTGTTTCAACATAACCAAAGCTTTCTAATAATTCATCAAAGGTCATCCCACATAGTGGGCCCCATATTTTAGTTGTGAGTTCAAGAGCTGCATCATTTAGCAACTCCTGATCTCCTGCTTTTCTGGCTGCGAAATAGTCTTGTAATATTTCGGTTACTGATCTCATTGTCTTATTATCTCCCTATATAATTTTTCTCTAGTAAAGTCTGGTAGGTCACTACTAGTATAACTAAAGTTGATACCACTTAGAGTAAATGCCTGATTACCTAACAACTCTATTTCAACACTACAACTTAAGAATGGGAATCTCCATTTAGGTGTTAATGTTTTAGATGCAAAGTTAGGTCTGTTTAATGTTGCGGTATTTAGAGGTATCCCTTTAGATAATATTTGTACAGGTTTATCCATAGGATCAACATAATCTAATCTATGTTCTTTACCATAATTCAATATATCATCAAATGACATAGGTGTACTTGTTTTTAACTGGTCTGTAATGAATGTTGTATCTATAAAAGCCTCATTGTTGTTGCTGTAAATTTCATAGTCTGCTTCATTGTATATTTTAAAATCCATCTTTGAGTTCTTTGTATATCCTCTATTGTAATATATGCAAGCAGAGTCAAGGAATTTACACAATGCAGGTGCTTCCATATCATAAGCTTTTGTTATTATACGCATTTTATAATGGTCATACATATATTTAATAGAGTCTGGTATTACTAATTCTTGAGTATAAGAAGTTCCATCATCTCTATCAAAACGTATTACATCACCATTTGATAATACATAACATGGGTATCCTTCAACATGAATAATACCAGTTATATCGAATAAGTAACTTACATCTCTTAACCAAGGATATTGTATTTTAGTTGTATTGGAATATTGTCTACCATTTCTAAAGTAACATTTCCATTTTAATCCTGGTTTCATTTTAAACTTTTCCATATAAACTGTTTTATTAGTTTTATTTTTGTAATAGTCACCTTTGTATGCTTCAACTGTGTCCTCGGAAGGTTTAGTATCTGTATCAGAGAAATGTCCTTGATGAGGAAGTATTAAACTATAACAACCGTCTTCTATCTCTGAAAAGATTTCATCAGGTTTTAAACAGCCTGCATAACCATGAAAATCTGAATCTAATTTCTCACCCTTTTTAGGTTGACGTATTCTTTCTAAAGGCAATTCAATATTACCTAAAGGTTGTTTGATCATATCATTAATTGTTTCTACTTTAACAGTATCTGTATTAGATAGTCCAGTAGAATCAAGAATGTATATATCTTTTCTATATTTAAATATAACGAAATTATCTGCTATCTGCATTGAATTGTATGCATCACAGCTGACATTACTATTAACTATTTTACGTTGATAAGGGCTATAGTAATCATCTTTATTATAGTCATCACCATTACCAGTAACAACACTGATATTTCCACCAAGCTGTTCATTGTCTGCGAATACTACAATGTTAGTATCAAATACTGCTACAGCTACCAAGCTTTCGTTTTTAGTAGTTTTAAAACATAATGACATGTTTTTAGTAATATAGTCGTACTGACTAATAACTGTCTTGAACCAACTACCTGTATTGTATGCATCATCATAGAATAATGCTTTTTGCCCATCAGCTGTTACCTTAGTACATGAATGTATATAGTAGAAGTACTGATCAACATCATGATAACTTGGTGTATATGTTTGATGTAGTATAAAAGTTTGATGTGTTCTACTATGTCTAGCAGACGCTTGTAATGAAACTAGATCACCATCTATATCTCTAACTGGAGTAGTTTCTTTTGTAGCTGTATCATAGTGAGATTCGAACTGATTAGTTATTGTACATCTAACAAGTATCGCAGATACTGTAGAAGTTTCATTAGGATCATAAGCTGTTATGTCTCTACCAAGTATTGTTTTTAATACTGCTGGTGATAAGGTTATGGTATGTTTTCCTTTTGACCAATGCTTACCATCCTCTACACCTAATTCAGATTTATTTAATTCTTCATCCCAATACCAAACTGTTTTCCATTCTGTATCTAGTGTTTGATTAGTTTGAGAGCTATCACTGAATTCAACATATTTGACTTCCCACTTATAGAAGAAATCAGATTTATCAAACCCATCTTCAATAGAGGCTATGGTTTTGAATTCCCAAAGAGCATTCTCATCTTCTGTAGTTAGATTCCAAGGTTTTGGCATTATGAAATCTAATTGTGTTATAGGTGAGTTTGGCATATCAGCTATGTGATAGTATGGGAATGGGCTTAAAAAGTTAGGACCTATCCTTGAATAATCAAGTGCTGGAGGTCTCTTTGCTCCTAGTATTTCTGCTTTAAGCATGTATTGATCTGTACCTATACCATAATTTATTTCAGATATTTTTAGTATTCTAGTACCTGTAGCCATAATAAAGTAATCACTAACAGGTATACCTTGTACACGTTTAGTATTCTGTATTATTAAAGTTTCCTCATATACATCTTCAACTGGGTCTATATCTTCACCAGGATTTAATGCTTCTCCTGTACCCATACTCTTTTTAAATTTATATATAAAACCTTCATGATCATCCTCCATAAGCTCTGTTATGAAATTATAATCATCTGTATATGTGTCTAGGTTGGCTATATAGTTTTCAGTATCTAATATTTCTGTTCTTACAAAATCCATTGTAAGTATATTCATTGTTACTTCTTCTGAATTACCAAAGTCTCCGAAATATATATGACCGTTTCTTACAGATATTATCCAAGTGTTATTAGGTGTTGCCCATAAGAAATCTCCTTGAGGTCTAGTATCTGTTTTATCTGGAAAAAGTAATGTTTTAAGTTTTGATGCTCCTGGTCTATTTATAAGTGCACCATTACTGTAATGACAATTAAGTGCATCTCTTAATTCGTTTGGTTGTAATGATTCATTGCTTAAACTTGTATTGATTCCACCATCAAAGTTCCTATAGGAAGCTGGGGGATCATACACTGGCAATGGGTATTTTTTAGTTAGACTCATATATTACATATGCTCCAATATCTTTGTACCTTGTTCTCTATCATAGTCATCTTCATGTGCTACAGTAGCAGTAATGTCTTCTACAAAGTACTTATAGTTATTTAATGCCATCTGAATTCTTTCAAACTCTTTACCATATCTATTATATATTTGGTATATACCATATAGTACAATAGCGTCTTCATATTCTCTTCGTACATCTATAACTGTTATGTCATAGTTTTCTACTTTTGGTTCTTCTGGTACTGTAATCTTTTTATCATACCCAAATCTTACATCTATAAGATCAGCATTACGATCTCTTAGTTCAAAGTATACTCTGCCATTGTTAGTGTAGTATATTAAACCTTGCTCTATATTAGTGAATGCAGTTCTTAAATGTTTGTCAGATGTAACAATGTTATTTATTCTGTCATCTGTAATAGATAATCTCAATCCTAATAACATAGTTCCTCTGATACCTACTTTAAGATATAAGATTCTTCTTAGATTTTCTGGTATTTCAAATGAATATAATCCATCACCATGATTCTCAGGTTCAATTTGTATTTCACAAAAATCTCTGTAACCACGGCTTGATAAATCTGCCATACTGTTTTCAACTATAGCTTGCATAGTACCAGGTGTTAACACATCTAGACCAGTACTTTCTCTTATTCTTCTATAAAGTTTACCGTAAGTAAATGCCATTATAAATCCCTCCCAATCATTTTTTCTACAGTAGTTAGTGCTCTGTGTTGTAGTAATTCAAATCCTCTACCATCATACAGGTCTAAGGTTTCATTTGTTAAAGCCCTTTCGGACTGTATTTCTTGTGAGAACTTTCTGTTATCGTTTGCTCGTATGTCTGTTACAATCCAACCATGAAGTATTTCATCTGGTATGACTGCATTCAAACTCTCTTGGTTATACTTAAAGCTTCTCAAAGAATGTAATTCATATGTGTCTTTATTTTTATTATAAAGTAATAATAAATTATTCCCCGAATGTTTAAGTAGTCTATTATACAAATTATGTATGTTAACTGGCTTTAAATAAGGGAATGATCTTAGAAATTTCTCAATCATAACACACAACTCCTTCAGTTTAATTATATCAAAAAAGAGAGATATAGTCTATCTCTCTAGTATGATCATACGATTAGTCGTTTAATACATATTCTTCAGCAGCGTTAACAAATCCAGCGTGAGATTTAAATGCTTCAATATACATATCAGCATACTTAGTCATGATACCTTCGTACATTTCTGATCCATCTCTTCTTTCTAGGATTTGATGTTGTCCACTTGTTAACCAAGAGAATTCTTTTCTTACTAATTCACCGATCTTATCAGTATCTAGTAATACTACGTTTTTATCTCTTGAATATTTATCTTTATATAATTGATAAGTATCAAATATAATATTCTTTCTTCCTAAGTGGAAAGCTTGTCCAGCTGAATCAATTGTATAATCCTTGAATTGATACATTTGTTTTTCAACTGTAGATACGATCTTGTGGTTAGAAGCAACTAATTTAATAGAGCTGTCATCAGCACAAGAAACTTCAACATGGTCTGCCATATCTCTTAATTTAGATTCAGTTAAGATTTCATTATTTAAATCTTCAACTGTGCAGTTCAATGTTTTGAATACACTTCTATCTACACCGAAGATTTCATTATCTTTAGTGAAGATGATATCTTGGATACCAGTATATTCAGGAACGATTGTAGCAGCGTTTAATTGTCTAGAGTAAACTTCTGCTCCTTCAGCTATAGCAGCTGGAGTTGCTTCAGCATCTAACAATACGATAACTTTTTCTACTCCTACTCCTGCAGAATATTTTTGCCATACTTTACCTTGGTATCTGTTATCACCATCAACGATTAATACACCCATACCTGGTAAAATACTTAAGCTGTTAGTCATTTCGAAATCAGCTAATGTTGGCATACTTTCAGTAGCAGCAGTAATAGTAGCAGCTCCTTTTAATACACCAATCTTACCACTCTTAGAACCATATGTGAATCTGTTCATAGTGTGTTTTAAAGCTAAGTTCATTCTTCCTAAGCTATCATTTAATACGTCAAAGATTGAACCATCAGTAGTTCCTTTAACGATTGTTTCATCAGTAATAGCGAAGATACCCATTAATTTAGTAGTATCAAATTTAGCTTCTACTGTTTCAACAGCGTTAGTGTAGTCTTCTACACCTAATACGTAACGGTCATTACCATTACCTAGCATTCTGATGTTATCAGTAACACCTAATGCGAAACTTTTAGTTTTATATTTTCCAACTAAAGTATCTTTTTTGATGTGGTTAATCAATGCTTCCATAGTATTGAATTCATTTTGTAACCCATCAGTATACTCGATCTTTAAGAAATCTTCTAAAGATTCTCTTACATTTATTTTATCAAAATGTATCATTGTTTGTTCCTCCTATTCGAATTTGGTTGAATCGAATCCGTTAAGAAGTCTTGCTTTGAAACTAGCCATAGCATCCTTAGTGTTTGCTACTGTAGGTTTAGCTACAGGTGTTGGCGTAGTCATTTGTAGGTCCTCATTTGTCATCCCAGGATTTTGCATCCTAGCAACTTGTTCCGCTATAGCAGTAGGATTAACCGGATTAACTGGTTGAGCTACTTGTATAGCAACATTTTTCTTTTGATTTATTACATGACTTGGATTAGCATATGCTTTTCCTAGTACTAAATGGAATGCATCAATAATATATTTAACTGAAACATTAGATTCATTCATATATGTATTTAAGAATGTATCAACTTCTGGTTTGATTAAATCAAAAGTTTCTTCTCCAATACTGTTTCTAACTTGAGCGTAAGCTTGTTCTGTATAATCTTCTCTTCTTTTCTTTTGGAAATATTCTACCACTTCAGGTGGGAATTCCTTTTGATTATTAACAGTGTTCTTAACATTGTTCATGTTAGTTTCTAATGTTTGATTCTTTTGTTCCAACTTTGTTATGTATGCATTTTGGTTTGAGCGTTGAGATTCTAAACTAGAGATAGTTGTATCTTTAGCTTTTACTAATCCCTCTAACTCTTCAATCTTGGCTTTCATTTGTTCTTCTGTCATTGTCTATTCCTCCTTTGTATGCTGTACCGATAATAATCCTTGGCGTTCCCGCTGTAACTATTTCACAAATGCCTTGGCATCTTGATAAACATTTTGACTTTCAGTGCCTTGCTTATACTCAGAGTGCTTCTTTATGTGTTCGTCTAATTTAGCCATAACATATTCGTACATAGCTTGATTAGTAGATTTTAAATTACGAACGTAAGAACTCATTCTAAATAAAGAGTGCTCTAGTATATGCTGTGAGTGGTTATCCCAGTCATTAACTTCAGTGTCGATCTTATCTAGGATACATCTATGTTCATCGCTAATTTGATCATGACTAGCTCTTTCCATAGGATCTAGTGTATCTTTAAGGAAGCCAGAGTTTAAGGCATCCAAGATCTCTAACTTTGTTACATAAGATAACCCAGTTTGTGGATTGTATACTCCCAAATTCGCAGCTTGTGTCATACGAAGTTGACGAGCTTGATCTGATTGCATCAGGAATTCCCTGTTAACAATTTCCAGATTCTCTGGGTCTAACTCTCCTAATTTATATTTTACCATATAACTATCTAGTTTTGCAAGTTGTAGAACTTTTGAAAGAATTTTTTGTCTTTCTTTTTCTACATAACATACTTGTTTAAATAGTTCTATTAAACATTCACCAACATTATCTATGGCGTTTGTTAGTTTGTTTTGGTCTGCTTCACCAATCTTATCTGCAACACCATCTGTCCTTACAGAACTCT
>JAEIGA010004991.1_pt1 | contig 20379 bp, 17 predicted proteins | sample 9270691 | NCBI WGS metagenome assembly JAEIGA01 (sample SAMN17057246, study PRJNA624740) | gut metagenome | biome: biome; isolation source: fecal sample | host: Bos grunniens | place: China: Xizang | collected 2019 | reverse complement strand
CAGGATGAGGTCGTTGAGATGTATTGTTCATGCCCGTATGCTGAAGACGGCAATTACTGCAAACATATGGCAGCAGTGCTTTATGTGCTCGAAGATCTGCCGGATGAAGAGATCCTGCTGCAGGACAGAATGGAAGCAGTCAGCGTACGTGAACTGCTGGAACATGCCGGTCAGGAGGAAATGAGAGAGTTTATCCTGAAACAGGCAGAAAACGATGTGTCATTTGCCAATCTTGTCAGGATCAGTTTCGGACATGATGATCAGTCGGTCGATGAAGGTGCACTGATCAGGGAAGCGGATCTGATCATGCTGTCCTGCACGGACGCTTATTATGGACCTGATGAGGAAACCGAAGGCATGATGATGGATGATCTGTACAGATTCATGAATGATAAACTTCAGCCTTTGGCAGAAAAAGGTATCCGCATGCCGGTTTTCAGAACGACGTGGCACATTCTCTCGGAACTGGATAAGATCGATCTGGACAGTCCATACGGCGCAAATGCGTCTGTTTTCACACTCCACTGCACAAGGATATGGGAAACGATCCTGGATCACTGTACTGACCAGGAAAAGGAAACGATCAGGTCGTTGCTGCAAAGACGTGCAGACGCTGAGCTGGACCGCACAGTGAGGGAATTTGTGGAAGAACATTTCTGGGATCATGATATGGCCGTGCGGAAACTGTCAGAACTGGATGAACTGATCGAACCAGCAGATTCCGGGAACAGTCACCTGTGGGTGAATACAAATGACGCAGTATATGCCAGGATCAAATGGATGAAGCGTGCCGGCGCATCAGATGAAGAAGTTGAAACATATAAGAAAGATCATTGGCGGTTCAATGCGATCCGCCAGATGGCGCTTTCGGAAGCGAAAGCAGAGAATAACACCGCAGAGATCGAAAGGATCCTGCTGGACAGTCTTGAGATCGAACATGACAGTGATTATGCGGTACTGAAGTACACAAGAGAACTGATCGGCTTATACGCAGAAACAGGGAACACTGCCGGGGAGAAACAATATCTGCAGAGTCTGCTGATGAAAGAAGAACGCATTGATATCGATGATCTCCGCAGGCTGAAACAATTATGCAGCACTGATGAATGGAGCAGGAGGATCAATTCCATCCTGAAAGTCACTGCGAATGAAAGACAGAAATGCATGATCCTTGCGGAAGAAGAACGTCCTGATGAACTGCTCGAAGTCTTGAAGAAAACACAAAATTATGATCTTCTCGATCAATACAGGACCATATTCCCGCATGAATATGACAAAGAGATATTGAAACTGTATGAAAACCAGCTTGATATGATGGCATACAGGGCACGAAGCGCGAAAGCCTACAAAGAAATGGAGCGGAAGCTGAAATATATCATTGGCTATGAGGGGGGAAAACAGCTGATCAGACGTCTGGCTTATAAGTGGATCTCTGAATATCCCGGCCGCCGCGGTATGGCAGATATGCTGAAAAAATACAGATAAACAGGAGACAACATGCCGCAATGGATCATTTCCATACTTGTACTCGGTTTGTTTATCGTATGTTCATCCTATGATGTATATGCATCAGAACATCATGGCAGACGGATATGCAAGGTTTTTCTGATGCCTTTACTGCTGGTTTATTATGTGCTGAATGCCAATATGGTCAGCACATTTTTATGCGCTGCCCTGGTGTTCGGATGGATCGGTGACCTGTGGCTGATGAAAGACGGGAAATGGCCGTTTGTTTTCGGTCTGACGGCTTTTATGATCGGACACTTCTGTTATATCTACGTGTTTACAAGAGATTTTATGGTATACAGCATCAGACCGGTCTATTATCTCAGCCTGATCCCGTATCTGGTCTACATCGCTTTATCGATGAAGCACATCGTTCCCCATGCCGGCAGAAAAATGAAATATCCGGTCATGGCATATATGGTCGTGCTGCTGGTCATGAGCTGGACCGCACTGCTGAGATGCCTGTCTGCGGGAGGGTTCCTTGTCTGGGCCGGATCCGTCCTGTTCCTGATCTCAGATACACTGATCGCCTGCAGGACATTCCTGAAAAAAGGAGATAAAGGGATCATGCTGACGTATGTGCTTGCCCAGTTCCTGATCATCTCCGGATTTATTTCCTGACGGTCTTCACGAAAGGGGGATATAATACCTGCATGGAATGGTTTGATATTGTAAATGAAAACGGGATCCCGACCGGTGAGATCGTAGAGAGGACCGACGCACATACACGTGACATCCTTCACCGTACCTCCCATGTCTGGGTGGTCAGGAAGACGGATGACCATATTGAAGTGCTGCTGCAGAAACGTTCAATGAATAAAGATTCGTTTCCGGGAAGATATGACACTTCCTCGGCCGGACATATCCAGGCAGGGGACGAGCCGCTTGTTTCGGCGATCAGGGAACTGCATGAGGAACTCGGTATACTTGCCGAGCCTGAAGAACTTGCATATGCCGGCCTGTTCCGGATCCATTATGATATGGTCTTCCATGACAAGCCTTTCAAGGACAATGAGGTGTCATTCGTCTACGTCTACAGCAAGCCTGTTGACATCAAAACACTGACGCTCCAGAAAGAAGAAGTGGAGAGCGTCAGGTGGTTTTCCCTGGAAGAGGTCTGTGAAGGCGTCCGGAACCATGACATCACATATTGTGTGCCGCCCGGAGGTCTTGAGACATTGAAGGCATATCTGGGCAAACATGCAGAATGATCTGAATGATCAAACAGTGTGTTATCCGGTCTGTACGCAGCCGATGTTCCGAAGATCGGAAAACATGATGACAGGAAGTCCGTTTCCCGCGCAGATACAGATACATGAGAGTTTGAGAAAAGAATTATGGTTTTATGGGTCATCGCCGCGTTTGCCGCGTTTTTCGTGAAAGGATTGTGCGGTTTTGCGAACACGCTCGTCTTTACATCGATCCTTGGATTCGGTGCGGCGAACGTGAATATCTCCCCGGTCGAGCTGCTTGGCTACCCGACAAATCTGATCCTCACCTGGGAAAACAGGAAACAGCTGAAGGCTTCCGTTTATCTCCCGCTGGTCATACTGGTGCTGGGCGGAAGTATACCCGGAGCGCTCCTGCTGAAGAATGCTGATACGCAGATCCTGAAAGTCGTGTTCGGCATAGTCGTCGTACTGATTGGGATCGAGATGTTTTTCCGGGAATACAGGCCTTCAAAGATGAAGGAATCAAAGCTTGTATTAGGGGTGATCGGGATCCTCTCCGGACTTTTATGCGGGCTGTTCGGGATCGGTGCTCTGCTGGCGGCTTATGTCGGCAGGGTGACAAATTCCGCGGATGAATTCAAGGCAAATATCAGTGCGGTCTTCATCGCAGAGAACACATTCCGGATCATCACGTACACCCTGATCGGGGTGATCACGCAGGATGCCCTGAAACATGTCCTGTATCTGTTCCCGGTCATGCTGGTGGGTCTGTTTGCCGGGATGAAGAGTGCCCGGATCCTCGATGAAAAACTGGTGAAAAAGCTGGTCATACTCCTCCTGGTCATTTCCGGTGTCGTACTGGTCATAAACAAAATGAATACTAAACAGCTGCAACAGCCGGAAAGCTGCTGCAGCTCTTTTTATCCGGCATAACAGAAAACGACAAAAAAACGAGAGAAGGGCTGTGCGCACTTCTCCCGTTCCGGTCAGACTGTTTTGATGCTTTACAGAAGGCTTAGGATTTCTTTTCACTCATCAGCTTGGCGATGCGCATCTGGAGCAGGTCAGGATCGGGTCCGCGGTTGATCGTTGCGCCGCCGTCCAGGACAAATTCCAGACCGGTCACGAACTTCGCCTCGTCAGATACCAGGAAGACGACAGCATTGGATGTTTCCCAGGTGCTCTGTCTGCCGCCCTTGAGAGGAACAGACATATCATGGATCGTTTTGGCCATTTCGTCCGTCATGCCGGTACCTTCGTTGTTTTTGATACCGTCGGTACCCATTGTCGAAGCGACCGAGCCGAGAACGACCGTGTTGACGCGGATGCCCTTCGGTGCGTAGTATCTGGCGGCGAGTTCACTCCATTTGTTCATGCCGCTCTTGGACATGGCATACAGACCATAGCCGATGTTGATGCCGGTGCCGTTCTGTTTGGATGCGATGGAGGAGATGCATACGATACTGCCGCCTTTTTCCTGTTTCTCCATATAAGGCGCGCATTCCAGTGTTGCCCATACATAGCCGACCATGTCGACGTCAAACAGACGGTTGACATCTTCCAGTGTCGCGGTGTTTGTCTGCGGATCGAATCTCAGCGTTACGCCGGCGTTGTAGACCATGATGTCGATGTGTCCGTATTTTTCGTTGACATCCGCAAACAGCTTTTTCATCAGTTCACGGTCGGTAGCGTCCGCGGCATATGCCCATCCGTCCATGCCGCAGTCTTCTTTGATGATGTCGATCGTCTTCTGTGCACGGTCCTGATGACGTGCTACAGCGACGACAGTGGCGCCGTGTCTTGCAAGGTTCATGCAGATGCCTCTACCGTTTCCGATGCCGTCACCCGCACTCTGTCCGCCGCCGATCACAACGGCGACTCTTCCGGTCAGATCATGTTCCATTATGTATTCTCCTTGTTTTTATACTTTCAGTTTACAGACCTGACAGTTCATAAACATCCGACTGAAGATCGCAAGATAGGGCAGAAAACTGAACTCTGAGTCTGATATGATAGTGATATACCAGACCGAAAGGGGGGTGTCCGGAATGATGGTCCCGTTTTCACTGCTGAAAAAGGCAGCCGCAGATATCCCGGATAGTGATATCCACGTCCCGGATGATCTTCTGGTGAAGAAGATCTCCGTCCTGCAGCCTGAAGAATCCGATGATCATGTCCTGTTCCTATGTCGGAAACCGCCGGAAGATAACTTGCCCTATATCCTTGTGAAGGGAGGGGACCGCAAACTGCTTGCCGTATATTCCGCTTTGTCGGAAGAACTGTCAGGATACGACATCTGGGAGGAGAAACTGCTGGAGTGTCTCCGTGAAAGGAAAGGCATGAATGAACTGCTGGAGACCGGTTTCCAGATGATCGGGAACCCGATCACGCTCTACGATAATTCCATGCGTCTGGCCGGGACAGGAGGGATCCCGAAAGAAGGGATCGAGGAGAACTGGGTCAGCATCAACGGTCAAAGATATATCAAACCGGAGACCTGGGTGTATTCCAAGGACGTGGACCTTCCGGTCCTGCATGAGCAGATGCGCACCCCGGAGATCATCGTCAACGGCGGCGTCCGGATGTTCCAGTGCCCGGTCATTGCCGGGGAGAGGACGCTCGGGCTGATGACCATCCCGCTTGTCTGGCGTGATCTGGATGAAACCTATCTGCCGGTCATACAGACATTTTTATCCTTCGTCGGACAGATGATGGAGATCGAGAAGAGACAGGTCATGCAGGCTTACAGCCAGGTCTCCTTCCTCAGGGATGTCTTCCTGGGTGAGAAAACGATGACAAAGGAACTGGCGGCACATTATTTGAATATTCTCGGACTCGGTCCCGACAGCATATTCCGGATCATGGTGCTGGCACCGGCGGAACATGACGCTTCATATGACTGGAACAATGTTCTGTACAGCCGTACGATCGACGGTATCTTCAGCACGAATCATAAGCTGATGGTAAACGACAGCCTGTGCGTGCTGATCACTGATCCCCCGTCAAAAGAGGAACTGCTGGCGGATCACAGTTTTCCGCTGTTCCTGGAGACTGCAAGGCTGAAAGCGGGCTTTTCCATGCGGACTGCAAGCTTCGCAAATCTCAGGGGCTGCTATCTGCAGGCACTGTTTTCCCTACGGGGAGATGAACGGATCGCCTTTTATGAAGGCAGGGCAGCGGATCATCTTCTTTCTGCGGCTGATGAGTTTCTTGATCTGGAAATGTTTATCAGCGAACCGGTCAGAAGACTTGCCGCGCTCGATAAAAACGGAGACCTTGTCAAAACGCTCCTTGTCTACCTCCTGACAGACAGGAGCTACCAGGCATGTTCCGCTTACCTGAACATTCATAAAAGCACCGTAAAGTACAGACTGGACCGCATTTTTGACATCATCGGCACGCTTACGGAAATGACTTTGGATGAAAAAAAGGACCTTCTGCTGTCACTTCTTGCGGCTGAATACCGCCGCCGGCAAAGCGGCAGCTGAGGAGGCTGTGCCTGTCTGCCGCAAGGGGGACAAATGCACCTGTATGTAACAAAGTGGTATATAAAAAAGCGATGATCATACGCTTGGGCATCTTGATTGCACAGGCGTTTTTTCAATTTCTATAATGGGCTTATGAAGGGAGGCTATTATGCTCGATAATTTATTCAGCACGTTTACCATCAAAGGTAAAACGCTTCGCAACCGCTCTGTCGTTGCCCCTATGGTAATGAACCTCTGCAACCTTGACGGCACATGTACAGAACGATTCACAGCCTACCACGAAACCAAAGCCAAAGGCGGCTTCGGTATGATCATTACCGAAGACTTCGCCGTTATGCCGAACGGCAAGGGATTTATCCAGGTCCCTGGTCTTTGGGAAGATTCACAGACCGACACATTCAAAGAATTCACGAAGCGCATCCATGCTCAGGGCGCTGTCCTGATCGCCCAGATCTATCATTGCGGCAGACAGACGTCCATCCAGATGATCGGAGAAGTACCATGGGCACCGAGTGCCGATCCGTGTCCGCTGATGCAGGAACCTGTTCATGAGATGACGATCGACGAGATCAAACAGGTTGTAGAAGCATTCGGCGACTGCGCAAGACGCGCGGAAGAAGCAGGATTCGACGGCGTCGAGCTGCATGGCGCGCATGGTTACCTGCTGGCCCAGTTCATGTCACCGTATTCCAACCAGAGAACGGATGAATACGGCGGCGCGATGGAAAACAGGATCCGTTTCGCTGAAGAATGCATCCGCAATGTACGCTCCAAGGTCACTGATGACTTCATCGTCGGCTACCGTATCTCCGCAGACGAACATGTCAGCGGCGGCCGTACGCTTGAAGACACAAAGACGATCGTTCCTTATCTGGAAAGAGCAGGCATCGACTATGTCCACGTAACAGCAGGCTGCTACGGCGCGATCGATGCATTGTGTCCTTCCATGTACACAAAGCATGCCTGGATCGCTGATGACGCGATGGAAGTCAAACAGGTCACGAAGCTCCCCGTCATCTCGGTCGGACGCTATAACGACATGCGTATCGCTGACCAGGTACTGGGCTGCGGAAAAGCCGACCTGATCGCGTTCGGACGTGCTTCTTTGGCTGACCCGGCAGCGCCGAACAAGGCAAAAGAAGGCAGATTCGAAGACATCATCACCTGCATCGGCTGCGAACAGGGCTGTATCGGCGGCATCCTGCCGCAGGGCCCCGGCCAGTGCATCCTGAACCCGTTCACGGCAAATGAATACAACACACCGTATGAAGTCAAAGCTGAAACACCGAAGAAAGTCATGATCGTCGGTGCCGGTCCGGCCGGTCTGGAAGCAGCGATCGAAGCTGCCAAGTCAGGTCATACCGTAGAAGTCTACGAGAAGAGAAGATGGGCAGGAGGCCAGTTCCGTCTGGGTGCGGTACCGCCGAGCAAAGGCGAGATCGCAAGCTTCATCCAGTGGCAGCTGAACCAGCTGAAGAAGCTGAACGTTCCGGTATGCTTCGAAACAGAAGTGACAAAAGACCTGGTAGTTGAAAAAGCGTCGGATGTCGTTGTCGTTGCCACAGGCGCGGAACCGCTCATCCCTGCTTCGATCCCTGGCATCGATCTCCCGCATGTCGTGACAGCGCATGACGTGCTGGAAGGCAAAGCACTTGGCGGTAACAGGACAGTCGTCATCGGCGGCGGTTCAGTCGGCTGCGAAACAGCAAACTACATCGCGTCCAGCCATAAAGCAGTGACCGTTGTTGAAATGCTCGAAGATGTCGCAACAGACGAACAGACAGGACCGAGATGGCAGCTGCTGGAAGATATGGAGAAACACCATGTCCGCATCCTGACAGAAACAACAGTCAAAGAGATCAAGGAAGGCTGTGTCGTACTGGAAGGCGCCTGCAATGAGACGCTCAAGGCTGACAAGGTCGTCATCGCTGTCGGTTCCAAACCGCAGAACAGCCTGGCTGAAGAACTGATTGCACTCGGCTGCAACGTCAAGGTGATCGGTGACGCCGCGAAGGCAGGACTTGCCGGCAAGGCGATCCGTGAAGGCTTCGAACTCGGCAGATCCCTGTAACAGATAAGACCATTCACAAAAAAGGAAAGAGGCTGTGACCATAAGATCATTGATGAATATCATGCATCAGTGATCAGGAGGCCACGCCTCTTTTTTTATAAAGAATACGGAAGGGTATGTGATGATTTCTTTCAGCAGATGATCTGTGTAAGGATCTCTTCCAGTTCGGGGATGCTTCTGATCCCGGACTGCGGGTCGAAATGTCCGGCTCCCGGTATTTCGGTCTGTACGGCATCCAGCAGCTGCGCGTAATGAACCAGCTTAGACCTGTCGTTCATCCGGTCATGATCGCTGTACAGGGACCGGCGTTCCCGGATCAGTTCATGACATTTCCGGAATTCTTCTTCCGATGGGTAGAAACATGTCATGATCTCTTCCAGGTCTTTCCGTCCTTCATAGTTCATATAACCGGCAACGCTGATGTATGCCCTGATCCTGAGACTGTTCTGCGCGATGTACTTCGGGACGAACAGGGTCCCGAGGCTGTGCGCGATGATAATAGTATCTTCCGTGATATCAGACCTGTATGTATCCATGACTTCCGACCAGGACCGGTATGTCGCTTCTTTCCGGATCGGGAAGTCTGGAAATATATACTGCAGTCCGTGTTTTTCCGCGAAGTCTTTTACGGATGGTGCGAAGGAATCCGCGGTATCCCCGTTGTAACTGTGAATGACGAATATGTTCATGTTTCCCTCCGGTACGGAACAAGCCATGCGCTTAGGCATGGCATGCCGTTTATTTCTTGGCGAATCCGATGGGCGTTGCCCCGGTAGATGCGTCTGTTTCCTGCAGCAGGATCTTTTCAAACAGGTCCTCGATATGCAGTGTTTCAAACTTGTAGTTCTGGCCGTCTGCCGTGTAGTCCACTGTATACAGTGTCTCATTCGGTGTGTGCAGGTAGTAGCCGAATACTTCGGTGCTGACCTGTTCACCCGGTTTCAGACCATCCGGAACAAGGTTTCCTTTGTCGGATTTATAGACATACAGTTCTTTGATGTCTTCTTCCATGGCATTTTCGAATGTGTATGTCCTAACCACCAGTTCATCGTCTGCCGGTGCTTCGACTGCTTCTACTTCCTGTCTGGAGCCGTCTTCATTGGTGAATCTGACCGCTGTAGCACCCGTCGTACCGTCAGTGCCTGTGAGATACAGGACGTTGAACATGTCTTCCACATGCAGTGTCTTGATGCTGTAAGTGCCGGAGTCTGTAACGAACTCGACGGTATACAGTGTTTCATTCGGTGTGTGCAGATAATAACCCGCTACATCCGTACTGACCTGTTCTCCCGGTTTCAGACCGTCCGGAACAAGGTTGTTTCCCTTTGACTGGTATACATGGAGCTCGCTGATCTCTGTATCCATCGCGTTTTCGAATGTATACTCTCTGACGACGATCTCATCGTCCCCGATCACTTCGGGAGTTGCCTCAGGAGTTGTTTCAGGTGTTGCTTCAGGTGTTGTAACAGCTGTTTCTTCCGGTTTCGTTTCTTCTTTTTGCGGTTCGGAAGCCGGAGCGTTAGCGGCGCAGCCTGCCATGCTGAAGGCGAGCAGGGCGCTGAATAATGTCTTTTTGTTCATGTTGTAGTCTTCCTTTTTATTTATTTACTTTCTGCCCGCGGCTAACATGGCCCGGTGCAGCAAAGCTGATCTCTTTTCCGTTTGCGTTCGTCACGATCAGCATCGTGCTCATATCATATTTTCCCCTGAGTGCTTTCAGGTCTGCTTCAATGATCGGGTCGCCGGCTTTTACAGCGTCTCCCTGTTTCTTCTTCAGGACCTTGAAGCCGTTTCCATTGGCTTCGACGGTGTTGATGCCGCAGTGCACGAGCAGTTCCGTGCCATCCTTCATCGTCACACCGAAGGCATGTCCGGTCGGGAACAGGACCGTCAGCGTGCCGTTTGCCGGAGCGCAGAGGGTAACCTTGTCACCCGGATAGGTGAAGGCTGTGCTTTCACCCATCATCTTCTGGGCAAAGACGGGGTCGGATACAGTCGTGACATCGATCATTTCGCCGTCAGCCATCGCAACGATGTCCGTATCAGCCGCCTGGATGGCGGGGAGTGATGTTTCATTCTTTTTGCCAAACAGATTGAACATGTTCTTTTCTCCTTTATTTCTGTTTCTCAGCGGCGTAGACGATGTTTCCGTATCTGCCGTCTTTTCTTTTTCCGTTGATCGTTTCTTTTGCCTCGTACAGTGTCTTTGCGAACATCGTGACCGGATGATGGTCGTCCCGTCCGGCCAGGATCTGCCTGCAGCACAGGATCACTTCATCCAGAAGATCCTTCGGATTCGTGAAGGAACCGTGGTTCCGAAGCACCATGTCATAACATTCTTCATATTGCTTCAGCTTTTCCAGGCTGGCCAGATATTCCGATACACAGGAGGCGTATTCATCGTGCAGGAGCACATTCATTCCGCACGCGTCCCCGAAGAACATCACACGTTCTTCCCTGAGGAGGGCGCACATCATGCCCGGGGTATGGCCTCTGACAGCGATCATTTCCAGCGTCGCTCCCCCGAGGTCAAACAGCTGCCCGTCGGCGATGTCACGTGGTGTTCCGGTGTAAAGCGGACCGAGATCTTTCATTTCAATGCCTGCCAGTGCAGGGATCATCTTCCTGTCTTCTGCCAGGAAGTTTTCCCGTTCCCTGAGGTGCTTTGCCAGCACCGGCAGATCCGCATGTGACATATAGACTGTTTTAAACAATGACGCGGATCCCGTATGGTCATAATGACCGTGGGTGAGGATCACGAATACTTCTTTATCCGTCAGGAAGGAGACATATTCTTTCAGGTCCCCGTACCCGCAGCAGGTATCCAGGAGGCACGCTTTTTCATTGCCTTCGATCAGGTAGCATGCCACTCCGGCAATGTCGGTGATCCTGGTGATCCTGCCGGTCACCCGTTCATGCCTGTATCCTGTCATGCCAGGTCCCTGTATGTGATCAGTTCGATGCCCTGGTCAGCCAGATGCTGTTTCAGCGTTTCGCTCATCATCGCGTCAAGATCCCTGACCCTGCGCAGCGTCAGCGATGTGTTCCGGAACAGGTCCAGGTCTACATACCCGCAGTGGCAGACGAACATCCTTGTTTCGTTTTCTTTCATGTCGGGAAGTCCCTTGCCGGTCAGGTTTGCGATCACATCAAATTCCATCTGTGATTCGACCGTGCTTCCCTTGGAGCCGTCAAATGTGCCGGGCAGAAGGGGATGTTTCCGCATGACGTCGGTGCTGTGGATGATGCCGTACCGCTCCGCGACTTCTTTCGCTGCCCTGAGGCAGTTTTCCGTTGTCAGGGAATGCGGGTGGATATATTCCGGCTTTCTGCCGGTCAGTTTGATAAATCGTTTTACCTGGTTTTCTGTTTCCAGGAGGATCTCTTCATACGGATACGGGTCTTCTTCAAAATATGAGATAACACCGAGCTCATCCATGCCGGTGAACTTCGAACGAGAAGCCATCCTGCCTGATGAAATGAAGTATCCGTCTTCATCGATCAGATGCGGAACATCCGCCGGATCACTGACCGGCCTGCCGCAGACATAGTTGATGTCGATGCCGAAGCAGACATCGTATCCGCTGATGTCTGCCGCCGCTCTTACGGAAGCAGGCATATTCACGAACATGCCTGTATTCCGTATGAGACCGAATTCAACTGCTCTGCGGATGCCGGCGCTCACGGCGTCGGTGATGCCGTAGTCATCACTCTGCATCAGCAGTCTTTTTGTCATATTACGCAGCGTCTTCCTTTCCGTAGATTCCGAAGATCCATGCGAGGACGAAGGATACGACGAAGCCGATGACCGCAGCGATGATGCCGTGGACCAGTGAAGGTGCGTATTCACCTGCGAAGGAGAGGGCAGCCAGAACGTTTGCGGATCCGAAGAGGTATGTACGGACACCCATGAATCCTGCATAGAGTCCTGATGCGAAGCCGCCTGCGAACAGGTAGAGGAGTGTTTTCTTATATCTCAGCAGCATGCCGAAGATCGCCGGTTCGGAGATACCGCCTGCTGCCAGTGTGACGAAGTTGGAAACAGCCTGTGCCTTGTCTTCTTTTCTTGCTTTCAGGATATATACCAGAGCGATCGCGATGACCGGATAGCTGGAGAGGAAGCCGCCGACTGTGATGGACTGGTCAAAACCGTAGACTGCGATGTTGCCCATAGCGATTGCGATGAGAGCCTGGTGCATACCTGTGGAGACCAGCAACGGCCAGAGAGCGCATACGACGCCGATCGCGACAGGTCCGACTGCGGAGTGGAGAGCGGAGATCGCAGCAGCGATGCCTTTGCCGAGCCAACTTCCGGCAGGACCGAGGACACAGAGCATTAGCGGCAGCATGATCAGTGTCATGCAGAGCGGGTAGAGCAGTGAACGAAGGGATGTCGGGACGATCTTTGTGATCGCTTTTTCAACATATGACATTACCCATACTGTCAGCAGGATGGAGATGAAGTTGGAAGAGTAATTGACCAGTGTCATCGGGATGCCGTAGACACTGAACGGTGCGCCTTCGCTGACGATGCCGATCAGTGTAGGATGCAGCATGATGCCGGCCATGAACAGTGCCATCGGGATGTTGCATTCGAACTTCTTAGCCGCGCCGTAGCCGACATAGAAGGGGAAGAAGTAGAATCCGGCGTCGCCGACGAATGTCAGCAGGCGGATGAAGCTGCTTGTTTCAGGAACGATGTTCAGCATCGAAGGTCCGAGGATCGCGACGATCAGTTTGACGAGACCCGCTGCCGTGATGATCGGGATCAGCGGTGTGACGCAGGCTGAGATCGCGTCGAGCATCGCGTTGATAACGCCTTTGACAGAGAACGATGCTTTTTCTTTGACGGGAGCTTCCTCAACTGCAGGAGCTGCGGCGACGCCTGTCACATCGGTGAATACTTTGTAGAGATCCGATACATTCGGGCCGATGATGATCTGGTACTGATCACCGAGGATGTTTGTGCCCAGGATGCCGGGCATTTTCTTTACTTCTGCATCGTTGACTTTATTGAAATCCGCGATCGTAAGACGAAGTCTTGTAGCACAGTGTGTGGCAGATACGAGGTTTTCTTTTCCGCCGATCAGTTCAAGGATCTGTTCTGAAGTTGTTTTGAAATCCATATGTTCCTCCTTGGGTTTCCCCTGTTTTCTTCTTGCAATAAAAAAATAGCATTCAAGTCTCAATACTTGAACGCACGTATTATCACCTAAGTAAGTGCAGAAAATTACCTGCTTACAGGAACATATTTTTCAGGACACGGAGATATAACAAGCGCAGCGCGTTGTCTTTATCGTCCCTGATCTGCCGGACCTGTCTGCGTTCCGTACAGAGGTAATACAGGAGGTGATGGCTGATCCGGATATCGGAAAGATCTCTGTCCGGACGCATGCACACGACGATGAAAAAGCGGATCTCCATCGAACTGCCCCAGAAAACAGCAGACGCTGGTTCATAGATCTCCAGCAGTTCCTCTCCTGTATCTTCGTAGTCGAGGAAGATCGTGGAGATGCCGCTGCCGGGGTCATAATAAGAGACCGAGGAAAAACGGCTGACTGCCTTGCGGATGATCGCTTCGGCATGTTCCGGATCTCTTCCGAATCTCTCTGCCAGTTCCTTAAACAGATCCATGTAGGTCCTGACGGGGGAAGCGGGATAAAAGACGGTCATTTCCTGCAGGTCACGCAGAAGGTCAAAAGAATATCCTTTGACGAACAGGTCCGTAAACAGCCTGTCACGGTCTGTTTCTTTTTCCGTTCCGGTATAGATCACGAGCGGGATGGGATAGGCATAATAGGCGACATCCCAGGAAGCGACAGACGCGTCGTAATCCGCAAAATCGATCCTTCTCATCTCATAGAGATCAAAGACATCCGCTTTTTCAATATATGGATCATATTGTTCAAGCAGTTCATCCCGCATCCGGCGGGCAAGCGCTCTTCCTTCCATGGAAAAGACAGCCAGTCTCTGTTTCCTGTAATCCGCAGGGAGCCTGTTGAGCAGATAGTGGAGGATACCGGTAAGCGCCCGGATATCCGTGACGGCAATGCCGGAATCCAGTTTCTGTTTCAGATAACCGGTCATGATCCTGGCATATTCCATAGAAAGGGGAGAATAACGTGTATCTTCCATTTCCGTATAGGTGATCATTCTTTTCTGGTCCGCATGGTCATATTTCAGCTGCAGCAGGATACGGACGAGGACCGATGTGATCTCGTCCCGCGCGTTCAGGAAGACAGCGGACTGAAAGAAACGGTAACCGCCGCTTTCTTTCATGTCTGAGACAAACCCGTCAAACAGGGCATATCCGTCCTGCAGGATCCCGTCATCCAGATGCCTTCTGTCCTTTTCTTCTTTCAGGTCCACGTCCTGCACCACTTTCAGATGCCTTGCAAGATCGGTCTGCTCTTCTTCCGTCATCTCACCTAGACTGCGGACAGACGGCAGGCTGAAGATCGTCCCGGCAAGTTCATGAACGTAGGTGTTATTGAGCCTGTCTTTTTCTTCATCGGTAAAATGAAGCAGGTATCCGCGGCGGCATCGTTCGGCAGCCAGACAGAGATAGGAGGCCAGTTTCTTTCCGCCGATATCGGAGATCGATATATCGCTTTCCCGGATGACCTTCAGCATCTCATGACGGACGTCATCATAGTTTTCCAGATTGAACCACCGGTAAAAGGATCCGACCGGATACATGAATTCGATGTCATGGTACTGGCTGCAGATCACCTCCAGCATTGCGGAACGGATGTCCTGTTCCCTGCCGCGGATGATCAGTCCCCGGCCCGGTACGGAGACCAGTTCCAGGTGAAAAGAGCGCACGAAATCATTCACCCAGCTCATGTCTTCCTTGAGGGTCGACCGGGATACGAACAGGCTGTCTGCCAGGTCGTCGATCTTGACCGCATCTTCTGCCAGCAGGGTCTGCAGGATGAACAGTCTCCGGTTCGCTTTTTCAATGGACTGGGTACGGAAAATGATCTGATAGACACGCACGGTCTCGCAGAGCGCTTCGTATTTTTCCGGATCTTCGATGACCAGACGGTAGCCCTTTGACTTCGCGGACTCGATATAACAGCTTCCGTCTTCATTCAGAAGTTCATCCAGGTACTGTATATCGCTCTTGATCGTCCTGACAGAAGCCATGGCTTTATGGGCAAGGTGTTCGGAGGAGCAGTATTCCCCGTCCTGTCTGATCAGCGTTCCTAATATCGCCAGGTAGCGGTTCTTTTCTATTCTCATCATCAATATTCTAATATGCCTGCGGGAGTTTTTTTTATAAATCTGCAGGCAGGAAAAAATATTGGCAGTAAACGATCTGTTTACTGCCGTACATGTTTACAGACGGATCGTACGGACGGATTCGATAAACTTCAGCATGTCCGTATTCATATAGGAAGATCTGTTCCAGCAGAGACTGATCTGCAGCTGCAGACGAGGCTCAAGCGATACGGGAACGATCCCGCTGTAGGCCTCCGCTACATTTCTGAAGAGGAAGCCGTCGGCCACGCCGGAACGGATGACGGAGATGACCGTTGAAAGCTGGCTGGACTCCGTCAGGATATTAGGCTGTATACCCAGCTCCCGGAATTTCCTGGTGATGAGCACGTTCTGGAAGAAACCGCTCTGAAAGAGGATCAGGCGGTTGTCACGGAGTTCGGGGAAGCTTACCGATGAACGTGACGCAAACGGGCTGTCCTGTGAGGTCGCAAAGACGGTCTCGAGCGCCTGGATCGTGACACTGCCCAGCTCCGGGGCAATCGGTTCGTCATGCGGCAGGAATGCCAGGTCCAGCGCGGTGTTTTTCAGTTCGCTGAACAGTTTGTTGTGTCCCGCTTCGGTGATCTCGAGATGCAGGTCATCAGTCCCGGAAAACCGGGCAAAGACCTGGGGAAGGATCAGGGAACCGATCATCGGAGGGACACCGATATGCAGTGTCTTGCGGTTGTGTCCCGCGTTCATCATCTGCCGTTCGATCTTCTCGGCATGTTTCAGGAGATCTTCCGCCTGCTCAAACAGGGACTGTCCCTCATGTGTCAGCGTTAAAGATCTGCCTTCCCGTATAAACAGGTTGACGCCGAATTCATGTTCCAGTTCCCTGATTGCCGCCGATATCGAAGGCTGGCTGATGTGCAGCACATCCACGGCACGGGCGATACTGCCGTAGCGGCATACCGTGACGAAATACTGCAGCTGGGTCAGTTTCATAGGCACCTCCAATTCATAGGAAAAAGCTATTAAAAGCACGGAATAACATATTTTACATAATTATATGCTGATGCTATGTTTAAGTAAAGAAAGCGGTTTCACTAATACATGGAGGAGAACTATGAGAGTAACGAACATCAAGATCAGACCGTTCAACGTCGGATGCAATTTTCAGATCGTACTTCCCAACGGCAAGATCGTCCTGATCGATCCCTGGTTTACCGGCAATGAGTTTCCGGACGGACATACAAGAGAAGAGATCGAAGGGGCAGACTATATAATCCTGACCCACGCTCATTTTGATCATGACCTGGATATCGGATACTTTGTCCAGAAGTTCAACAGCAAGGTCTTCTGCGGCGTGATGTGCGCTCTTGACGAAGTCAAATTCCACAAGATCCCATATGACAACATCTTCCCGGTATTCCCGAATTCCACATTTACACTGGAAGACTTCCGGATCGATTTCTACCAGGCAAAGCATAATCCCAGCGGAGGCCGTACATGGTCCCCTGAAGCGATCGCGCCGGTGGAGGGACATGAGGCATGCGATACATGGGGTTCCATTGAGTCACTGGATTTCATCCTGACAACAAAGAACAACTTCCGTATACTGTGCGCTTCCGGACGCGTTGTCTGGAACGATCTCTATGATGTCTGCCGTGAGAAAGCACCCGATCTCGTGCTGCGTCAGGCAGGTGTCCGTGAAGGCACCGGGGACATGCGTACAGGCAAACAGGTCGACGCGAAAACGCTGGCAAAACTGATGACGAGCTATGGTGCCCAGACGATCATCCCGTTCCATCATGATGTCATGATCAAGCGTGAAGGACTGGATGCTGTCAATAAATACATGGATGAAGTAGCGGAAGAAGTTTCAAGGATCGACCCGGGTGCACAGTTCCTGAACCCTGTCGCATGGCAGTGGTACAGCATCGGCAGTGACGTGATCGCAATGGAGGAATAAAAGATGACAGAGTATAAAGTCGCATTGATCCCGGGAGACGGGATCGGCAAAGAAGTAGTCGCGGAAGGTGTCCGTATCCTGGAACGTGTCGCAGAGCTGGATGACAGGATCAGCTTCTCATTCACTGAGTATCCCTGGGGCTGCCAGTATTATCTGGAACACGGCGAAATGATGCCTAAGGACGGAATCGAGATCCTCAAGAACTATGATGCTATCCTGCTCGGCGCGGTCGGTTATCCCGGAGTTCCCGATCATATTTCATTGAGAGATCTGCTGCTGAGGATCCGTCATGATTTTGACGAGTATATCAATCTGCGTCCGGTCAAGCTCCTGAAAGGGGCAGACTGCCCGCTGAAGGATGTACCGAGAGAAGATATCGACATGATCTTTGTCAGGGAAAACAGTGAAGGTGAATACGCAGGCAGCGGTGCCTGGCTCTATCCTGACAGCGAACAGGAAGTCGTGATCCAGAATGGTGTCTTCTCACGCAAAGGCTGCGAGAGGGTCATCCGCTATGCATATGAACTTGCCCGCAAAGAGAAGAAGACACTGACATCAGTCTCAAAGAGCAATGCCCTGAACTATTCCATGGTCTTCTGGGACAAGATCTTCAAGGAAGTCGGTCAGGATTATCCTGATGTTGAAACACATACACTGCTGGTGGATGCCGCAAGCATGTTCATGGTAAAGGATCCCAAGCGCATGCAGGTCGTCGTAACATCCAATCTGTTCGGAGATATCCTGACGGACCTCGGCGCAGCGATCAGCGGCGGCATGGGCCTTGCGGCAGGCGCAAACCTGAATCCCGAAAAGAAATTCCCGTCCATGTTTGAGCCTATCCACGGATCCGCTCCGGATATTGCCGGCAAGGGTATCGCGAACCCGCTGGCAACGATCTGGACAGCCGGACAGATGCTCGATTTCTTCGGATATGAAGAATGGGGCAAAAAGATCGTTGACGCGATTGAACAGATGCTGGTTGAGAAGATCGCACTGACACCTGATCAGGGCGGTACGGCAAGCACGCAGGAATGCGGCAAAGCACTGGCAGAACTGCTGCACTGAACATACACAAGGAGCTCCGGCTCCTTTTTTCTTTGAAGTCATACAGATATGAAGATACGCTCCTGAATGCTGTATTTGGTGTATATATTGTTGTAAAATGATTAAAACAAGCCATCAGAAAGCACAGGTTTCAGATGCCTGCTGCTGTTATGGCGGAAGTATATTTTGCGTTAAAACGCAAGAAGGCAAGGAATATCATCATGCATGTTTTTTATCTTAATCCGGAATGGATCATCCGTGTGCTCCTGGCTGCAGGAACAGGAACACTGATCGGTTTTGAACGTCATAACCGTTCCAAAGAAGCAGGTGTGGGAACACATGCGATCGTCTGCGTAGCGGCAGCGGCGATCACGCTTGTTTCAAAGTACGGGTTTGATGACACCGTACGGTTCGATGCGGCAAGGATCGCGGCACAGATCATCTCAGGCATCAGCTTTCTCGGAGCCGGCATTATCTTTGTGAGGAATGAAAGCATCCAGGGACTGACCACGGCAGCCGGCATCTTCACGACGGCCGGTATCGGCATCTGCTTCGGAGCAGGGCTGTGCGGGCTCGGTCTGTTCACCGGACTTCTGATCGTTGTGATCCAGTTCATTCTGCACAATGCCAGCTACAGCGCCGGACTCCTGTTTGTAACAAGGGTCACCATCATGCTGAAGGAAGGCGTAACGGATATGTCTCCTGTGATCGCCAAGGTCCGTCAGTATTCGGGCAATCCGGGCAAGATCAATGTTTATCAGTCGGATGACCACCGTATCCTTGAAACCGATCTGATCACAACAAATGAATCATTGATCAATCAGGTCCTCGATGAGATCAATCAGATCCCGGAAGTCGAAAAAGCAGGTCTGCACGAAAAGCATTTCATAAAGAAATAACCGGTCATAAAAAAGAGGCACAGGCGGAATACGTTACGAAGAGTGTCCGTAATATCTGCCTGAGGTCTTCAGGAACCTCAGTCAAAAGGCATATGCCATTGATGAAAGCCATACAGACAGGCTGCCGGTTTTCATTCCTTTTCTTACCTCATTCAATTCTCATAGGACATGATATCTGTTTGTCATGTCCCTTTTTCTTTTTCGAAAACATGCAGGCTGAATGATATTTTCGTATTTGCTGTTACAATAGTGACATAACTGTATTTTTTGTTGGGGGCATTATGAGAAAGGTAACACTTCGTCAAAAGATCCGCTACTGGCTGGATTATCGGATGGCATCGGGAACAGCAAGCATGGTCAAGCTTCTGCTGACACTTGTCCTGACCGCTGTCGTTTTCGTAACAGCGCTGGTCCTGCTGTTTCACCTGCAGGCTGAAGGGAAAAGTGTCATTGCCATATTCTGGGACAATCTCAGATCGGCAATGTCTTCCTCTTTCCCGTCCTCTGATTCCGGTTCGCTTCTGTATATTGTCCTGTATACCCTGCTCGGACTCACCGGTATGGTTTTTACCGGTATGCTCATAGGTATCTTTTCCAGCACCATCCGCGGCCGCATCATTGCTCTGCAGGAGGAAAACCCGGAGATCATTGAAGAAAATCATACTGTCATTCTCGGTTTCCGCACCGGTGAATACGCCCTGCTGAAGGAGATGATCAAGTCTACCTGGAAAGACAGGCGCACGATCGTCATTGTTGAGGATATGGAACGCCAGGAAATGGAGCAGGCGATCAGGAAGAACGTAACTGTTCCAAACAACATCCGGCTGATCACGATCAAGGGCGATACCACCAGTCCCAACGATCTGCGCTGCTGCGCGATCCCGGACTGTTCGACACTTGTCGTAAACACCAGAAACCGCGGCCGCACGGTCAAGACTCTGCTGGCGGCTGAGATCCTGATGATGGGCAGCAGCAGGCGCCCGAGGATCGTCGCTTCCGTCGATTCAAATACCCGTGTGTT